>UBJH01001042.1_pt1 | contig 22462 bp, 17 predicted proteins | sample 2193721 | NCBI WGS metagenome assembly UBJH01 (sample SAMEA4703186, study PRJEB27089) | metagenome | reverse complement strand
GATGTCGGCGCAGCTCATATGGACGATCTCGTTCGCACTGCTACAGCTTCTGCCATAATATTCAAGGTGCACGTCGTCCACGAAAACCGGGCTGTCTCCGGTCCCCCCCAGATCTGTCCGGTTGACATCGGCGCTCGATCCGTTACTTCCGCGGGGGATACAGCTACCCTCCCCTAAAACCTCCCATCTCTTCACGATACCACTGGCTGTCGATATGAAGGTTGGAATGATCGCCTGCCCCTCGTTCAGGGCCTCTCGAGTCAGGATGATGAACGTGAGTCGGTTCGGGGTCGAGACATCCCACAGCGGGAAGAAGATCCGGCCTCCATGGTGCAGCTCTTGATTCGCCCAAGCCGGCATGAGCAAGCCAAGCACAAGTAGGAACGACAAAGGAATACCTGCCCATCGTTTCATCGCCTTCCCTCCTCTTGTTTGAACAACGTCAAGCGGTTTGACCAGCCCCGACGTGCATACCATATCTCACAAAAGCCCCGCGCCTGTCAACCATGGGTCGATACCGGCATTCGGACGACTCAGCCCAAAAGCCGACTGTTCAGCGTCGTCTCTTTCCGGAATCTTCCGCAGGTCTTTGACAACACCCGGTTCTTATGGAATAGTTAGGTTGATTTAGTGTATCCGGGCGCGAGAGGGCCGGCCGGTGCAGAAGGAAATCGACCGCCGGGATGAGATATGAGCAGGCAGCACGTACGGATCGGGGACAAATCGAGCCAAATCGGAAAGCAGAGCACATCGCAATGACGCCCGTGCCCACCGTTTCCGTTCTGCTTCTCACCAAGAACGGTACGGAATATCTCGAAGAGGTCCTGCAGGCAATTTTTTCGCAGAAGCTCTCGGAAACATTTGAGGTCATCGCTATCGATTCCGGGTCAACCGACGGGACCTTGAATATGTTGCGACGGTACCCGGTGCGGGTCAAGCAGATTGCTCCTGAGGAGTTCAATCACGGCAGGACCAGAAACCTGGGCATTACAATGGCCCGCGGGGAATTGGTGGCGATCATTACGCAGGATGCTACCCCAAGTACCGACAGTTGGCTGGAAAGGATGCTCATCAATTTCTCGGATCCTCGTGTCGCCGGCATATATTGCCGCCAGATCCCCAGACCTGACGCCGACGTGCTGGTCAAGCGGCAGTTGAACGGGTGGGTAACGGCCAGGTCTCAGCGGGCTATCAAGAGAATCGACGATTGGCACTCATATCGGGCGCTGGCGCCCATGGAGCAGTATATGTTCTGCGCCTTTGATAATGTCGGTTCCTGCATTCGAAAGGAGGTATGGCGTCGGTACCCGTTCCCCTGCACCTCATTCGCCGAAGATCTCGAATGGTCTAAGAAGGTCCTGGAAGAGGGGTATGCGATCGTTTACGAACCCGAGGCCGCTGTGTTCCATTCGCATCATCGGTCGGTTCTCTACGAGTACCAGAGGACGTATCTCTGCCACCGTCGTCTCTATGAGCTCTTTCGTCTTCATATGGTTCCAACGCCTCGCCATGCCTTGCGCGCGATCTTGAGGGGCGTCCTTGAAGATTCGCGCTTCGTTATCCGAAACGAAAAGCCTCTGCCAAGAACACTCCGTCTGCTCTGCCGTCTCCCCCTCTGTATCGTAGCCAGCGTTCTCGGGATGTATCGAGGCGCCAGAGACGAGAGCAGACATCTCCCTTGCAAGATCTTTCGAAAGGTGTGACGGGTCTCGTGCGAATCGCACAGGTCATCCATACATTTCTGCCGGAAAGCACGGGAGGCTCCGAGATCTACACCTATTGCCTCTCGCGGGAGCTGGCAAAGCGCCACTCCGTCTCGATCTTTTATCGGATTGCAGATCCCCACCGTGAAGAGTATACGCTGATTACCGATACATATAACGGGCTGCCTGTCGTCAAGATCAATAACACGTTCAAGGGCTGCGACTCTTTTCGCGGGTGTTATCGCAACGATCTGATCGATGGCAGATTCGATGAGTTTCTCGATCACACCCGTCCCGATGTCGTCCATTTTCACCATCTTACCTGTCTATCGACCAACCTGATTCGCGTGGCAAAGGCGCGCGGCATCCCCGTCGTCTTCACCCTGCACGACTTTTGGTTGATCTGCCAGCGGGGGCAACTCGTGAACACCGATCTCACGCTCTGCCATGGACCCGGACACTTGGAGTGCCTGCGATGTCTCGTCTCCCAATCCCCTCTCAACGTGCGAGGTCACAAGGCCGCGCCATTCCACCGACAGGCGCAGACTATTATCGGCAAGGAGCCATCCATGCTCAAGACGCTGCTCGGGCGCCTGTCTCTGCTCCAGACCAAGCTCTTTTTGATGACCCAGCGGGATGCGCTCGACCAGATCCATGAGCGGTGGCGGCACGTTACAGAGGTATGCGGACTGGTCGATCTCTTTATTGCCCCTTCTCGATTCCTGCGTGACAGGTTCATAGAACAAGGGATCCCATCCGGGAAGATTCTGTTCTCGAGGTACGGCCATCAGGATTCCCGCTTCGCCGGGCTCGCAAAGCGCCAATCCGACCGATTGACGTTTGGGTACCTGGGAACGCTGATCCCCACCAAGGGGGTCCATGTGCTCGTTGAAGCGTTTAATCGGATGGCGCCTGCCGAAGCCGAGTTGCACATCTATGGACACTTCGTTCCCTATGGCGGATTCGAAGACTATCCGGACCTACTGCAGGGGCTTGCCAGAGATCCGCGAATCCGATTCATGGGAGGGTATCAGCACGGCGACGTCGCCGATATTCTGACGGAGATCGACGTCCTGATTGTTCCCTCGATCTGGTATGAGAATTCTCCCCTGACCATCCATGAGGCATTCCTCGCTAAAACACCGGTCATCGCCTCCGACATCGGCGGCATGGCCGAGCTGATTCAGGATGGGATCAATGGGCTTCTCTTCAGGACAGGAAGCGCCCGGGACCTTTGCAAAAAGATGGAGCGGATCATTCGGCAGCCGGATCTGATCGGACAACTGAGCGCGAACATCGGGCCGGTCAAAACCATCGAAGAGAATGCCTTGGAGATCCAACAGATTTATCACGATCTGATCGCGCAGGCCGGCTCTCCACGGAATTCGGCTGAGCCACTCCGGGCTCATTCGACGATGCATTGACGGTGCAGACACACCATGTCCCGGTCTCATGATCGTCCTGTAGTGTCCGTTGTCATCCCCGCCCACAACGAGGGTAAGCGAATCGATCGGTGCCTGACCGCCATCCTGGCACAGGATTATTCCGCCGCCGGTTTTGAGATCATCGTCGTCAATAATCGGTCGTCCGACGATACGGCCGGCCGGGCCGAACGCTACCCTGTTACGGTGATCCACGAACGTGGGGCAGGACCTGCGTGTGCCAGAAATGCCGGCATTCACGCCGCTCGTGGCGACATCATCGCGTTCGTGGACGCCGACTGTATTCCATCCAACTCGTGGCTACGAGAGTTGCTGGCGGGAATCGAGGATCCCGACATCGGATGCTTTGTGGGCGAAATCCTCCCCCTCCATCCTGCGAGCATGTTGGCCCAGTACATCCACGACCGACAACTTATCTGCCAGATGCGCCTGCTGAGGCGAACACCGCCTGTTGCCGCAACCGGAAATATTGCCTACCGCAAGACGGTCTTCAACGCCCTCGGTCTCTTTGACACGGCTTTCATGAACGGTGAGGATAATGACCTGTTTTGGCGATTGATCAAATCCGATCGCTTCCGCATCCGATATAACCCGCAGGCGATAGTCGCACACGCGCATCCGGCCCGTCTGCCGCTGTTCGTGCGCCGCTGCTTCCGGGAGGGCACCGGTCTGGCCCGCTTCCGTTGGAAACATCGTGAAGACTTTCCGGACCGATTTGTCTCGCGACTGTTTGTGCTGGCCGCTTTTGTGCGCACCCTCGGCGGCGTGATGTTCTATCCGTACCGCGTAGTTGACGGTATGCGCAAGCATCACTACCCTTTTCCCAAGGCTATCGCCTATCCCTTGTTGGATAAGATCGTCTCGCTGACCAGGTTGGCCGGACAATGGCACGAATTCACACGCATCGCACGGATGCCCGTCCCGCCGACTCTGCCCTGTATGAGCTCAAGCGTAATACATGCAACGCAGTCCTCCATGTCCGTATTCGATGATCAACTTGTGATGGATGTCCATAAAGCGCCGTTGCTCTGGAATGCAGCCCCCAAGATGCAGGAACGTGTTCGCTGTGAGATCAGTGATCTCGGACAGTCATTGAATAATGTGTTCCCGGACTCCTCAATCCTACTGACAGGAAGCCTATTCGTCGGCGAAGGACAGATCTCGCAAACGCCAAATGATACGCTGCCGCAAAGCGACTACGACCTCTTCGTCGTCACGCCACATGCCGGCCACGCCATTCCCTTCATGGCACGCCGTAAACTTGACACGTTGTCGATTGCGACACGGTCGTACTCGACACGTGTGACTGTGGGTGTGATCTGGTTACCTCTACTCGTCCATCGCATGACAACGGTGGGCGGCGCTGTCATCGCCGGCAACACCAACATATGCAGGTTTCTCCCTGACCTGCCTGCGCCACGAGGTTTCAGCGTACTGCTCCAGGCCTACCGACTTTTCACTATGGCTCCTCTTGTTCCGGATCAGTATTCAGCGGTATGTGCGCGCGCACTGGTCCGTGCCGTCCAAGCGCTGTTATGTGCCGAAAAACAAGACCGGCCACGCCGTGAATGGATCGGCCTTTTCAGGATCAACGGGGTTCGTGAAGAGATTGAGCGTTGGAAACCGGTGCTGGGCGCTGAACTGGTCGGATTCATTGTACAGTCTGCGGATTACATTCTTGGTCGAGACGGTAACGGCCCACAACTCCGGTACCATGACCGTTATTGCCACGGGATCAGAGAAATTGCCAATCGAGTGCCGTTACCACATCGCGATATCTTGATGATGGTCAAGCAGCTCCTCCGGCGGCTGCAACAAGGACATATCGGCCTTCCACGCGCTACATCCGCACGCCATTTGATCGAGGGTCTGCAGGCTGTGGCGGAGAGTTGGACGGAAAAAGGTCCTGATCCCGAATCTCTTGATGCGGCCATAAAGATCGCGCAACAATTCACGACCGATTTGGATATCGGAATGAAAGGCGACCCGAAGGAGGTGTACCGATCCGTCCAGCGCATCGTGGCTGACATAGCCTGTTTTAATCCGCACCAGTTTAATTATTCTCCCAGGCCTGGGGCATATTAATGAACGCGCGCTTAGTATCAGTGGTGGTACCGTGCAGAAATGCGGCAAGCACCCTGCCGCTTCTTATTACCTCTCTGATGTCTCAACAATTGCCGCCGGGCCTCTCGATCGAGGTCATCCTCATCGACAATGGCGGCGTGAATAGCCCTGTCGACATCCCAACCGGTCTGCCCGTTCGCTGGATCAGGGAAGTCAAGCCGGGTCCGGCCTGTGCTCGAAATGCCGGAGTGCGCGCCGCCAACGGAGAGACGATTATCTTCATGGATGCCGATACACGCGCTGTAACGCCTCATTTTGTCGCCACACACGTAAAGACCCTCGATGAGAGACCGGAGGTCGGAATCGCCGGCGGACCAATCACGCACGATCCGGAGCAGAAGAATATTTTCGCCTTCGCCGAAAATGCTACGGCGCAATTCAATTGGCATGATCGGATGCCGGCCCGTTATCTCACATTCCAGCCGACCCCCAACATGGCCTTCCGACGGACTCTGTATGATCGTGTAGGACCTTTGGATGACACGCTGAGATATTTAGAGGACTTTGAATGGAATATGAGGGTGCTGAAGTCCGGATATAAGATTTACTTCAATCCGGAGGCGGGAGTCTGGATCACGGGTCGCGACTCCTTACCGGAGATTCTGTCAAAATTCTACAACTGGGGTCTCAATGTCCCCAGCGTGTACGTGCCCGAACGTCGTTCTCAGGGCTGGCTTTTCTCGGATCACCCTCTGTTATTTTACTGCAATATCCCATGGCGACTCATCAATGAGACATGGGTCACCATTAAGCGATGGTTCCCGGTCTGTCCCGTTAAAACGATCCTGCTCACGCCCCTGTTCCTGCTATACCGTGCGGCCTGGGTGGCGGGCATAGCGGTGGGCTTTTACCGTCATGCATATCGCCGCGCCTGACATCAATGAGCCCTCAAATCCCCAATCAGTTTCATTTTATTTACGGACTCAAGCCGCAAACGAGCCCCTTTCACCTGATACACTACGTATGTCTCGAATCCTGCCTGCGCGTGAATCAGCCCAAGCGGATCTTCTTGTACTACCATCATCGCCCATGGGGTCGGTATTGGGATCTGATTCGAGACAAGATCATACCCGTACGCATGCCGCACCCTGTGATCAAGCTCCGGTATACCGATCCCCACGTCGAGAGATACCGATACGCGCATGAGGCGGATTTCCTGCGACTTGACGTGCTTATTGAGCAGGGGGGCGTATATGCCGACCTGGATACGATCTTTGTGAACCCCACCCCAGACCGTCTGTTTGCATATCCCTTTGTTCTGGGCCGAGAACATGATGTGCATTGCCAAACGACCGGAGAAGTCAGGCCGTCGCTGTGCAATGCCCTGATCATGTGCGCACCTCGGGCGCAGTTTGCCATGCTGTACCGAGAGCAGATGGAACAGGCCTTTGATGGATCATGGAGCCGCCATTCCACAATCCTACCTGCCGACCTGGCCGCTGAACACCCATCGCTTATCCACATTGAGCCGCCACGCAGCTTTTACAGCTTTATGTGGACGCGGGATGATCTGCACCGCTTGCTGGGTGAATGCGAACAGGTCGGCGCCGACGTCGCAAGCATCCATCTCTGGGCCCACTTATGGTGGTCGGAACACAGACGAGACTTTTCCAATATCCACGCCGGGATGTTCACTGAGGACTATATCCGTACCGTGAACACCACATATACTCTGTTGGCTCGCCCCTATCTGCCGCCGGACACCCGGCCGAATCGCGCGACGCACCGCCTGGCGGCGGACCTGGTTGCTCGAGGAATCGGCACATTCCACGAGGCCTTTCAGTGCGGGCGTCGCGCCCTACTCCGGCGACGGCCGACCGGATAGAGCAGGCCATAGGCATACCGTGCTACAAACCCTGCTCTACATCACACCCACTGTCCCGGCACCGACCGGAAACGGGTTGTCGATGCGAGCACACGCCTTATTACGGACACTAGCGCTTCGCTACCGGGTGTATCTGTACATCACCGCTCCTCCTCCATCGACGCAGAAAGTTGCCGCTCTCACTCCACTGTGCGCTGAGGTGGCGTTCCGTCCGATCGGGCTGTGGGAGAGATCTGATGCGCGGGTACGGCGCCTCACGGCGGCAATACCCGGCCTGTATCGCCGCCTGTTCCCCGAACCCTCCGAGTGGACAAAGGCCGTACGCAGTCACATAGCCAACCCGTTTACCGTAGCCGAGTTTGATCTGGCGCATGTGTTCAGGATCTATATGATCCCGATCCTCACCGGCCTTCAACGTCAGGTGCGATGGCAACATACACAGCTCGACCTCGACGATCTCGAATCGCTCACCCGGGAGCGCTTGGCCGCTTTATATCGGCAGCGTCATGACCGCTTGAACGCCGTTCGTATGAAGATTGAAGCGCACCAGTACCATAACATTGAACAACAACAGTTGATGGCCTTCGATCGCATCCTTGTTTGCTCACAGGCAGATCGTTCCCGCCTTTTGGCCTCCGGTGTTCGTCCACCGCCGGAAGTCGTCCCGAATATCATTGCAATCCCACAGGAGGTCCCCCGGATCGATGAACGGATGGAGTTTCGGTTTCTTTTCGTCGGTAATTTGGGGTATTTTCCGAATGCGGACGCCCTCCATTATTTTATCATCGAGATTCTACCGTTGATTCGTTCGCAGGTCAGTCGTCCGATCGTACTGAACATCGTCGGGACCGGACTTCCCCGATCGGACACCAGGGCATTATCGCACGTCCCGGGTGTGCGGCTCCTCGGATCCATTCCGGACGTCACACGCGAATATGTACAGGCGGATGCGGTGATCGTGCCGCTAAGAGCAGGCGGGGGCACGAGAATCAAGGCGCTGGAAGCATTCGCTCACCGGCGCCCCGTCGTTTCGACCCCTGAGGGTATTGAGGGAATCGATGCAGTGGACGAACAACATCTTCTGATTGCCGGCACGAGGGAACGTTTCGCTGAAGCCTGTATCCGTGTGATTCATGAACCGGCCCTGCGGAGGGATCTGACCCGACATGCGTTGGAATTAGTGCAGACCCGCTACTCGGAGGCGGTATTGGCGCCTCTGCTGTCCAAGCCCTTTTCCACCAATGCATCTCCGCAATAAGGCGAGGTGCCCATTAGCGGATGCACAGGCCGGAGGCGGGATCCTCCAAGCCTACCCCTTCTTATTCAGCATGGTCAGCTCGAACCGAACCGAATCATCCCCTTTTCCGGAGGCCGAGTCCTCCGCGGCAAGCACCTGGAAGCCGGTCGTCTCAACCAGATGTTGCAGGATTTCATGCGTGAAGGTATGGGGATGACATGGATCGACAACCTCTCCGGCGGCCTCCTGTGCCGTCCGTCGCATACGGATATCTGCCGAATAAACGTCTACAGACAGAAAGAACAATCCCCCCGTTCTCAGGGTTCTGCTTGCCTCGCGAAGCAGCTTCTGCGGCTCAAAAACATGGTCCAGCACATTATTGCAGATGACCAGATCGAAGACGTCTGCCGCAAACGGAATCGCTTCCCCACCGGCCGTAAAGTACGCAACCCCCGGATTGCGGGCGCGCTCGAAGTGCCGGATGTAGAAGTCGGCCAGAGGATCGATCGCGAACCGCTTGCCGTAGGGAAAGTGCATAACTGCATCCTCCACGGCGCACCCGATCTGCAATACCCGGATATCGTCCCGCTCCCCGCAATAGGTTCGCGCCCACTTCGCCAACTGACCTGCAAGACACCGATAGCCTGCCTCTTGAGCCTGGAATTCCGCCTCATCAAGGTTCAACCAGAACTCCCGCTCCATCTGCTGAGCGAACCGCCACCGATCGTTATCCTCCGTCTGATGGCTGGAAACGGGATGCATCTCGCCGGACCCGATTTCAGGGAGGGGGCCGGACCGGGCCAAGTCCCGGCTTGGCATCAACCGGCGGCAGACTCCTCGCAACGTTTTCATCGCTTGATTTACGTTCCAAAGATGCAAGGCCTTCGATCCCTTTATGCTGCACACCCGCTACACGTGTCGGTGACAACTGCACACTCTCGCGACGCCGCACCCCTCAGCCGCCGCGCCCGCTTCTCGTGTGTCGCATCAGCCGCTCGTAGATCTGCTCGAGCTCAACGGCATTGTCCTGAATCGACTTTACGCGTCCGGCATTCCTAGCGTACTCCGCGAGTAGAGACGGGTTGTCGATGAAGTACTCCATCTTCGCGAGCAAATCAGCGGAACAGGCCGCCTCAAACAACAATCCATTCTGTCTATCGCGCACCAGTTCGGGAATCCCGCCGATACGAGACGCGATAACAGGCACCCCGGCAAGGAACGCCTCATGAATGACGAGCGGTGAATTCTCGGGCCAGATCGACGGCACAACCAGCACATCGATGTCCGACATGATCTCCGCAACCTTTCCAATCTCAAAGCCACCCATGAAACTGATATCCGGATGCGCAACCAGACGCTTTACCTCGGCTAAGTAGGCCGGTGAGCCGCGCTCTGGATCGCTGTGAATGCGCAACTCCGCCTTCCCGATCGGCAGGCGATTGAATGCCTCCACCAGGATGTGCAGTCCCTTGTGAACAATGTTCGTACCGACAAACCCGAATCGGATTCTGAAAGACCGTCGCTTACTCACCGCGCCAAAGCCCTCATGACTAAGGCCGTTATCGCTACAAAGAATCCTGGCGGGAGGTATGCCGTACGCAATGAATTTCTGTCGCAGGAATTCCGAAGGGGAAATCAGCAAATCGGCTTTGAGAAGAGTTCGCCGCATGAATCGCGCGCGATAGATCCCGGCCAGCCGGGTCCTGAATGGGATCGCCGACTCATCCGGACTGTGTCCGTTGACGGAATGCTGAAGGCAAACCGCACACTTGGCCCCGGCCCCCGGCCCATCACAGATCTGGAAATCCGGTGTGATCAATTGTATCCGGTGGCACATCGCCCAGTAGTCGTGCAGCGTCACCAGCACCGGAACCCGGTGATGTTGCGCTACAGCGATCATCGACGCCGACAGTCGGTACGTATGCTGAAAATGCACAATATCCGGCTCGAACTCATGGAGGAACAGATCAAAAGCTCGGTCGATGGCCGGATTCGAGACAGCGGACAGAGAAGGGTGAAGAAAGTCGGCGGCTCCTGGCCCGTGCCAATGCGCATGAACCCTTCTCACCGGGATTCCGTCGTAGATCGTTTCGACCTCACGCAGCTCTCCGTCCGGAGCCTCATCATCCCGTGTATAGATCCGAACGCGATGCCCACGTGACATAAGCGCCCTGGACAGGTGATATGTGTAAATCTCCGTCCCGGCAATCTGTTGGGGAAGAAAGGCATGTACAACTTGCAGAATTTTCACGCCGGCTCCCTGTCGTGATCGCCGATGACGTGTCCACATGGGCTCGACAGATCATGCAGGTCGCCTCTGTCGAGCATGGATCGAAACCCCATCATGGGCGTTGCAACAGTTTCTTCAGCAACGCCCGAAGCTGGAACAGGGGGGTCTGTTTCAGGCGAAGCAGGTAGGCCCTCAGGTTGGCATGATCGCTTTGCAGCATCTCGAGCGTCTGTCGGGTCTGCTGTAAGGATGCCTCCCGGTCCAGCGCCGTTTGTTCGCTCTGTCGCAGCCGCTCCTCGATGTCCCTCATCGCGCCTTCCTGTTCCGAGATCTGTCCGCGCAAACGTTCAATCTCTCGATCTCGATCCTGAACCACCCGACGCAGGTGCAGCAGGAACTCTCGATCGGCGTGATCGACATCGTACCCAGGCTTGTCACTCTCCATCACCTCGCCATAGATCTTCTCAAGGCGCGTGACATGCTCCTCCATCGGCACCACCTTTCCAGTCTGTCCGGCCTGCCTCAAACGAGCCAACTCTTCGGGATGTTCTTGTAACCACGCAAGCTTTTTCGCAAGATCGCCCGGATCCCCCTGTTGAAACAGCAGACCGGCCTCGCCGATCCGCTCGGCAAAGGCGCCCCAATTCGGGACAATCATAGGGAGACCGAGCTCGATCGCCTCGTCAAGCACAAAGGCATAGGTCTCGCAATACAGCGACGGGAACACGGCAAGATCAAGCCCGGCCGACTGCAGATCCTCGTAGACATACCTCCCGTGAAGGAAGACGGATCGTCCTGACGCCAGTCGTTTCAGCCGCTCGTCATATCGAGAACCGGATGACAGACCATACAGGTGCCACTCGATCCTCTGGTCCGGCGGAAGGAGTTGGGCAGCCTCCAGCAAAAGGTGAACGCCTTTCCCGGGCGTCAGGTATCCCCAGTGACCGATCCTCAGCAGCCCATCCGAAGAGCTCCTCTCCGGAGGGTCGATCCGTTTCCGACGCCGGACCGGCGACGCCAACGGAACAACCTCGAGTCGATCGGGGATCGCCGGTACGATCTGCCGCAGGAAATCTCTTTGGGCTCGAGAAGGGACCAGCAGACGATCGGCCAGTCGAAGCTCCCGTTCGAGCATTCGCTGTCGCAACAACAACCGCTCCCGGATCTCCCCGTCCCCTTGCCCCGGGTCCCGATCGACGCATGACAGACAGGGCGCGTCAGGATCGGAACAGAACTGCTCGCCGGGTTGAAACCTGTGAACTCGCGTGCACGCAACCCATTGGTCGTGCAGCGTGACTACCGTCGGGAGACTGAGCTCCCGACAGACCGCAACAAGGGTATTGGTGAGCCGCATCCAGTGCTGGACGTGGACGACCTCCGGTCTCCAGAGATCGAGCAGCCATCGAATGAGATCTTCCGCTCCGGGATCATGGACGGACGGTCTGCGATCATCAGGTCCGGCGCACCCGATCAGCCGGGCGATCTGAACCCCACAGTCCGATGCTATCGCGATGGATGGCTGTGAGGAGGTCCGCTCAGAGCCGGCAATAACCAGACAGGCATGGCCTCGCTCCGCCAACATCCGGCTCAGCCCTTGCGTGTACCTCCCGGTCCCTCCGATGAATTCCGGAGGGTACTCATGGACGAGTTGTGCGATTCTCATACGCCGATCGTCATCGTCCGTCACACACTATCGTCGCGCCCCAATGCAAAGGCCTCCATATGCCGGGCCGATGACAGATAAATCGTTCTGTACGCGTTCAGCCCCTCGATCATATGGATATAATCGTTATATCGAAGCTGGCTCTGATACTGCTCGATCGCTTGACGCTTTCGTGTCCAGACCGAGCTGATATCGATCACGTAAGACGGTTGGACTGTGGCCCAGACCTCGCAGCAAAAGTCGCCGACCGCCGGTCGGTAACCGCGGAGCGCCTCTTCGACCCCGACTCCCAAGGCCCAATGATCGGGATGAATCTCTCGCGTTGAAGGCCGATAGATGATGTCCGGACGATAGGTCTCGAACAGTACGGCAAGGCGTTGGGCCAGGTCGCCCGCCTCCGCAAGCCGCCCGTCGGGATAGTCCCAAAAAACCAGTTCATCCACCCCCAAGATCGCGCCGGCTCGTCGAGCTTCCTCCCGTCGCAGTTCCAGGTAGTCCCGGCCACCGTAATAGCCCGACGGATCGCCGGCCGCGCCATCGGTGACACACACGACTCGTACGGGGTCCCCCTGCTCGTGGTGCCGAATCAACACGCCGCCGCAGCCTAAGGCTTCGTCATCGGCGTGAGGCGCCAGCGCCAGCACGCGACCCCTTGGGGGGGTGGCCCAGATCGCCGGATATGGCGGCGGGTGGCGCCCCGTGCCCATTATGTTCCCCCGATCCTAATAATGATCCGAATCGCCCATGGTGTAGTACCAGTGAGCATTGAGGAGCTCAACCGACACAGTCGGAGCAAACTGGCGCACGGTCATAAAGGCGGTCTCGATCGGCTGAAACCCTTTATCAAGCAGGTACCGGTGCCATGGGGAAGATGGAGGAAACCATGCGTGCAACTCCTTCATCCCAGCCAGTCCGGCTTCTTCGAAGCTGCGTTGCAGCAGTCGATCTGCGGCCGCCATGTTCTTCCAGGGCACCAACCAATCCATGAGACACGCTATCGGCTGCCCCTCCCAACCACACCTCAGCACGGCCATCCCGAGAGGCGGTATACCCGTCGTCCCCCCCGCCATCAGCAGCCTGTATTGCACATCTGGGCAGTCGGCATATCGCCAGTTCAGATATCGCGCGTCCCGGATAGTCGCCACCCGCAGTTCGGACCGGCATTGCTCCCACAGGCGATCTACCCTGGCATCGAAACGACTCACCGGATAGATCGGACACCGAATTCGATGCCACGCTTCCGTCATCTGCTGACGAGGAGACAGGTGAGCGGGGCCGTCCACCGACCGAACCAATTTCACCACCCGATGCAGGAAGACGTATCCCAGAAGCCGTTGGCCGATCCGAAGCGCCTCCGGCGTCGTAAACCCCCAAAGGATTGTCGTGCGGTCCTGGCCGCCGTACGTGTCGGCGAACTGTTCGAAGAGACCGGCAAAGACGCCGGGTTTTTTCAGGCCTCGACGGTAGCCGGCATCCACCATACTGTCAATGGCTTGTGAAAAGGTAAAGATCCGGCCATCGACCATGACGCGAACCGGAATTCCGGCGTATTGACCAACGATCTCCCCGGTATCGGTAACGGCCAGGCAGATCTGGGCGCCCTCCGGGTTGTCCATGAACTTCCATCGCCAATGCGCCGACGAGCGCTCTTTCCCAAATACGCGCTGAAACAGTCCGATAATCCGGACCTCATCCCCCGGCTGATAGAGACGAACCGACCAGGACCGCGGTTGGTCTGAGGAGTCCTCACATTCTGTCATGACCGGGTTCTCAGCCGACCATCTCGCGCTGCAGGTGGGTCCCGTCTGCCGGAGCCGCCTCAACGCTCCATTCATGCCTCAGTTGGCACAACCCGATGGCGATAAAGGGCTGATAGACCCTGAAACTACACGCCCTTCTCCGTTCTTCGTAGTGATGCAGGCCGGTCTCATCGAGCAGGTGTACGGACATATAATACTCCCCCGCCAAGAGCTGGATGCTCGGAAACCTGAGGATGACACTCCCGGAGGTCGGCGGAGGCGTGAGCCCATCCAGGTGGGTCCCGATCCCGTAACACACAATGCCGTCGTTCCTGAAAATCCTCACGCCGACATGGACAGCGGTCGGGGGCATAGGGACCTCATAGGCGACGGCAATACAGAGCTCATCGCCGGTCTGTGCCTCGTGACGGGTGCCGGTCTGGCCATTGACGATGAGAGAGATATCGGTGATCCACGGGGCCGGACGCGGCCTATGCTGCTCGACAGCCGGTTTGGACACCGGCGGCTCGGCGCAACGCTCGGCGATTCGACCCCGCAGATAGCTCTCGTATTCGGTGACCACCTTGAGGGTGTCGCCCATCATGGCCACACGCCCGGCGCGCAGCCAGATCGCCTGCTCGCAGATCATCCGGAGCTGATAGCTGTTATGCGAACAGAATATAATCGTCTTGCCCGCCTTCCGGAACTCCTCAATGCGATCGATGCAGCGCTTCTGGAAGTATTCGTCTCCTACCGCGAGGGCCTCGTCGATAATGAGGACATCCGGATCTACGGTGGTCGCGACGGCAAAGGCGAGCCTGACGTACATCCCGCTCGAGTACATTCTGAGAGGCCGGTCGATGAAGTCGCCGATCTCGGCAAAGGCGATCACATCCTCAAACCGCTCCGCCATCTCCCGCCGGCCGATCCCCATGATCGCACCGGTCATCAACACGTTCTCGCGTCCCGTAAAATCGGGATTAAAACCGGCTCCCAGCTCAAGGATGGCTGAAACCCGCCCCCGCACCCGGAGTACGCCGGATGTCGGGGTCAACGTGCCGGCCAGCAGTTGGAGCAGCGTGCTTTTGCCGGAACCGTTTTCCCCGATCAAACCGAATGTCGAGCCCATCGGGGCTTGAAAGGTCACATCCCTGAGGGCCCAGAACTCCTGGTGACACTTGAGGCCGCGGACCAGGTATTCCTTCACCCGGTCCTTAGGACGCGCATAAATCCGGTACACCTTTGAGAGACCGTCAACCTGAATCGCCGGCATCAGATCACATCAGCAAACGCGCCCTGCATCCGCCGAAACAGGAGACGACCAACGACGAAAGTTGTCGACGAGCACACCGCCAGGGCCGCCAGGCCGGTCAACGGCGGCATAACCCCGCGCAGGACGATACCCCGATACGATTCCACCACCCACATCATCGGGTTGATGAAGAGGATCCACTCGAACGACGGGGGGACCAGCGAGGGCGGGTAGAACACCGGCGTCATGAACAGCCAGAGGCTGAGCGCCATGCCCAGGAGTTGGCCCACATCCCGCAGAAACACGTTGATCGCTGCGATGATCCACGCCAACCCGAGGGTAAAAGCCCCCTGTAAGAGGAGGATAACGGGAAGGAACAGCAGGACCGGACTGATGGTCTTGGCGGTCAGCAGAACCGCTCCGAGCAAGACGACAAGACCGATCAGTTCATTCACGAGTCCTGAGGCAACGATGTAGATCGGCAAAATCTCTGCCGGAAAGATGGTGCGCTTAATGAGATTCGCGTTGTCGAAAATGACGGTCGCGGAGCGGCTGATGCCCTCCTGAAAGGCGTTCCAGGGCAGCATCCCGCAAAAGAGGTAGATCGCAAAGATACCGGTCCCTTCGGACGGCCCGACCCGCACCTTCAAGATGGTCGAGAATACATAGGTGTACAGGATCAACATCACGATGGGCTGAACAACGGACCAGAACACCCCCATCGCCGATCCTTTGTAGCGAGCCAACAGGTCGCGTTTGACAAAGTTTCCGATCAGGTTACGGTGCCGATAGAGACTCAACATGTCTTCTTAGCGTCCCAACGGGGAATAGAACGGTGAGGGGCGCCGTTCACCACACGACAGTACCGGCGCCTCCCCGAAGATGATCTCGCGGATGGGAACAAGTCTACTACTTCTAGCACGCAGAGGCGCGGGTGTCAAGGTTCGGCGGGGTCTTAGCCCTGGGAGGCTGACGGCTACCAGTCGGCATCGCCCGCATACCCGAGGGAGATCAAGAGGTCGTTCGCAATCGCCTTGAAGGTCCTTCGGTCGTCCGCGGACATCGCGGAGCGCCATTGGCCGATCCGCGCCTGCGCCTCCCGCTTGGAGGTGCTCCCTGGCGCCAGTCGTTCCTGGGTTGCCACGATCTCCTCCGGGTTCCCGTCCATCTCGAGAAAATTGAAGACTCGCTGAAGGGTTCCCACGTGATCGGTGATGAGATCCTCGTACCGTAACTCCAGATAATCCTCCGGACAGACCGACGCGTGACCCCGAACCTCTTCGATAAACAGCCTCCAGGCTCGAGACCCCATCTCGACAGACCACCAGTTGAGCCTCACAGAAGACTGGACGACATCCCGCCCGTCCCGAATCAGGTGGAGGAACCGCACTCTTCCCAGGATGTTCCGCAGTTCCGGTTGAAACCGCAGAATCTCAGGGGTTTTATTGATCCACTGGCGCTTGCCGTCGCGGGCGGCGTGCCTGTCGAACAGCGCCCATATCGGCGCAATGGCCGCAGGCAACAGCGCGTCGGACAGCGCGCCTGTGCGGGCCGCGTCGACGAACGGTCGAATTGCCTCGATCGCCTCGGATGCGTTCCAGCGTATATGATTGGTTCCCAGGGCATAACGCTCATGCCGCGCCTTGCCGTCCGAAGCCTGGCCGTCCAGAATCTGTTGAGTCAGCGCGATGTCCTTGACGGCCTGCTCAACCATCATCTGCACCGCGCCGGGACGGGACAAGGCGGGATTGCTCACCCACCAGCGAAGGAAATCCAGTTCCCGCTCACCACGTCCACTCTCATCCTGCTGCAGACGGACGACACGGAGCAGGTCGACGAGGAATTTGGTCTCGTATACGGCCGAGATGCCGGGATGCAGGCCCAGATAATTGATCAGGAGGGTAGATCCGCTACGAAATCCCCCGATAAAGACGGGGGAGTCAACGGCGTACGACCCGTCTCTCATTGCCACATGACGGGCCGCATCTCAACCGTCGGTGAAGCGTCCTGCGCAGATCTTCGCCTGGTCATCCACGTCAAAGATGTTGAAGATGCTGATAAGATCCGCAGGGGTAAAGCCGCCGCCACTGTTCGCCCAGACGCCACCGTCTCGGAGGTGTGGCGGACCGATCGTCCGGTCGCTCTGGGCCCCCTCACAGGAATCCTGATGCCACAGCCGGGTGGCATCACCCACCCCGACGAAGTCTGCGCCGGGCGTCGCAGAAAGCACGACCCCCACCAGACCTCGGCCGGAGTGCACGCCGATCCCGAGCGGCGATCCGCCATCCGGCCGAAGTCGGAATCGCCACCAGCCGATCGGTCTCGAGCCCTGGATCGAATGGCCCGCAGCGTTGATTTCTCCCGACGCTTCGAAGTTATCGCTCGGGTGCGCCGGGTCCGGCAGATCAGGCGGCCCACAGGCTGTGGCATCGCTCCCCGTTCGCGGGAAGCCGTCGTTCTCGGCCATCGCGCCGCTCGCATCGTGGCCACAGACAAACCCTGCCACATTGAACAGACCGGCCACAGGAGGGTCCACTCCGGGTAGTGGCGGTCCTCCCAGAGGCCGAATGATAGCATGAGCAGTTGCCGAGCCGCCGAAGGCCCGCTCCCGTCCGTCCCACCACCGGATGTCCAGGCCGACCGACGTATCGCTCAGATTCGCCCCGGGAAAGAGGCCGGGGGCCCATAAGGACAGGAGATTCCGCACGCCACCGCCTGGGGCGGGAAAAAGATCGGCAAAGGCCCACGGCAGGTAGACCTCCATCGGGTAGTTCTCGTAGCCGACCGGTATGCCATCGATCTGCGCGCAGATCGGGCACGATGTGGTCTTTGCGACTGCCGCCGGATAGACAGCGGCCCATCCCTCGGCCAGATCTGAGATGATACCGTGACCCATCAGAGAGTTTTCCTCTTTTCGCGCGTTGGCGCTGCCGCGGCCGTTCACAACAAGATTGACATCCAGCGCGCCCCGTCCCTCCGCCGCCACCGCCGCGAAGGCGCCGCGGGGTTTTCGATTCGGATTGTCCGGCGAAGCCAGCAGAAACAGATCGATGTCGGCGCAGCTCATATGCACGACCTCGTCCGCACTGTTGCAGTTCCGGCCGTAATACTCGAAGTGGACATCGTCAACAAAGATTGGCGCCTCTGCCGTCCCGCCAAGATCGGTCCGATTGACGTCATCCTCGCGCCCCCCAACGCCTCGCGGGCGGCACGGGCCATCGCCGGCCACCCGAAACTTGGTGACGATCGTATTGGCCGTGGCGACCAGGGTAGACCGAATCGCCTGCGTCTGTGTGAGCGCTGCCCGCGTCACAATAATGAACGTGACCCGATTGGGGCTCGAGACATCCCATAACGGGAAAAAGAGCCGTCCGCCCGGGTGAAGCTCTGAATTCGCCAGGACCGGCGCCGCGTCAAGGATACTCAGAATCAACGCGCCCGCAATCAAAAGGCATCTCACGGCCGTTGCGGTCATCCTATCCATCACACCTCCAGATACGCAAATAGCAACGGGCCAGGGACGATTCCCTGGCCCGTTGCCTTGGTGTGCTACACAGCCCCCCGATGGGAGCAGAAACTACAGACCGCCGCCGCCGATCTCGCCGGGGATGTCAAGTCCGTCTCCACGACAGACCTTCTCCTCCAGTTCGACCGGGAGGGTATTGAAGAACGAGACCACGTTGCCGGCAAACGGACCGGCCGCCTGGTAGAGGTACGCATCACGAAGATGCGGTGGGCCGAAGGTCTCAGCGCTCTGGGCAAGCTTGCAGGGATCCTTGTGCCAAAGCCGCCAGGAGTCGCCCACTGCGAAGAACGGGGTGGTCTCGGCGGAGGTGGACAGGACGACCCCCACGAGCCCGCGACCGGAATGGTCGAGAGCCGGGTTGAACGCTACAGGTGGCTTCTGGTCTCTGCGAAGCTGGAACCGCCACCATCCGAGTGAAGTGGACTGCTGGATCGAATGCCCCACGCTATTGATGTCAGGCGCGGATTCGAAGTTATCACTGGTATGCTCCGGATCTGCCGCCGACAGTACGCCGGCCGGGTTCTCCGGACCGCATCCCTGACCGGGAGCGCCTCCGGGTGGGTTGTTACCGACGCGCGGGAAGCCGTCGTTCTCGGCCTTACCCGCAAACGGGGCGCTGCCGAATCCGGTCACGCCGCCGCCTGGAGCATGATCACAGGTGAAATTCGTGACGACGAACCCGGCCGTATCAAGCGGAGAATCGAGACCGGCGATGCCCGGCCCGCCCAACGGGGCGATAACCGAGTGCTTGATCTTCGAACCTTCCTTCCAGCGCTCACGACCATCCCACCATTTCCACGAAAGGCTGATAGTCGTATCGCTCAGGTTACCGCCCGGCATAAGCGCCGGACCCCACAGCGACAGAACGTTCCGGAGGTGACCGCCTGGAGCAGCCCACAGGTCGGCATACGCCCACGGCATGTAGACTTCCATCGGATAGTTCTCGTAACCAACATTCGTCCCGCCGTCAACCAAGCTGCAGGCATGGCAGGAGGTGGCCTTCGCGGCGGCTGCCGGATAGACGGCTGCCCATCCCTCGGACAGATCCGAGATGATGGCATGCCCCATCAGCGAGTTTTCCTCCTTGCGCTGCGATGGATCCCGGCTGGTATTGACGGCCAGGTGGACATCAAGCGCGCCCCGGCCCTCGGCGGCGACATCCGCAAAGGCGATTCTCGGCTTGCGGGTCGCGTTGTCGTAGGAGGCCAGGAGGAAGAGATCGATGTCGCCGCAGCTCATATGCACGGTCTCATTGGAGCTGTTACAGCTCTTGCCATAATACTCGAAATGCACGTCGTCTACAAAGACGCCCTTAGCAGTCTCGGCCGGAAAGCCGGTGCCGCCAAGGTCGGTCCGGTTAATGTTTTCGTAACTTCCGTTCGCACCTCGGGGGATACAGTTGCCGGTTCCAGAGAGCGTCCAGATCTTCTCAACGACGCCTGTTGTTGCCGTTTCCGTCAGCACGCTCTTGATAGTCTGATTCTCGTTCAGCGCCTCGCGGGTCACCACAATGAAGGTGAGCCGGTTTGGGGTGGAGACGTCCCACAAGGGGAAGAAGAGCCGTCCACCGGGGTGCAGTTCCTCATTCGCCCAAGCCGGTATAAACAGGCTCAGAACGAACAGGAACGACAGGGGAATGCCTAACCATCTTCTCATTACCCTACCTCCTTTGGTTTTGGTACGGAATTCTCGACTGTCTACAATCGCCGATCACACGTATCTATGGTACGATCTTCTTCCTGATTCCTGATCCCCTACCCCTCGGGGCTGACCGTGTCGGATAATCGATAGGCGCAACTCCCCCTTTCGTTGCGCCCCGCAACGTCCGCCCAGGAGACCACCACACCTCTCTGCGGCATCACCTCCTTCAGTCAACACTGTTGACAACCCACGCGTCGCGCCTATTCAGCCCTTGTCTTCGACGTACGTGTCGCGTCGAAGATTAAAGATTGCCTCTTTATACGTACTTCACGGTACCTTGTCAAGCGAAATCTTTCACTCCCGCGGTGGGCCTTCTGCGGCCTTCAACGGCGTGCCGGCATCCTCCTGATTCCCCTTCACGTACCAGACCCCGTCCTCACGCACCCATCGCATAAACACGGCCTGGTTCCAGGGGCCAAAGCGCCCGGTCTTGGGATGATTCAGTCGAAAGGCGGTCTCGGCCGTCACTCGCCCCTCATCGCCGGCCGTCTCAACCTCCGTGATTTTATACGTCAGGAAGGTCACGGTCCCGCGCGCCAGGGCAAAGCCGGTCAACGTCAGCCCCTCCCTCGCCTTTGGCTCCTGCAGATCGTACTGGGTCACGACGTCGCCCTTCACGCGAGCCTCCCAAAACTTCGTCGCCTGGGCTCGCAAGGCCTCCTCAGGGCTTTGGACCACGGCAGCTTGAGCAGGCACGGCGCGGTCGCCATGAATCCGTCCGGCGCAGGCGGCGACGCCGCCGATCAGCAACACCGCCAGCAGCGGTTGACTCCATTTCATATCGTCTCCTTCTCTCAGACCTGATTCTCTCCGACAACCATATGGATCCCGTGGTAGGCGTGGCACGCATCACCGACAAGATGGTCAAAGAGCTTCATATTGGCCTCTCCGATCTTCCCGAGATTCAACCCCTGAAGCTCCCGGATCATCTCCGTCAATCGCTCGCCGGCCCACTGTACCTCGCGCTCCTGATCGGAGGTCAGGGGAACCAGACGGTAGTGACGGTTATAGGTGAGGATCTCGAAGGCGTGGCCGAGAAACTTCAACCGACTGTCGATCTGATAGGGCCGCCAGTTGGCATCCTTACCGGGGTAGGCCTTAGCCACGGTCTTGTAATATTCATCCAGCAGATGGAGATCGATGCGCAGTCTCCAGATCAGCAGCGCGATCTCCCTGGCATAGCGCTCTCGTCCCTCCTCACCCAGATGGCGATGCCGAACGGCCACCCCCAGACTGTAGAGCAGGTGGGTCCCGCCGCATGTAAAGTTGGAGATCCGATCCTTCCACGCCGGGGTGCGACCTTCGCGCATGGCCTTCCGGAAATCGGCGCAGGCCCACTCGACCGTATCGAAAGCGTACTTCACGACGTCGCGAAGCCTGATCTGTTGTCGCTGCGCATTGTGCCATTGGTCCCGGCCCGGTTCGGTCGTGATGGCGAACGCGATGATGCTCCAGGCCAGCTCATCGGCCGATCCGTTGATCTTGCCCGGCTCATAGGTAAAGAGCTGTCGCGCATCCTCCAGCAGGTCCGAAACCCGGCGACGACGTCCGGCTACGGTCATCGGGTAATCGAGACCCACCCCCGCCTCGAGAAAGGTCTTCAGCAGGGTGTTGGCGTGGCCTTCAGTCTTGATAGACGTGACCACGTACCGCCTGTCCTGTTCCACTCGTTCCTGGAGGGCATGCTGACTCAGGTAGTCCACTGCCGATCCGCCATCAACGGTAAACGTCTTGCCGATGGCCCTGACGCCGTGCATCATGGCCCAGAGATCGTCGGGCCGCTTGGCATGCCGGAGGACGATGGTGCGAAGCGCCCCTTCGGCGCCAGCCAGGCCCTTGGCGGCGTGCCCGTCTGACGCGATGGCGGCGCCCGCCTGCGCCACCGGTTGCAGCATCCAGGCGCCGGCGCCAAGAAGGCCCCACCGCAGGATCTGCCGTCGGCTCACCCCGGAACAGCAACACCCGTGATGAGGGGTCGTTAACGTGCGCTCTTTTTCTGTTTTGCTCATCTCCGTCTTTT
>UBJH01000112.1_pt1 | contig 22669 bp, 7 predicted proteins | sample 2193721 | NCBI WGS metagenome assembly UBJH01 (sample SAMEA4703186, study PRJEB27089) | metagenome | reverse complement strand
TTAATTCTGTCCCACAGCCGGTTCTTATTATCATGTTTTTCCCATAGCGTCATGATTCGCTTGGATTATATAAATTACCATCAATAATTACCTTCCACACTTGCTTCTACCCATAAAATAGATTGAAGAACAGGTATCAATAAAAACAGGTTTTATTACTTTCACAATGCCCTCTGTTATAGAACTCAGCGCCTTCTCTAATTTCATTGGATGTTAAACCTTATTATCAGGTAGGCATTGCGGATGTCTTCCGGTTTGAGCAACTTAAATGTTGTGTCAGTATTCTTCTTCAGCTTGATATTCCAATCACCTAACGCGTTTGTCAGCGGCAAAATATTGCTCTTTTCCAAATGAGGCATATCACCGAAATTTGGATCCTTGCTCATTAACTCATTGGAAGGAGCATTAGCTCCGGGAAGCTGTAGACTGGCATTAAAGCTCCCGTCATAAGCGCTTTCAAGTATCAGGTCCAGTCTGGAAAGACGGATGTTCTTGTTGACAGACCTGATACGCGCATAAAATGGCAGATGCTCCAGTTTCAAGGTAAATGCCAATTCCTGGTCAATGTTGGTATCAGGATGAAGGAACCGATGCCATTCAGTGCTAAACTCGTGTTTCAGATCAAGAAGCTTCAAACCTCCGGTAGGCAATATTTCATTGAGATGATTGTTTGCACTATTGGCCAGATCAATACTTCCTGCAATTGCCGTATAACGAATGTGCAAAATGACATCCGAAACAGTAGCAAAGTCAAACTGGTTGCTTTCCCCGGGCAATTTGATTTGCCACTCGCTCACAGCGCCTGCCCCTTCAAAAGGCAGGTATCGTTCATCGTTAAAATTCAGTTCAAACACACCCGCATCATTCTGGCCGTGGCTTGTAGCAATAGACTGAACAGGTACAGGATTCCGCGCAAATCTGGTGTCATTTGCAGTCAGGGGATCTCCGTATCCGCCTGAGACATCATCATTTACGCGGACACCATTGTTTGTTAGCGATAGCATGCAGTTTACATTGGTATATGGACCTGTTACACAGGGTATGGTGATGGAAACAGATTTAATCCTGCGCCTGAAGTGTCCTGGATAATCCATATCAAACAGCCATTCTGGCAGGACCGCCACACAGGACCCTGTTTCTTTCAGGGTCAACAAGCTAAACGGGAAGAACTGAACCAGCGAAATATGCTTCGTGATCTCCAGTTCCCGCTTGTTCTGATCAATGTAGGCGGTTTCCATCCTCCGGATGTCGTTGGCAAGCTTTTCACCCGCAAGGAGGCCCTTCTTCAGACTGTCCCAGTATCCGAACTGAATGAAAGAGGCATCGGCTTTGCCCAGTTCGAACTGGTAACATTTTTCTGCCCGTTTGGCCATATCAAAGGCAAGCTGATAACTCTGGAAATATATCGTGGCCAGCTGCCTTAGCATCCAGTCATAAAGTTGCTGGTTGGTATATTTACTACGCATGTATTCATCAACCGACTTTGTCTGCTCTATTTGCAGCTCCTGGTTCTCCAGCTCTTTTTCAGCAATAATATATCTAATTCTGGCAGCTTCGATTTGTCTTTCTAATTGCTTGATCTCAATATTAGCTAGCCGACCCTGGAAATCCCATTCTTCTTTTCTTCGCCAATATATGCCCATGGAAGAAGCTAATGAACCCCATTTATCACTGGCTCGAGCTATTGCGCTTAAAGTTTGCACGGCGGCCTCGGCAGCTTTCGAGAACCTCAAACCATCAACTGGAGAAGCGTTCACCTCTGGCGACCCTCCAAAACCTGACGCTCCTGCAACGAACTTGGGAATAAATGCAAGACCACCAGCCATTATATAGCCTGCAGCTATTGCAGTCTCAGCTAAGGCAGAAACTCCCCCGAAAGTCATCGCTGCGCCTTCGAATAAATTCATGAACTCTCTGCTTTCGTAAAAATTTTTCTTTTCTTCGGCTGACTCTTTAGCCTTTTCCAGACCCGCCCAGGTTTCCTTTCCCTCTTTGATCTGCTGCTTTCGGATCTCCTTCACTGCTTCCAGAAGCTTTATTTCATTTACAGAACGCAAAAGCGCTAATCCTTCCGCATCATTCTTTTCAAGAATGGAAAGTAATTTGTCACCAAGCGCTCTTATTTCGCCGCAGAACTCCACAGCTTTTTGTGCAAGAAGTCTGAAACGGTATTGACCGGGGGGAGCAGCCACATCACTCAACACACTGCTCAGATCAACGCCTGCCGCAGCAGCCTTTACCAGGAGCGCTGGATCAATCGGCGGTTCAAACAGGGGCAACTGGCGCACCACTCCCTGGATGTTCATACAATGTCGGATCTTGAACAGCCTGTCTTCCACCTTTCCCCAATATTCCAGCAGCTTATCATTGTTGGGGAGACAGAAATAGAAAATGTCCAATCGGGGCATAGGTTCACTTCCTTCGAGGGTTCGAACCACACGTACAGGTGTACCTGTGAAATTTTCCATTAAAACATCCACCTTTTTATTACCGAATGGATCCAGGTTACCATCAGCAACCAATTCATTATATGAATAGTCTTTGTGTCCTATATTTGGCACTTTGATAGGGCGAGGTCCCAGCAGTTCATAGGCCAGCACATACAACATCGTAGCCTCGTTCATCGACTCCATAGTATCGCGCCTGAACAGCTGGTCGCCCCACGCGATCAGGTTGTCGATGTATTTCATCACAACAGCCTTCTGGTATGCGACAGGACGATAGCGTGCAATCAGATGCGGCTTAAATGGATTATTTTTCCATGCCCTTAACTGATCAAGGTTGTCATCTATACTCTCCAGGAGTTTCTCAATACGTTGCTTGCGGTAATCGTCGCTGTTTTCTATGAAAAATGGTTTTGTAACCCAGTAACGTTGCGGCACACCCAGCGCTTCCACATTGGTAGGATCAAAGATATAATGGAACCAGCGCATCGCTTCTTCGAAACGTTGGTTCTGGCTAAGTTTGCAGGCTATCATTAATGGAGCGTGGAAAAAGAGTTCCCAATTATATATGGAGTATGCTCCATATAGGCCAAAATCAACAATATCCTTCTTCGCAGTTGTATCCGGGGCATTGGGTGAGTTTGGTTTGTAATCATCGAAGTTGAAATTATTGCCTGGATAATAACTTTCAGGATAAAGTTGAATCCTGCGGTTCAGCAATCCCTCCAATCCCGTCCTGTTCAATTCCCTGATGAAGAGTGCAGTATAGGGATGATAAAATGGATAAAAGAGATACTTGAGTCGCTCTAGTGTCTGATTAGAACCAACTATCAACTCCTCCCATTCAGGTTTTATAAAAAATGGCCTGAAATTGTCCTGATAAAAAAAAGGGACTTTTCCCCAGGTCACGGTATCAAATCTTATCTGATGCTGAGAGAATATCAGTTCGAATGGAGATTTAGCTCCCATCAGTAATGTTTTTGTACCACCGGACTCCAGAATATTCAATTGGTTTGCATTGAGTGTTGTTTTATTATTTGCAAGATGAGTATAGCGATAATGCATTCCGTCCGGCAGCGTCAAGCGGGGAGCTATCTCATATCTTCCATTTAGCTTCTCTATTGCCCTGGCTTCTACTCCAAAATTGTCGTGTATATACTGATATGACGTGGTCGGAACAAGATTTTCAGAAGCTATACCTTTGCTATCCAGAATATGGTATTGCCCTGCAAGACCTTTCAGCTTCAAATCTATGACTTCCCCGTCAAATATAAAGGAAGAAGAATGCCAGGGGCGCACTGTTTCCGCATACCTGACGGCAGTAACATATTGAAGATTATCTGTTGATCTGTAAGGATCATAAAATCTTGTGTTATTAAATTCTAAGGATGTGGAGATGTAAATATCCAGCCAGAGGAGATTTTCCCTGTTTTTATAACGTGGTTTCAAATTATAAGTGTATTGAGGGCGTTCCCAGGGATGGATAAGTTTCTGATGGGATACTTTTTTGGATGTCCAGCCCTTGTCTTTCCGAACGCTCCAGGCAAGCTGGATTTCCAGTGTTTTTGATGGCTCTGGTGAGTCGGTTGGCGTTTCTGAAGTTCTGGCTGGAGGCATTTTCTTGACTTTCTGCGGTTTTTCCATGAAGACTAACCAGAACAGATACAGCTTGCGGTTATAGACGACAGGAATAACATGATCTCCCGTAACATCAAGCTCAATTTTTTCCCATGCCGTCCATGTGTTGTAGTTTAAATCGAACTGACGATAATAATAAATAGCAGGCTGAGATTTTGTCCTGCCTATTACATGGAGAATATCAATATTGGGTGGCAAGTTATCGTGAGGATCGTCATCGTCCAGTTCATGATAGACACCAGCAATGTCAAGTCTTGAAATCTCGTGTACTTTTTGAAGATAATTCAGGAAAGCCGATTCGGCATTTTCAGTGGTAATTTCGTTCTGCGAAAGTTCATTTTCCAATTCCTTAAAGAACGGTGATTTATCATCCCGAAGCTCAGGCTCAATCCAATTCTCAGGGTAGAGGAATACTTTTCGGTTCGCCTCCCATATCCTGTAGTTTTTCATCCATTTCCACTGCTTCCAGCTGTTCAGGGAAACCGCGTCTTCCTTTTCTTCCCTGGACACCTCAACGTTGGGCTGTTCAAGATTGAGGAAGCAGCGCTGCACAAACATCTGTATCGAACTTATTGCCTGCTTTATCCGGGAAGTCGGCTGGCATGCACTCATTTCCACATCTATCAGGAAATAGCTTAGCAGGTCGTTGGAATCCTTCCAGTACCCGGGATTCATAAACTTTTTGCCACTGAATGTTATTTCCTTTTGCTCTGTTCGCAGTGAACGCTCGATCAGATACTTAGTTAATGCATCTCGCTTTTTCTCACGCAATTCATCCTGCATGGGCGTCACTTTTGACAACCATACGCTATAATCGTATTTTGACTTTGCAGCTTGCTGGATTTGTTGCGCAGTGACAAACTGCATCTCGTTGGTATCTTCATCCCGTTTAGCCCAGTTCAACAGCATACCGGATTCTACTCCAATTCGTTTGATTTGCTCAAAACACCTCCATAAACGGATATAAATGTCTATATCGGTATAATCCGAAATCGCACCTTGTCGAAGTTGCCAGCCTGAATCTAATGACTCCAGATCTTCTACTTTCCATGTAGTTAATTTGCTGATAGCTTTCAATACGTCAGCTTTACTTGTGGTAGGATTTCCCGCCAGGTCAAAAATACTGTTTAAAGAGACACCTTCCGGTTGAGGATATTGCGACTTGAAATAAAGCCATTTGCACAGGGTCAACCATGCCTGGAAAAGTGGCTGTGCCGGATTGCTATTTATCGGCAGCGCGCTGAAATTCAGTGATTTGAATATATCGTATTTCGTCAAAAGCCATTCCAGATCCTCCTTGTGCTCGATGTTATGTCTTTTCACTAACATGGACGCTTTATGCAGCAAGCGATAGGAATCATAAATACTCTGAAAATTTCCAGGTGTAATATCCCATATGTATTTGTCGTTACTATTCTTTTCTGTCAGTTTATCGACTTGTTGCATTATCGGGTCCAGCAGGTCAAGTTTTTCCAGAAGTAACCGGGACTGCTCATCGGTTATGGAATATGAGTTGGCAATCTGGGAAATGATCTGTCCCTGTTTTGTAGCAGCCGAATTACTTCGGAGGCTTTCCCGCAAAGATTGGATATACTGGGTTACGACCTCTTCCCTCAACCCATAGGGGGAGTCGGGTTGATAATTCAAAAGGTAATCCAATTCCTGTATCTCGAATCCAGAGCTTTTCAGCCATTCATGTAATTCTATGAAATCAAGCGTCTGCTTTGGCGAGGCAAACACATCTGGTACCCCTGAAAGATTCTGCAGGATAATCAGGTCTTTTATGGTTATTTTCAATCCTTTTGCCAGGTTAACATAGTTGAAGATATACGTGAGATTGAACAAATTAAGTTTGCCATCTGTTTTACCCAATATTAAAGCCAAATCTACTTCAGTAATGGCAAAAGCTGCCAGCAGAGTTGGTTTATGATCTGACAGGTTTTCCCCTCCTGACAATGGCAGTGCAAACTTCTCATCACCTGGGTTGGCAGGGTTCCTGAACAGGTTGATATACAGAGGTTGAATCTCTTTCTGCGGCTGCTCTGGTATTACCCGGACTTCCGTATTGATCTGGTGATAAAAGCTCAAAGCTGGTTCAAATGCAAGTCCGATTTTTTCCTGTACTTGCCTGAATTGTTTCAACCGAACCAGAGTATCTGCATCGATCTTACTATTTCCAACTTTCGCAGAGCGGATAAGCAGGTCCAATTCCCACATTTTCCAGTCCGTATGGCGCCATAACCTGAGGAAGCGATGGATCTGATCAAATTTATCAACGGAAAGATTGACAAGGTGTTGTGTTTCTGTATTGCAACTGTCAACAGGCCTTTCGAGGATCAGTTTGTCGGTTGCTTCAGAAGGATTCAGACATTTAACATAAAGCATCTCCAGAAGCTCAGTATACTCAATTTTTGCGTGTTGAATAAAATCGGAAACAATTATCTTGTTCCGTGTCGAGTCTAAACCCCAGAATTCATCCTGTTGCGGGGTAGTATTTGCACGGGTAACGGTAATATTGGTTTCATGCGAAGACATATTCCAAAATTCACCAGCGATACCAATATCCAACGGTGAATAAACGCCTCCTGCAGGTCTGGCCTGGAATGATTCCATCAACTCGTGACGGCTGATTCCGAGGTGCTGGAGAAAAATCCTGGATTCTTCCTGCCACAGATTAAAGGATGTGTTCATGGGATAATTGGCCGTTTTTAAAGCTTCATATGCATCCTTGCGTACGTTCTCTGGGAAGGCCCTTAACTCATCCTTTGTCCTGGTAGTCTGGAAGCTGAAATTCTCATTGGTGTTCGGTGCAGGAACCGCGTTCTCAAGAATTTCACAAACCATGTCTATATAGGGTATAGGAGTATTGGTGTTGTCACAGTTCAATTTGATGTTTCCTATATCCGGGCGGCGTTCGAAAAGATTGTCTTTTACTGTCTTTCCGGCCTTTTTGGAATTATGGTTCTCCAGAAAACGCAACACATCAGCAAGATAAGCACAAGGACCATATACGGACTGGCAATGCTGGCAATCGCAAAAATCTAGCGAACCAAATAAAGTTTTTAGGTTAGGAATACCTTTGAGGAACTCCTGCTGTTCTTCCGCAGTGTAGGTATATTTTACAATCGCACGAGGATCTGCACGATGCAGTTCAAACCGATAGTCTGCAATTCTTGTCAAAATCTGAGCATATTGGAATTCAGCATGCCCATATACCGTCAGGGCGATCCGCTGACCAATACCTTTGCCTTCAAGGAGACCTACAAATTTTTCTTTTCCCAGGGAAATAATCCCTGCAGAATGGTGGATTTTTTCATCCAGAAGCGCCCTTCCAACAGCAGCCGTGGGTGCAATGCGATGAACTCGTTGCATGACTCTGGCCTGCGTAAGCACATCTTCTGCAACAACGAGTTGTTTTTCCTTAACGTACTTATCCAGATTATCAGCGCGCAGATCCAGGTCTGCCTGGGTATCCAAAAGTTGCTGGATTTCTGTTATTTTGGTTAATTGATGCTGGTTACTCCGCCCTGCTTCTGCGGCAAAGGCAATAGCTGGGAACAATTGTTCACTCTGACTGGCTAAAATATTGGCGTAAACATTTATCTTTTCCTCCGGTGTGGTATCGTCAGTGCTATCCGGGACTATTCCTCCATTTTCCTTGATAAGATCCACCCAACTGGTATGTGTTAATTTTGCCAGGTCCTGGATCTTATTTATCCGCGGTCCGGATGTGTCGGGATTGTTGATCTTTGCTTTCAGAAAAGACAAAGTTGAAACGTGGTTCTTGGTAATCTGTCCCAGATTGACAGTAGTTTCGAAATCTTTAATGGATGCTTCGCCGCCAAACTCATTGGCACGAGATTTTACATCCTCCCAGAAACCCGAACCCAAACCCCTGTGCTTCAGGAAGACGCTTGCGATTTCGTTATAATGTTTCTGATCTACTTTAGAAGCGTCAAGAAGTGATATCAAACTCCCATTTCCAATGAGGATTGGCTTATTCAGAGTGAAATCTTTCCTTAGTGAAGATAGACTGGTTATTATTTTTTCCTTTTGCCTGCCCTGCGCAATAGGGATAAAATTTTCCTTTATGGCGTTATTTAAAGCCTGTGTTTGCAGGTCACCTTCCATGAAGACCAAACCATTGATTGTCTGATCTACCAGTTTATCGATCCGTGTCCATTCTTCTGTACTCCCAAGTAAATCGCTTGGAAGATTGGGTGGCAGGTTTTGTCGGATGAAAGCATAAAAGATTTCCGGCTCTATTGTGGGATCGTTGAGCTTTCGGGCAGCCCGGTGAGACAGCGCCAGACGCATTACATCCTCCGGGGAAAGCCCTGAATTGAGCGCTATATGCGTAATTTCCTGCTGTTGATCTGTCTGTTCAATTTCCGCAATTGAAATGTTATTGAGCGCTTTAGTAACGGCTTTCATCTTCTCCTCATATTCAGAAGTGCCGCGGTATGGCTCATCACCTTCGGTGAAATTGACCCAGGCGATCAGTGTAGGATTAAATAGGACTTTCTTTTGGAGTACAATATTGTTCTGGTCAAGAATTTTGATTTGCAGATGGAATGTAGATTTGATCTGACGATCCGAAGGATTGCGCGGCGGGTCGTACGGTACATCGAAAAACCCATCTGACAGGGTCTTGCGTTCTGCCAGCAACGTACCCTCTCCACGTAAAGGTTTTTCCCAAACCTGAACCTTTACTCCAGCCTTACCACGCCACAGTTCGTCTCTTACTGAGCCTCTCACCCGGAAAGGATATGCGACATCCGAAGTCTGAGGATTGACTTGCTGGATATCCTTATTAAGCATTTTCAGAGTGATACCTTCTGCATGCCCGCTAACAGGCAGGCTGTTTTTGCGTTGATATTCTATCACTGCTTCTCTGGTCGTTTTTCCAAACGTTCTGGTTTTGAACTCTTTTTCATCAATTTCATAATTCAGGAAAGCCAGAGACTGCTGCAACTCTCCTACATGTTTGCCTGTCATGTTCAGACGCAGGGCACGGCTGATCGGAGAGAGCTTATCTGCAGATTTGACTTTCAGTGTTTTAATAGGGATGGGACGGCTTGCCGCAACTGACTTCATTCGTTCGTACGTTGCCGGATTTAACTCTCCAGTCTCATCGAGAGCATATTTTTTCTGGAAAGCGCGTATAACTGCAGTGCTGGTTGCTCCCAGTTCTTTCTCTTTCAATTCCTTTGGGTCAATATTGAGTTCAAGCCTGGCTATCTGTGCAGCACGCAAGAGAGTGCGCTGAAGCTGGCCTACCTGTGTTTTGGTAGAAAAACGCACCTTAAGCGCTTCTTCGTTGAGTTTATTGACTAGATTTTCATTTAATCGGCCATCAATGGGGAAACCCACTTTCTTCTGGAATTGCTTGATGGCTTTTTCTGTACTTTTTCCAAAAGTACGGCTTTTTATATCATCAGGATCGATTTTTTGACCGAGGTGTTCGAGCATACCATGGATTTTTTCTGTACGTGTCTTGTTGTCTTTATAAAAACCATGCTCAAGCTCCACCTTGAACTTTTCAATGGTCTCCGGTGAGAGCTTTCCGTCAGTTTTCAATCCCACCTGCTTTTGGATTTTCTGGATGGCAGCCCTGGTAGTTCTGCCCATTTCATTTCTGTTTATTTCCTCAGGAGCGATATCAAGCTTTAGTTTTTTTAATGCAGCATGAAGGCTGGCAATATCTTTTTTACCGGGATTTTCCTGGGGAAAATTAAAATTTTTTATAGAATCAAAAGTGAATTCAAGTTTCGGCTTTGGCATGACCGATGCCTTCTTTACCTTCGGGTCTGCAACTCTGGTACCTGTAAGAAATTTCCTGCTCACATTTAACAGCCCCTCTCTTTGTGCCAACTCATAGAATTTGTCGATTGTTGCTTCATCTACAATACCTGTTCCTTGTAGTTTGTGTTTTATTTGCAGCTTGATGATGGCATTCCTTGTCGTGGGACCGAAAAACTTTTTTTTCTTCTCATCTGAAGAGATAATATATCCCAATTTCTCCAATCCTTCATGGAGAAGCCTGATATCTTCACCTTTCAAGCCTATTGATAGATTTCTAACATTCGGTTTCATAATCCTCTCCCATTCATATTTTAGCTACGTTTAATCTCCAAGGCACCTTCGCCCTGCAACATTATTTGAAATAGTTGCCTCCGATTTTAGTCTCGCCTGGCAGCGCTCCTTTTGGTCGAAGATTACCGCCCTTGAACTCCATATATTTGTCTGCCTTTGTTGGGTCTTTAGCTAATTCCTCTACAGCCTTGACCGCTGCTTCATAACGTTTTTTGTGCTTCTCCTGGTCTTTATCATTCATATTTGGAAAATCAACAAAGTCAGCGGCGCCCTTTCTTGTGCCGGCGTATTGGCTATGCAGTTCAATAATATCCGTCAGAGTAATAGCTTTATTACCTCTTTTGCTTTCTGCGATGAAGGATTCCGCATTAATTTTTTCATCTCTGGCTTTTTCCCATTCTGTTTGTTTTTCTTTTACAATTTTGGCAGCATCTCTAACTTCTTTCTTTTCCTTAGATATTTTGTCTTTAGCTTCTTTCACCATTTTCTTAAACTCATCATTTATGGCTTTTTGTCTTTTCTTTGGATCTTTTTCAGTAATTCCCTTGGCTATTTCCTTTTTTGTCTCTGTTTCTTTTTTTGTTAACTTTTCAAATTCAGCATTAGCTACTGCAAGGTCAGATTCCTCTTTTTTTAAATTTGTTAGCGCTGTCTGCTTGCTATTTTCTGCTCCCAAAAATTTTTCGCGCGCAGACTCGATTTTGAACAAGCGATTAAAGACTGTTGAAGCAATTGCTTTTGCCTCTTGCTCTGTTTTTAAATGTGGTGCGGCGGTAAGTTCTCCATAAACAGTCTTTATTGCATCATTTAATTCCTTTTCAGTAAATCTTCCTGTATTTCCTTTATGTTCTGGTAGTTTATCTCCTTTGGAAGTACCAAAAAAATCTATGAATCTTATTGGGTTATTTCCAACATACTCATATACGTCCACCCCATCATCAATCCCAATTGGATCAGCACTTACCCATCTTCCCAACCATGGTGCATAATATCGCATACCGTAGTAGTAGAACCCATTTTCCTCATCCCTCTCCTTCCCGGTGTGCCGGTAGCGCTTTGGGGTCTCGGTCTTGCTTCGCACAGCCTGATACGAAGTGCTTCCGTATGGCGTGTACTCCTCGTAGGAAATGATCTGCCCCTTATCGTCCAGCTCAAGGCTGGCTGAGCCCAGGTGGTTGCCGAACTGGTAGCGCACTAATTGACGCGGTGCCTGATCGATATTTTCTGAGTCAATGGTGCGCGTTTCCACCAGCGCTATCCTCTGCTTGTCATCCATGATGTGCAGCGTCTCGCGCTCAAGGATGGCTGCGCCGCTGCGCCTGCGGTAAACCTCGACCCCTCCTAGATAGATCCGGTCTTCGATTAAAGTGCCGTTATTCTTTTCCACTACTTTGCGAATGCGCTGATCTGCAGCATCATATGAATAGTAAGCCTTTTCATGGCCTTTTTCTATCTGTTGCATGCGGTTTTCAAAGTCCCACTCCATATTTTGGAGATGCGGCATAGAGATCATGTTGCCGTGAGGGTCGTGAGTATATTGTTCTGATACGGGCTGCTGACCATCGGGGTGAACAATCGTACGGCTTAAACGATTGTTATTCTTGTCCGGTTCGATCAGGCTCGGCTCATTATATTCATATGCACGAACCCAGTTCCCGTTCTGTGCCTTATGGTCAAAGTGCAGGATGTTCCCCACCTCATCATAATCGTAGAACTCAAAGTAATTGCGCATCGACTGCCCGTTATTGGGATGTGACAGGCTGGTCATGAACTCATCGTTCCAGGTGGGCAATGACCCCTGCCCTATGTGTTCCCTGCCTGATGCCTCGATTAGGCGGTAGATGGCATCGTACCTGTATTCAGTCTTTGGATTTACGACCTGCCCGTTGAAATAGATATTCTGATGGGCATCATCACGAATGACGATGATGTTGCCAGCAGGATCGTAGTTGTAGAATAGATCCTGTAATTTTTCAACACCTCGCAGTGTTTGCAGATGTGTCAGTCGGAATGTAAGCATATCGTACTTGTAGGTAGTGAGGACTCCGTTTCCGTATTCGATCAGCTCTCGCTGCCCCTTCGCGTTGTAGTCTATGTTCCTGACCGCATGTTGTGTGGCTGTGTTCGGGTCAAGGAGCCAGGCGGGCTCATCGTCTTGCTCAAGCCAGACCTCCTCGCGCTCAAGCAGGTTCGCCTCATTGTAAACAAGCTGGATAACATTGAGCTTTGTCCCGACTCTGTGCGGAGCTATAATCTGGATCGGATGATTGAGTGCGTCGTAGAGGGTGCTGCTGCTGAAGGTTTCATTCTCCAGTTGTGGGTTCTGCGACCAGTCAACCTGGGCTTTGTAATCCGATAAAAGCTGTCGCGTACCCTGCTTAAGATTGCCCTTGAAGTCGTAACTTTCGCTGACCTGAATTCCTGCTCCGTCATGTACTTTCCATGTTTTTGATCGATGATTAGTAGTCTCAGGGTCTTGTCTGGATTCACCGTACTCGATTTTTTCAACAAGAAATTCCGCACTGACGCCCCTCCTGACAAACAGTTCAACAGGGCGCTGCAGAGCATCATATGTCATGCGCCGCTTGAAGTTACGGCTATCCCAGGTGCGGATGGTCTTTCCTGCGACATCGTTAAACATCCACCGCTCCCCCGCTTCCATACTCTCTTGATGTATGCGGTTACCAAGGATGTCATAGTCATAGAGTATCACAACGCGCTCTTCCTGGTTGCCCTGATTGTTCTTTCTTTCATCTTTGACCTTCCGCTGGTTGCCCTCGATATCCAGCACGAGTCGGGTGCGGTGCTTCTCTTCTATGATGGTGATTACACCGTTCGAGCGCCGCTCAAACTTGTTGTGTGCTATTGTCAGGAAGGGGCGTCCGAGCGAATCGAAGAAGGCGATTGTTGGCGTATTTGCGTGAGGGAGAGTTCGGATTGCCGCTTTCTTATCGGGATCTAATCCAGGAGTATCATGTGGTGGAGCAAGCGGGTCCACGCCTCGCTCCTGAAGCCATGTTTTCCAGTCATTGGATTGCACCTGCCTGAAGTATTTCCCAACATAGCCCGAGATATCAGTGTCTGTTCGCGGGTCGCCAGTTACAGTGTCGTTCACGTCGTAGGTCTTCTGGTGCCACGGATCAAAGACCACTTTTTCATAAGTATTATTCGGAAGCACAGTGGCAACCACCCGCTCAACGGGATCGTAAAACAGAATGGGGCTAACCCCGACGATCTGTGCAAACTCGAAGCGATGAGTAACGCTGAAGAAAGGCTCATACTGCCTGACAGGCTTGCCCTTGTTGTTGAAAATCGTCCAGCCGCTACCCACCCAGCGCGGATAAACGATCTGCCCGCCTTCACTTAGCGGCCCGGGTTCAGCCTGGATCTTCTTTTGGATCTCGCGCCCAAAGCCGTCTGAGTAGGAGAAGCTGTGCTGGATTTTGGTCTGCTGCATTGCGGCCAGATCAGCGTTATGGGTTTCACGCACAAACGTGTATACCACTACAGGCTGCGGATCGTGCTGGGTACGCTGGTAAGCAAACAGGTCATAGACAAGACGTGTTGTAGCATTCTTCAGGATATCGTGAGGATTCGCCAGAGGATTCCCGACGTGCTCCTGGATTGTGGCGACATCTAAGTCCGGCTCAAAATCTGTCAGTGAGTCGCCTTTGTTCTCGCTTATTTTGCCCATTACAGCAGTGCCGACTACCATGCCCAAAGCATCGAATGCAACTTCGGATCGGTTGCCGTTCTGATCGGTCACAAGTCGCGGGGCAAGCACTCGATAGTCGTTTTCTGAATGGACTGTATTGCCAAGCGGATCCTGGATCTCAGTCAGAAAGAGGTTGTAAACATCATAGCCTGCGGTGGTGACATTTCCGAAGGGATCGCAAAAGCGCCCTGGCAAGAAAAAGTGCTGCTGTGCAAAAGCCAGTTCCTGTGCAGGCACGTCGCCACCATTTGACGAGTAGAAGACCTGCCCTGATGGGATCCATAAGTTAGCATCGCTTTCGCTGTGGACATATCCCCCCTCATTCTGCATGACCGTTTCGAGTTCGGCTGCTATAAGCTTGCCGCTGTCGACATAGGTTTTCTTAGCCAGGCCCGATGTGAACGCAAGCTTATAACTCTCGTAAGGAAGTGCAAGAGATTGAAGCTTGCTCAAGGAAAGTGCTCCAACCATGTCATTCCTGCGGTAGAGCGTGCGAACATGCTCGACGAGACGGCGGTATGGATGATTGTTTGTCGCCTGTGTATGCTGTATATCTTCATAAGGAATGTCCCAGTTGCCATGGGAGAAATCATCCCCACTTATCAGCTCTTGCAGTTTATCAAATTGAAAAAGGGCAGTAACGCCAACCGGTACAGAAGGTGACGGTACCATCAAGACTTCGAAAGATCGCCCCTCGCAGGGCAGAGGCGCACGGTAAGCGTCATCATCGATAACGGCATCAGTGTAGCAGTTTTCTGCAAGGGTGATCTGTGTCTTTCCTTGTTTGTCCTGATCCTCTTTGGTTAGCGAAGGATCTTTGAACCGCCGTCCGTAGCCAATAGCAACAGACTTGAGCACATTGCCGTAGTCGTCCACCGCCAGTATGAGAGCATGTGTCACGCGCGGGTCCGCGGCGTTCTTCGCATCCAGTGGTGGCGAATTCTGGTCAGCCAGCATGTTGCCCACTACTTTGAATAGCTTACGCTCGTACCGAAAATCAATCGTCTCGCGCGCATGGGTGAAGAAGATGGCATGTTTATTGATGCCACGCGGCTGCAGGTGTTTGATATTGTAGTTTCGCTCAGAAACGCTATAAGGGCGGTCCTTTTCCTCGGTTCCGTCCAGTGCGTATATCTCCTGGCGCAGGATTGCGCCTTTCAAGGATCGGCAGGCTTCACGCACTGTTTCGGCCTGGAGGTCTTCTGGTAGCGCCGTGTCATCAAGAAAAATGGCATTTAGCTGCTCTTTACTAAGACCTGTTTCGCCCATACTCGGGTCACCCTCGCTGTAATATTCATCTTCAAACTGCCTGGAAATTGTCTCACCCTCGAAGTATGCTCCTGTGTGGAACCATGTCTTGGTCAAAACCGGCGGGATGTGGGATTTTTCATCGAAGTTGGTGGCAGAAGGGAATGTATCGCTGGCACTGAACGCTGCAAATTCTTCGGTGTCCCACTGCTCAACCATCCCGAAACCCCGGAACTCCCGCTCGAAACCGTCAAAATAGCCATGGTGGTAGGCATAATGTGTGACAAAGCGGTTGCGGCTTATACGGTCATATGTTTCTACTCTTTCAACCACATGCACAGGGAAAGGTATCCGGGTAATCCAGGGTTTTCCTTTAGCTTTATCATCGAGGTAGAACCTGGTTGAAGCTGTGTATTTAACCTTTGTCTCAGCGCCCAGGTTGTTCTTTGAGCTAACCAACAGATGCGGTTTTTGCCCGCCCATCAGGTCTATATATTGCATTGGTCTTTGCGAGTCGCCTGGCAGAGGCGATGACCACACAAGGCAGGCAGTGCCGTTCCCGAACAGGTCTGCAACCTGGATGGATGACAGATTATCGATATGGGGAAAGCTGGAGAGAGTTTTTGCACCGCTCAGGCTGTTGCCTGATTGATTGAGGTAAATCTGAACGCCATTGCCGCTCAAGTAGAAGATATCGGTGGTACCCGATCCATCAATATCTGCAAGTCGGATGCGCTTTTGGTCGAATTGATCGGTGGAATCGAACCATGGGGAGTTGTCCATCGTCACTTTGGCGCCGAAACGTCCGTAGCCCAGATTGGGCCAGTAGCAGACCTCTCCATTATTTATGCGCACCAGATCAGAGAGACCATCACCTGACATATCGGACAGGTAGATAGACTGGGCGCTGTCTGCAAATATAAGACGAGGCCCCTTTTCCTCGTCGAAGGATTGATATACCTTTTCACCAGGGCCGAACCCATCCTCTGCAAGCGAAGGATACCAGCTTATCACCTCATTCCCGGTGATCATGACATCAGCGTGTCCATCCCCTGTGAGATCCACAAATCGCAGATTCGGGTCTTTCCATGAAAAATTTGGCAGCGTAGTGAACGGAATGAAATTTTCCCATTTCTGATCTTCTGTACGCTCATAAAATCCCGGAACGGTACCTCCAAGTTCCACCACATCGAGCTGTCCGTCACCAGCCAGATCCAGAAGCTGTGTATTGCCGCTGTTCAATGCGGCAAGGGACGGTTTTGATGCTACCCTCTCCATAGGGCCGAATTTTCCATCTCCAAGGTTTGGCTTGTAGAACCACGCCCGCGCCTGTTCCGTAAGAATCCCTGAAAGACCCTCTCCATCAAGATCCACCCATTGATAACCGCCGCCGTCCAGACCATATGGCAGATTCTCCAGGCTCAGGGCATCGATCACCTTTATCTCCTTCTGAATGACTGCTTTACTGTACTCAAACTCAATCGACGGCATTGATTTTTTAAGGTAGTTGAGTTCTTTATCGCGCACGTAACCCGACTGGGTAACAGCTCGAATGAACGATGCAAAGCGCGTGCTGCCGTTGTGCAGAAGCTCTGTTTCTATTGATAGAGGTTGCGAGTAATCCATATCAGAATAATCAAATTCCGTTGAGCGTACAAGATATGGTTCGTTTCCAAGTTCCGGGAAGAGGTGGAACATTATCACTCTCTGGCAGCGGCGATAGGTACGAATCTCAAATCCTGCCCGATAAGTAGAGAACGGATCAGGTCGAACTGGCCAATCGCCATCTGCTGATGCAGACGCATGGGCGTACCGATGCTGATTGGACTCTGGCCTGGAAATATCAAGTGGGAGCATCCCGTAATGACCCTCGCCATAGTCGAAGACCACTTCGAACATCCAGTCCGCAGTGGAAAAATCCGTTTGTTCCGTATGTGGCTTGCGGAAGCTGGATTTGTTTACATCCAGCAAAAGCGGCTGGCGGTTACCGTACCAGATACGCTTGAGGTAACGATTCGCCATGCGCGACCGATTGGCTTCATTGGCCCGGGAGATGTCAATCCCTTTATCATCCTCAGCTATATACTCGTAGATAATGGCGTTTCCTTTGTCATCATAGCTCTGGCAGATTAGCCAGCTAAAAATTCGGCTTCCATCGGCTGGATCAACAATTCTGGATTGCTTATCCCTGCCGTATACGGTGAGAATATTGTCCTTTGAGATTGACCGCCAATGGATATCCCCATCAATTATATGCGTCCAGCGTTCAATCCTGGTAAATAGACCCTCGATACGCGGTCGGTAGCGGCGTACCATATAGCCATCGTGCGGTTCTTCATCAAAGACCATATTTCCTTTTGCGTCATGTATCCAGTTTCCATCGTTGTCTTTCTTGAAAATGGGCACAAGGTCCTCTGCCCCGGAGAGAATGAAGACATCTGATTCATTGGTATCTTGATATCTTGGCAGACCTTTATCGGTCTTGCGGGTGATGGATGGCAGCGAGAGGTTCCAGCCGAAACCAAATGGTCCGTTCCCGGAACCAGAGTCGTATGAAAGTGAAAGTTGCGGGCCGAAGCCAGAGCGGCCGGACGAAGAAAATATCGGGATGCTGAGTGATCCGGTGCCTGTCACTGGATTTGCAGCGAACTTTTCGCCCATGCCCCGTATCGCGCCTCCACCTTTTGGAAGAGATATGGAGGGAAGGGAGGTGACCCCTGCACTTTGATTGGTTTGTGCTACTCTACCTGATGCCTCTTTGGTTTTACCTGCTTCCTGGATTCCTTTTTGCGTTGTCGATGAGTTTAACGAATTTGCTACAAACTGACCATCAGGTCTTACGCGAAAACCACCATTCATTGTCCACCACCCCTAGGGAAAGCACACCATTGTGCTTAGATATGAGAGGCGTTATGTTTATCCGGATACCGCCTATTTTTTTAACCAATCCCATGATTCATGATCATGAACATGTATTATAATAAAGTTTTTGTTTTGAAGTTAGCTTTTCAACTACTGTAGCATTCATCAGGTAATCATCAACCGAAGCAAGGATCGTACCCACCTTTTCTCCTTCAAATAAAACCGTCGCGGAATCATCCCCAAAAATAGTCTTCATCCCGGGAACATTATCCGGCGCCAGGGACCGGGCAATAATATTAACCAGTTTGCCTTCGCCTTTGAATGTCAATTTCCCTTCTATTTTCATGATTTTGGTTTTAACTGTTTTTCGATGATCGAATCGAGCAGATCTATGAATTTCATTGCCGTCCCCACCGGTATCGTGGCGCCCGATGCAACATCATGCCCTCCCCCCATTCCTCCCACGATTGCTGATGCTTCCCTCATAGCCGCTGCAAGATCAAGTCCTGCTCCCACTAATTCCCTTGTCCCGCGGCCTGATACCCTGATCTTTCCCTCAACCTCGTTCAAGGTGAGGAAAGGCTTATCAGGATATAAGTATCGCGTCATCGTCCCTGCAATTATTCCCGTGCCGCTTGAATCCTCAAGAAGCACATACCTGAAACTGCGGGCTAACTTGATCCGGGCTTGCGCCTTTTTAATTACGCTGATCAAAGCGCGCTGGTTCTCTCGCGCTATGGCCTTTGCTTCATCAATAAACGATGCATCCCGCATACAAAGCGAAAGTGCAATTCCTGCCTTTTCATCTTTACCGCAAGCGTTCAGGATATTTACAAAATCGTAAATATTTTGTACAACTTCCCTGTCCAGGTGATAGTTGTCACCTATAAGTGATTTAATAGCCGGAAAGCTTCCCTGTTTCACAAGTTTTAATGTGATAACGGAAGAAAGTTTCGTCAATTGTTCTTCTGAAAGATCCCGTAATTCACCTTTTATTCCAAGATTATCAAGAAAAGTCTTGATCTTATCCTTATCGCCGGTTATATCAAGATAAGGGTCTACACTATTTTCAAAAATTTCCTCAAGGGGCCCATCCCCCATTCGAAGCCCTTTGCTGGAAGTTACTGTTTTATTATTAATGGCTTCATCAAGGATAAATTTATTAGCGCCTTTCATTAGCTGTTTATCCCCTGTCGCCCCTGCAATAGCAAGCCCTGCAAGGTCGGTATTTTCACCCATCTGGCGAGCCACCATGTAGGCGCCGCAGGAAGCACATAATTCAATTGAACCGTCAATACCCACAAGATGCGGGTTGAAATGGACATGTTCGAGTTTTCCTGTGGGCTTATGATGGTCTATTATTATGGCTTCTTTTATCCTAGAAGTCAATTCAACCTGGCCGCTTCCCATGTCGCAAAGGATAACAGGTCCAATGGATGTTTTTTCAATTAATTCTAAAGTTGATTGGTCAAACTGGCTGACTATCGTAACATGAAAAAGTATGCCCTTCCTGTGCAGGGCATTACACATGATCCCGGCAGCAGATAAGCCGTCAGCATCGTTATGCGAAATAAGTCTGACGATGTCATGTTCCAATATGGCTTTTGCTACTTGTCTGCTTAAAGCCTCAAGTTCAGTGAGGCTTTCCTGTCCATCGGTCATCGGGACTTATCTTGAAATGAGCATTTCTGCTCTCTGGATAGAGAATTTCCAGTCTGCTGGAAGTACGCCCTCACGGCGATAATATTTTTCAAGTCTCCTTATTTTGGATATCTTATTATTGAGCGAGCGCTTATTATGCACATCTTTAGGATTCTTGATAATGTGTTTATTGAGTTCGAGTACACTGATTATAATATTATGAATGTCTTCCGGGACTTTTTGAATAATATTCTTTTCCTTCATTATGGTTACGATCTTCTTTCCGGTCACAAGTGTGACATCCGGGACTCCATAACGGTCTCTTAAGATCATACCGATCTTGCTTGAGGATGTTCCATTCGATCCAAGCTGCTGAATCGTATTCTCGATCTCATCCTTGTTCGTGTTCGACCACTTTGGGGGCTCCGTCCTGATCGGTTTCGTGGACCCTGCCTGACCTTTTTTGCGTGTGTGCATTCTTGCCATTTAATTTTCTCCAATAATTATTATTTCCAATTGATTTTCAAATTCTATATAAGCGAAGGCAACTCTTTATGGGGGTAGTATATTAAATAACTTTTGATAAGACCGCAAGTTCGATGCAAATATTATACTGGTATGGCGCATATGGTCTTACGATCCTGCGGTCAATGGGACACACCCTTTGACCTGATTTACTTGCATGCGCTTCGATCTCCCTGATCAATCCTTCGAATAGATCATCTTCATGCGAGATGGCATAAAAATGTATTATCCCGCCTTTTTTAATTATCCCAAAAGCGCTATCAATGAACTCTAATCCGCTGTGTGGAAGGTTCATAATAACGTGGTCTGCATCCAGGATCCCTTTGACTTGCTCCTTTGCATCGCCTTCCCTTATCTCGATATTCTTAACTTTATTAAGCCGGGCATTTTCCCTGAGGTATTTTATTGCCACAGGATTCTTATCAACAGCGATCACATGGGCTTCGGGAAATCTTTTAGCAATAAGGATGCTAAATGGCCCGATGCCTGCGAACATATCAACAACTTTATCGCCATTTTTTACCTGGTCTGCGACCCTTACCCTTTCAGTTGACAATCGCGGCGTAAAATATACCTGTGTAACATCAAGAAGGTATCTGCATCCGTTTTCCCTGTATATTGTCCCGGTCTTTTTTAAACCTGCGATAAATAAAAGCTCTCGCGTCCTGTATTCTCCGCAAACGGCGCTTGTTGCCTGGAAAATTGTTTTGATATTCTTATGCTGCAAAAGGACTTTTGCAATTTCCGGAGCATTTTCTTCATGCTGGTCAATAATAGCAATATCCCCTATCAGCTCATAAGCTCCGGGAACTTGAGTCAAGGGATTTTTACGTTCTCTAATTTCAAATACATCTTTTTCCAGTATCCCCGATCCTTCGATCTGCTTTAAAACTGGAATTAATAAATCCAGGCCATCCGGTTTTATTTTTAAGTTATTGTCAAGTAGACGAAGTTCTATCAACCTCTTCCTTATCAATTCACCTTCGGTTCTTGGTACCCTTATACACAGGGATTCTGTCATTTCCGGTTTCACATGGAATATCGTTTAAATTAGTTCTATACCAAGAACTGTTTGAAGCAGCAAAATGGTCATTATGATTCCTGCAAGGATAGCAATATATCCCAGGATGCTTCCTATTGTGACACCTATTCCGTTTAGATCTTGACCTGTTTCCATCGCTTTGATAAAGCTCACTTAATTTTTATAGTTTTCGATAACAAGACTTACAAGTAATAGATTCCCTATAAAGGAATTATGCTTACATTTATCGGACTTGGGCTATATGATGAAAAAGATATAACCGTAAAAGGATTGGAAGCAGTAAAAAATGCTGATGCAGTCTATGCTGAATTCTATACGTCACATCTTATTGGAACTTCCATTGAAAAAATTGAAAAATTTTATGGAAAGAAGTTGATCGTACTTTCACGGGAAGAAGTTGAGCTGGAACCGGTTTTGTTATCGCGGGCAATTAAGGAAAATGTGGTATTCTTAAGCGGCGGCGATGCTATGGTTGCGACTACGCATGTTGATCTTCGCTTACGCGCAAAAGATCTTGGCATTAAAACTTATATAATCCATGCTCCATCTATCTATTCGGCTGTTTCGGGATTGAGCGGCCTTCAAAATTACAGGTTCGGGAAATCCACCACAATCCCGTTCCCTTTTACCAGGAAAGAAAAGACGATCATATCCGAAGCTCCATATGATACAATAAAAATGAACAAGAAAAATGACCTGCATACTATCGTTTTTCTTGATATTGACCAGGAAAAAGGTTTTATGGATATAAGGAAAGCCGTATCTTTGCTTCTTGAAATGGAAGAAAGAAGAGGTGAAGGAGTTCTTTTAAATGCTCTTGCTATTGGTATTGCACGCGCTGGCTCTCCGACACCCACTGTCCATTCGGATTATCTTGAAAATATAAAAGAATATGATTTCGGAGGACCTCTGCACACACTCATAATTCCCGCCAGCCTCCACTTTATCGAGGCTGAGGCGCTGGTGAAATTGTGTGGAGCTCCACCGGAAATTTTACAATAGGATTATTTCAATTTTCTTTTTTCTTTGGCAAGCTTCTTTTTGGCGTCACCGCTTCCAGCTGATGCCATTTTTTCAAGTTCTGTTATTTTTTCCTTCCGATCACGTTCTTTTCTTTCCAAAATCTTTTTAGACATTGCCATGGTATACATTTTCGTTGTTGAAAGTATATAAACCCATCCAAAATTATATTATTTTCAGCCCGCCCTCTCTCAAAGTATAAAGCCCCCCATTAAATAATTTCAAACCACAGAGTCCACAGAGAACACAGAGAAAATGGAATTGAATGAAATATCTGAAAAGATCATTGGAGCCTCAGGTTGGACTTCCTGTCATATATGATGGAATGAAAATTGATTTGGGATATAGATTTCAATGTAACGCTTCTTAAGGATGGAATTACACGCAGAATTAAATTAATTACTCTGTGTCCTCCGTGCTCGTATATACACTAATTTT
>UBJH01000028.1_pt1 | contig 22734 bp, 21 predicted proteins | sample 2193721 | NCBI WGS metagenome assembly UBJH01 (sample SAMEA4703186, study PRJEB27089) | metagenome | reverse complement strand
CGTTATTGACTTGACACTAGTGGACAATCTTCTCCTATCAGCCCATCTTCATAAGCTAAAAGGAATAAAACAGAAAAATGGAACATCATGGGAACATTCATTATGTATACTGAATATTACCCCATGATGTCATAGCGAATATATAGGGAATTATGTTAGAAATAAATTCATTATCTCAAAACCATTTGTTTTCATATTCCTCATCCTCTATATTCGACATCGGCGCGGGTGGTACCTATTTTAGGATTAAGTATATAAACCACCTGTGTAGTAGATGATTTAGATGAACGATATAATCCTACTCTATGAGTGAAATGCTCATATAATGTTGTTTTTGTTGGATGATTATATTTTGACCATGCCAGTTGACCGTTTTTATATACCTCAATAAATCCCGTATTGTCAGTTGTCCATTTGATATGATACATCCAATCTTCCCATACCCCTGGCTGAAAATTCCATTTTTTATCCATTTTCCAGAAACATGATTCAGTTGCCGAACCTTTACAGTTATTTGTTATTTCAATTTTTCCAGTTACAGAAGATCCTAATCTAAATCCTGAACCTGCACACGTGTCACATGGATTTTCGTATGCTTCAGCCATTCCAATAGCATAAGACCCTTTATCGAATTGCCAGTTTGCGTCTAACATCTGTGACCACCCATACCAAGCTTCCTTTGCTACATTTGGTATATCCGGTGTTTCAGATATTATTTGATTATGTTGATTGCCATTACAATCATAAGCTGAACCTGGTTTAATTGTAAATTTCGCAGCATATCCAGTTCTTCCACCTGGAAGAGATGATGCAGGTACAACCACGATACTATCTGATTGTGGTACACAACTATAACCTTTCCAGTTTCCAAACGCCCCGTTCTTGCTAACCCAGCGGTCTGTTGGTGCAAAACTACCATCAAACAATAATTTACCATTTGTCGTTAGTTTTGGAGCCGGTGTCGGTACAGGTGTCGGCATTACCTGTTGAATTAGTGTCTTTGTCCGAGCAGGAGTAGGTTCGGCCTGCGGAAGTTGTACGGATGTGGGAGCAGAAGCAGGAATTGTTGAAATACTTGAATTCAGGTAGTCAGCATTTATTTCTGCTGCACTTAAGGATCTGTTGTAGATTTTTACTTCATCAAGCGCGCCGTTAAGATATGTACCCCAGGAGGTATATCCGCCGATATCTATCGTGTTCAAACCTGCATCTGGTACATTGGTCTGGGTTCTTGTATCGGCCAGTACTCCATTCTTATAGAAGTTTACCGTAGTCCCTTCTAATGTTACAGCGATGTGTGTCCAGACATCGGTTGGAACCTCAATATCCGAAATTGTATCCTGTATCCCTGTGATCTCAAAATTTAGTTTGTTATTTGGGGTTACCTGTACTGCCCATGATCCTTCTTTTCTGACAATATCGTTCCATCTGGGATTTGAAAAACTTTTTCCATTAACCCACGCTACAACGGAAAATGGGGATTTGGCAGGTATGTCGGTAGCTGATGTATTGACAGCATAATCATTTGTTCCATCAAACTGTAAGGCATTTCCATTCACTCCAGTTGTCCAGATCGGACCATTTATAAGATTGACATTATTTCCATTCCCGCTGCTGTCTGCTGCCACTTCCCCGGCGTCTTCATTAAAGGTCCAGTTTGCGATAAGATTCGTTTCTGCTGCAGCTGGCATAGCAAAATAAGCAAGGGCCATGGCAATAATGGCAAATGTTAATTGCATTACTTTTATTGATTTATATTTATTCTTAATATTATATAAATTTTTTTTACAATGTTTGGTTTGTTGTATCATATCCTTCGTTTCCCTGAATCGATGAAAAATCCCAGGACCAACCTATCACACAATAATAATTCCTGGTGTTCATTCGATTTCATGTTGAAATCCGATAGACGAAATATAATAAAAGATCATCGAAGATTTATACGGTTTTTTGAGTTTTAAAGAGTTATTATAACTTTTTATACTTTTCAGTTATATTATATGCATTTTTATGTTAAATAAGTAGTTCTAAAACGTTAAAGAACTAAAAAAAGAATTATAAATGCAATTACAAATACAATATATTTTTACTATTCGTTCTGAATTGCCAAATGGATATGATCGAAGATAACTATTATTCCCCATACTTTTTTATTGATGCAGGTCAAATGGCATAGAAATAATGAATTCAGGAAATGAAAATATAGATGATGAAAAGAAGATAATAGAGAAACGTTCGTCATTCAGAGGGTGGAAAGAAAGAAACAAAGGAAAATCAAACCCAAAAATAAGAATCATTGGAGTCGTGGCCATGGTTGTAATTTTCTCCACTTTGATAATATATTATTCATATTTGGATACAGATATCAATAAAAATAATACTATGGATAAAAATAATACTATAATTCCTGTTATAAATACTAACTCTTCAAACGGTGTCAATAATTCATCCTCGAAAATTGTTATTACTCCTGAAATAACCCAGGCAGCTACTCCTAAAATAACTAAGAACATTATTGGAAAGATGGGTACTCCATTCGTAATTAATGGATTTGAAATTAATGTAACAAAAGTATCCTCATCGTCCTTTTACACGAATGTCTGGATAACTGTTAAAAACATCGATAATAAAGAAAAACCATTTACCATTGGTCCTTCCACTGTGATCTTAGATAATATTGGATTCCAATATGAAAAAGTGCATGTGATAAGAAGTTCAGAAATAGCCCAGACAAATCTAGCATCCAAAGCACTGAGAGAAGGTTCAATTTTCTTTGAAACCCTTAAGGAAGGCAGAACTGCGAAAAAATTGATATTAGATCTGAAGGTAGAAAAAGCTGAAATATTGCTTGAGAAATAGAAATTTTTAACTCGTGGTGGCAATCTGATTGCACGTATCACGAAATGTTTTATGCTAATAGTAATATAATACTCACAGAGATGCTCTTCGAACACATCATATACTCCACTTCCATCGCGATAATAGCAAGCATGATCCATTTTAAAAAAACAGGCCGGGATTACTCCTGGATCATCATAGCCAGTGCTCTGGCTCCAGATCTTGATATGTTTGCTGGAATTATATTTAGAAAATTTGATATAGGTATCCTTATCAATGGAAATCCTTTAAAGCATGGTGATTTTCATAACATTGCATTCCTATTCCTTTTTGCAGTGTTGGTCGGATTGTTATTGAAGATGACGGGTATGAAATTCAAAGATTCTTTCATTTTCGCCGGAATAGGGTTTGGCGCCCACATGCTGGAGGATTCGCTGGTCTACAATCCTGCATATGCATTTTTATGGCCATTCTCAATGCGCCTTTTTGGCATAGGGATAATTGATTATGAACCCGATTGGTATAGGATCGCCAATACCGTAGTACTTCTTGCGGGGATAATTATTATGATCCTGTGTGCAACTGTCAGGATCCTGTATGAGGGAAAACCTGGTTTACAGAGGATAATAAAAACATTTGCTCTGGCGGGAATATTATTGGCAATTACCATACCTATGTTCTGGTTTTATCAAGTTGATGAAGGTTTGAAAGATGAAGTAAGATTCGGGAACTTTGTGGACGGATGGCAGTTCACCAATAATACATCGTGGGATCCAACAGTCCCTCATAATGGTAGTCATTCAGCCAGGATCGAGATATCGGGAAATGAAAGTAAGAAGTCCGGTGTATGGAAAAGCAATAAAATTCTTGTGAAACCTGATACCAACTATACTTTCTCATCATGGGGAAAGATAGAAGGTACGGGAGGTATTAATTCGCCTGGTGTTCGGGTCGTACAGTTGGATGTTAATGGTAAGAGTATGTCAACAACCAATCTAATTTTTAGCAAGGGAATAACTACAAAATGGAGTGACTTTTTCAGGAAAGAAAATTCATGGGCAGTACAGATAGGGCCAAACAATAATTTAGATCTTGAGATAACAGGTAAACAGGATACAATCTCAAATATTGTCGCTCCAAATAATGTATGGACGCATATCGCTATAACATTTGATGATAATACGGTCAAGTTCTACACGAATGGATCATTAGCTGATACAAAGATCCAGAAAAGCGTGCCAAATCCAGGTTCGAACTCGATCTATATTGGCGGTAACTCCCTGGGGACATATCTGTCCGGGGAGCTGGATGAAATAAAGATATTTAACCGAAACTTAAAGGCAGAAGAAATAAACGCCGATTATCTGAATCCAGTTAAACCAGCGTCTGATCAACCTTCTGATCCAGTTTCTTACTGGAGCTTCAATGAAGGCGCCGGCATAGTTGCATCAGACAGCAGCGGAAATGGAAATAATGTCACTCTTATAAATGGTACGACCTGGACAACTGGAAAGAATGGAAAAGCCTTAGAGTTTGATGGAACAAATGATTATGCTGTCAAGACCTCGGCAATCGGCGTACCGGGCACACCTCCATTTTCTATTTTATTATGGGTAAATCCGAAAAGTCTATCAAATAACTGGACCCAAAAGCAGACAATATTCAGAACGGGCAATAATACAAGCTGGGTTTATGTAACTGCGGATTTAAGGCAGGGTTACGGCACTTTCTGGTTTGATGATGTGGGGCTTTTTGAAGAGGGAACAGATCGAAATATCATTCCCAATAGTGGATTTGAAATGGGTGTTAATCATATTATTGAGATTAGTTCCTTGAATAAATATGGACCAATTATTTTAATATTTGTGGCTGCAATTTTGGTTTTATCACTTAGAAAGTATATTCCCCGAAAAAAATTTTATAAAGAAGAAAATAAAGAGGAAAATATAGTACCAATAATTGAAAGAAGATATCATATCATAGCGATTGCAAGCGGCAAAGGCGGCGTAGGTAAAACTACTATTGCAGCTAATCTTGGAATCATGCTTTCAAAGTTACATAAAAAAGTTACTATCATCGACATGGATTTGGCCATGCCTAATCTTGAAATAATTACTGGCTGGAAGAGTACTCCTGTTGGCCTGATCGATGTTTTGGAAGGAAGGGTGGGATTAGATCGTGTTACATATGCAGGACCTGAGGGAATAAAAATAATTCCCCCGGGAGTTATGCTGGAAGGTTATAGCAAAGAAGAAACTAAACAGAAAATTGCTAAGTTGTTAAAAAATCTTCCTGTTGACAATGATTATATTATACTTGATATGCCCCCTGGCAGAGAAGCTATAGACGTATTATCAGGTGATGATATCGGAGTATTGCTAGTTGTTAATTCAAACAAACCTTCAATATTGGATGCTGTAAATATAAAGGCACTCCTGGATAAAAAGAATGTCAAGACCCTGGGTGTGATATTAAATAGATACAAACGTGATCCGGAATTGATAGATGAAATAGAGAAAACTCTTGATTCAAAAGTAGTTGCTGTTATCCCTGAAAGTAAAATAGTTAATGATGCATACATGAATGAAGAATGTTTTGCTGTTACAAAAGAAGGCTGTGATGCATCGAAAGAATTGATGGAATTTGCTAAAGAAATAGTAGAAGCAATGTGAATTGATCAGGATAGTGAACTACTCCTTGCTCTCACAAGGGGCTTCCCGCTTCATTGCTTCCCTATTGGGATTGCTCGGCTGGGCTTGAATTCCGGCAATACCTGCCGTACTACTTCTATTCTTGATTAATATCGCAGATACATGATCTCTGTCCATGACAAGACCGCAGTTCGGGCAATTATGCACCCTCACTGATAGGTCTTTTGGTACGTGATGACCACATATACAGGTCTGCGATGTTCCGTTAGGATTAACCAATTCCACTATTTTACCAGCATATTCTGCTTTGTAAATAGTTAAATCGATTAATTGTGACCATGATGCATCTAAGATTGATCTGGCAAGATGATGGTTTTGAACCATGTTTTGTATTTGCAATTTTTCAAATACTACATGGTCATAGTTATTCACAAGATTCGTGCTTAATTTATGATTAAAATCTTTTCTCTGAAACCTGATTCTTCGATGAACCCTTGCTACGATGATCCTCTGCTTATTCCTGTTATTAGAGCCTTTCTTTTTCTTTGACAGATGTATCTGTTCTCGTGCAAGTCTTTTTTCTGATGCTCTGAGGTATTTTAGTGGTTCAATCTTTTCACCATTACTTAGAGTAATCAATGATTTAAGACCAACATCTATCCCTATTTTAGTCTTGATCTCAACCGGGCTTGGATTATCAATTTGACATGAAAAGGTAACATACCACTGGTCTACATCCCTCTTGATGGTGCATGTCTTGATTTTACCTTCAATCTCACGATGCAATACGATTTTGATGTTTCCTATTTTTGAAAGAATGAGTTTACCTTCATTAAGATTGAGTTTCAGACCGCTACCGGGATATGTGAATGAATTGTATCTATTCCTTCCTTGAAATCTCGGATATCCTGCGCCATTAAAGAAATTCTGGAAACTTTGTTCGACACGTTTCAGGGTATTCTGTAATACCTGAGAATGTACTTCTTTCTGGAATGCTGTTTTTGATAATGGAAGTTGGTTAGCTTGGTCATAGTAATTAATCCATTCAGTTTTTCCCCACGGGAATACATCGAATGATTGTTTCAGTCTGTTAAGCTCTGCTTGCCGCTTTCGTTCTGCAAGAGAATCATTATAGAGATGTCTGCATGTTGTAAGAGTTCTCTCAAGAGCTACTTCTTGCTTCTTGTTTGGGTATATCCGAAATTGAAATGATTTTCTCATGATACCTTGACAAACATATATATGTCTTTAATGGTATATATCACTATGCCTATCCTTTAAAATGATATCTTGACAATACTTTTTTCGGGATAGGTATTACAATTGCAAAGGGTCTGATTCATCCCCCACCTGTCGGAAGGGGTCTTCTCAACCCTTTGAACCATGGAGATAAAAAATCTGGCACATTGCAATATTTCAAAATGCTATGGGCCCGTTGCGATTTGAACGCAAGACCTCTCGGTTATCAGCCGAGCGCTCCACCTGGCTAAGCTACGGGCCCGAGACTACCGCCCATATTACGCCATGTAATTTAAACTTATCTTTGTGAAACAAATATCGAGCCACCAAAACTAAAATTAATCGATACCTTTATCTTTAAATAAGCACTATGCAACTCACCCTTTAGGGCCGGTAGCTCAGGGGTAGATCGCTCCCTTGGCATGGGAGAGGCCTCGGGTTCAAATCCCGACCGGTCCATAATAATCACATAATCATTTACGAATCTCGAATTCTGATTTCTTTCCGGTTAACTTTAAGTAGAAACAAAGAAAATGAATAAATTGGAGAGTGTACCAAATGAATTTAGAAGAAACACTTAAAGTCTTAACTGAAGAAATCGCCGATATGATTTCCACAAAGACCGTTATCGGTGAGCATATAACAATAGAAGGGCGCACAATCATTCCCGTTACCAAGGTAAGTTTCGGATTTGGGAGCGGAGGAGGTGAAGGTAAAGCGAAAGCAGGCGACCAGGGCTCAGGAAGTGGAGGAGGCGGAGGAGCCTGCATACAGCCGATTGCCTTTCTTGTAGTATCAAAGGAAGAAGTACAATTATTCGCTATCAAAGATAAAGGTGTGATCGAACGCATATCCGCAGTAATCCCGGAGATAATGGAAAAATGTAAATCAATGAAGGAAGAGTGCAACAAATAAGAATCACAGGAAAGCATAAGTTAAAAAGGGTTTGATGATCGGTGCAATAATAATTATTCTTTCTGTTATTGCAGTGGCGATGCTGCTATCCCCGGTGACTATCAGTGTCAATTCTGCAAGGGCAGGAGGAAAAATTGATGGATTTTTGAGCCTGGGCTGGATAATGTTCCTGTTCAGGTATAAGGTAAAAGATAAGAAAACAGAAATTCTGGTTTTAGGAAGACGGGTTGGATTGACACATAAACAAAAATCTATCAAAGGAAATAAATCAAGGAAGATGCCACGTTTAGAGGATATTTTTTATCTTTCAAGACCGATATTGCGCCTTTTTAAAGATTTAATTTATTCTGTCAAAATAAAATATCTTGATATCGATATCACATTTGGGTCAAAAGACCCTGCCTGCACCGGCATTGTGACAGGATTCCTGCATTCGATCATCTTTTCTTTGCGGGCGGCAAATACCATCAGGTGGACTGCCGACTTCACAAGGCCGGTCATGGAATGGGATATGAAAGCAGAAGCTGCCATTACCCCTATTCAAATATTACTACATATGGCAAGGTTTATCACTAACCATCAGGTTTTGAGATATGGTTTGGGGATTATCAGGGATTTATAAATCACCTTTTTCAGGTGAAAGAGGTATAATTGACCTTTAGCCTTATATTATTGGAAGGCTTATCATCTCGAAATCATCGAATGGGTACTGAAGGGATCTGAATTGAGCAAAAACGTTCTTCTGGATGATGGACGAAATATTGTAAAAAAGGCTGAAAGAGCACAGGACAGAGGTGACCTTGAGCTGGCCAGGGAATTATATAAAAGGGGAATTGCAAGATTCAAGAATGCAGCCGAAATTACCGATGACTTTAGTGAAATAAGTGTTATCAGAAGCCTTACAAGTTATTACCAGAATCGCTTATCATTAATTCAAAGTCAGCTCGGGCTCATTGAAGTCAAAAAACCCCTGATAAAAGAAACCTCACAGAATGATATAACAGGGTTGCTAAGAGGAACAGGGGTAAATGAGACGGTCCTTGATGCCGTAATAAAAATTGCGCTTGAAATCAGTACAGAAGGAAGAGAAGGCCGTTCTATTGGCACAGCTTTCATAATAGGAGATTCAGAAAATGTCCTGGCAAGATCAAGGCAGCTTATAATGAATCCTTTCCAGGGATATAGAAGAGAGGAAAGATTGATAACAGACCCGGATATTCGCGATAATATCAAAGAATTTGCACAGCTTGACGGAGCATTCGTGATAACAGGCGATGGAGTTGTTGAAGCCTCGGGGCGCTACATTACCATCGATACAGGCCTGGTAAAACTGAACAAAGGTCTTGGTACGCGCCACTCTTCTGTGGCAGCCATAACCCATATGACCAATTCAATAGGAGTGGTTGTTTCACAAAGTGGGGGAGTAATCAGGATATTCAGGCAGGGTAAGATTGCTGCAACTGTGAGACCTTAAATTGACCCCAGCGCAGTCTCAAATATCTCAAGACCTTTATCAAGCTCACTATTTTTAATTATCAGCGGAGGCACGAACCTTATCACAGAATCACCTGCTGGCAGTAATATAAGTCCTCCATCAAGCGATCTATTAATGATCAAATCTCTTTTTTCAATGGCAGGAGCTTTATTTTCTTCTACAAGTTCCACACCTGTCATAAGCCCGATGCCCCGGACATCCCCGATTATCGGATATTTTTCTTTCAATTCATTCAATCGTTTTATAAGATAATTCCCTTTTTCAACTGCCTTATCGCCAAGCTTTGCACTCTCCATGAATTCCAGTGTCGCAAATCCTCCGGCGGCTGCAAGGAGATTCCCGCCAAATGTATTTGCATGGGTTCCCGGCGGCCAGCTCATTATCCTGCTGCTTGATAGTGTTGCTCCCAGAGGTATGCCGCCGCCGATAGATTTGGACATGCAGACGATATCCGCCCTCACATTGAAATTCTCAAGCGCCATGAATTTTCCGGTCCGGAATCCGCCGCTCTGGATCTCATCTGCTATCATCAATACATCGTTCTCATCGCATATCCTCCTGATCTCTTTATGGAACTCAGGCGGCGGGACGATAAATCCTCCTTCTCCCTGTATAGGTTCAACAACGATGGCAGCCGTGTCCTTCGGGGAGAGTTCCCGTTTAAAAATAGTCCGCTCGATCTCTTTTGCACAGGATATGCCGCATCCAGGATATTCAAGGTTAAGAGGGCAGCGGTAACAGTAAGCATAATCCGAATGCAAGACGCGCAATGATGGAAAATGCTCTTTATGCTTTATTTTGGAACTGGTAAGAGATAGTGCGCCAAGAGTCCTGCCATGAAAAGCCCGGTAAAACGCGATCATGCTGGTTTTTGCTGTGTACCAGAAAGCAAGTTTCATGGCAGCCTCAACAGCTTCTGTGCCTGAATTAGAGAGGAAAACCTTTTCGTAACCAGTCATTTCGCACAGTTTTTCACACAGTTTTACCGGTCCTTCTGCATAAAAATCCGAGTATCCGCAATGCACCATTTTTTCCATCTGGGCACATACCGCCTGCTTTACATTCTTGCAGTTATAGCCGATATTCATTACCGCAACGCTTGATGCAAAATCGATATAGCTCTTTCCTTTGACATCGAAAATAGTCGAACCTTGCGCATGGTCAACCACCAGGTCAAAAGAACGCGTAAGGGATGGCGAGGCAACTTTATGGTCCCGGCTTATGATGTCTCTTGATTTATCTTTTTTATTTGGCATGTTTCTCCTATTCAATATCAATTTGTGCTTTCTGTAGTTTTCCGCTGTAATCAAAATAAACAGTTTTTAACTCAGTAAATTCTTCTATGGCGGTCGTTCCTGCTTCACGGGTCCCGTTGCCTGTGGATTTGACGCCGCCAAAAGGCAAATGGATCTCTGCGCCGATGGTAGATGCGTTTATGTATGTGATCCCGGCATCTATTTTTTCAATAGCCTTGAATGCATTTTTTATATTTGCACTATAAATGGAAGAGGAAAGGCCATATTCCACAGAGTTGGCAATATGTATCGCCTCATCAATATCCTTCGCACTTATCAAAGAAACGACCGGCCCGAATATCTCTTCCTGCGCTATCCTCATGTCAGGTGAAACATCAGTGAATATTGTAGGTTCAAAAAAGTAGCCTGGCAGGGGTTTCACAATATTCCCGCCAAGTGCAAGTTTTGCACCTTCCTTTTTTCCGATATCCACATATTTTGCGATCTTCCGGAGCTGTGAATTATTAATGACCGGCCCTACGTCGATATTTTCAAGAAGGCCATTGCCAAGTTTAAGTTTTTTCGTTCTCTCGATAAGTCTTTCCGTAAGTTCAGGAAGGATTTTCTCTTGCGCGATCACACGGCTTGCTGCTGTGCATCGCTGTCCTGTTGTTCCGAATGCACCCCATACTATTCCGTCAATTGCAAGGTCAAGGTCTGCATCATCCATAACAATTATGGGATTTTTTCCTCCCAGTTCCAGAGATACTTTTTTCATATCCTTTGCAGCTTCGCCAAGTATCCATTTACCTGTCTTGAGAGAACCTGTGAATGAAACCGCACGGATCTTCCTGTTATGAACGATCTCACTCCCAACTGTTTTTCCTTCACCGGTCACCAGATTTAAAACCCCTCCGGGAAGCCCTGCCTCATCGAGTACCTTTACAAGTTCAATAGAAAGGATGGGTGTGTCGCTTGCCGGTTTCAAGATCAGCGTGTTTCCCGCAATAAGAGCTGGCATTATTTTCCATGAAGGGATGGCGATCGGGAAATTCCAGGGTGTTATGAGTCCAACGACACCTATGGGGCGGCGAATAGTCATGCAGAATTTATCCGGAAGTTCCGAAGGAGTAGTCTCACCGATAAGGCGCCGCCCTTCCCCTGCTGCATAATATGTAATATCGATCGCTTCCTGGACATCTCCCCGCGCTTCTTTCAGGACTTTCCCCATTTCCATTGTCATAAGACGTGAAAGCTCTTCTTTCCGGTCTTCAAGCATCCGTGCTGCCCTGAATAATATCTTTGCACGCTGGGGTGCAGGTGTGCTGCTCCAGGCATCAAATGCATCTTCTGCGGCATCAACCGCATTTTTCACATCCCCTTTACTTGCTTTATGAAGCTTCCCGATCAATTCAAGAGTAGCCGGGTTGATGTCATCAAACATCTCGCCACTACTTGATGCTACCCATTCTCCGTTAATGAAAAGTTTGTATTCTTGCATGATTCCTCACTCTATTATAAAGTTGTAGGCTAACGTATTTTAAAGTTTTGTACAGAACCTTTTTTAAACCTTTGTGCAAATAAAGTCACAATGTGTGGAATAGCAGGCGCTTCAGGAAAAGATTCTGTAAATTCTGTCAAAAAAATGCTTGAAGTGATCAGGCACAGGGGACCTGATGGCAGTGGAATATTCTTGCAGGGTGATATTGCCATAGGTAATGTCCTGCTTAAAATAACAGGAGAAAAAAAGCAGCCGATCTCAAACATAGGCGCTCTTACCTACAACGGAGAGATATATAATTTCAGGGAAATTGCACAAGCCCTTGATCTTAAAACCGATTCTGATAGTGAGACTCTTTTTGAGTTGATCAAATCTATTGGTATAGAAGCCGCGGTTGGTGAATCGGATGGTGATTATGCATTCGCGTATATCGAAAATAGAAAAATATCCCTTGTGCGCGATCCTGCTGGTGTAAAACCCCTATATTATTCTATGGGCAATGGGTTTGCATTTGCATCTGAGAAAAAAGCATTATCTTCAATAGATGAAAATGAAATTAAGACTCTTAAGCCGGGTCACATGCTGACTTTTTGCGCAGGGAATATAATTGAAAAAAAAGTGGCTGGTTTTAATTCGGGAGAAATATTAGCCGAAGAAAATGCCGCGGCAGATATGCTTTTTGAGGCGATGGAATGGTCTGTAAAGAAAAGACAGTTTGCACCATGCGCCATCGCATTTTCCGGAGGCCTGGACAGTTCACTCATTGCCGCGCTATGCAGGGATGCAAAGTTATATTCAGTAGGTATGGCTGGCTCGCATGATATTGAGCAAACAAAGAAAGCAGCCCGGCTTCTTGGACTTTCGGATAATCTGCATCTGCATGAACTTACCATGGATGAACTGGATGCTGCCATTCCTGATGTGATACGAGCGATCGAATCGCGTGATCCGATGAAAGTAAGCATCGCAATGCCATTATATTTTGCATCAAAAGATTCTCACCGTGATGGAATCCGTGTCCTGCTTTCAGGTCAGGGCGCGGATGAATTATTTGCCGGATATAAGCGGTATGAGGCCATGAATTCTCTCGAACTTGGGATCGCCCTGAGAAAAGACCTTGTGAATATTGCAGAAAATAATCTTGAGCGTGATGATGCGGTGACTATGGCAAATTCAGTTGAACTGAGGGTGCCCTACCTTGACCGGAATGTTGTGGAACTTGCTTTGCGGATCGCTCCTGAACTCAAAATATATAATGGGATACGCAAATATATTTTGAGGCTGGCGGCAGGGAAAATCTTACCTGATGAGCTTGTATGGAAAGAGAAGAAGGCGGCGCAATACAGCAGCGGGATTTATTCGGCTATGGAGAAGATTGCCAGGAAAAACGGGTACAGGGGGGCTTTAGGAAGATATCTGGGAGAATTGATGAAACAAGATTGATCTAAATTGACTTATCTCTAACTCTTAGGACACTATCCGAACCTTTTCAGCTTTTGGCCCTTTATTACTTTCTCTTAAAATAAATTGCCCAATTTTTTGGGGGCGCAGTCCAACTATAAATTGAATGTGAGTAATATGTCACTTATAAAAAAAATAAAATTATGGGGCGGCACTCAATTTTAATATATATGAAAATTGACCGATGGATTTATCTGTGATAAAATTTAATACTAATTCAGTGGGAATACGGTTAAAAGAGAGAGATTTATAGAAATTTATTACATTCCAAGTTTGGGCTTGGTACTTACTCTCTAAGGGAGTAACCTGTTCCTATATATCAAAAGGGAGGAAGATATAATGGAAAAAATAGAAGCAAACAAACCCATAAAACCTTTAGAGGGTAATATGTTGTTTTATCTTGAACGCACCGGAGGTATTGCAGGATTGCGTATGACAGTAACGCTGAATACGGAATCACTTCCTCCGGATGAGGCTCAAGAATTGCATCAGATGGTGGAGGACGCTGGTTTTTTTAGCTTGCCTGAGAAGCTTCCAGAACCAAATACTGGCGCTGATTTATTCAATTACAAACTGACCGTGGAGAAATTTGCATTGAGTTTTTCAGAAGGGAAAAAGCATACGGTGGAAGTAGATCAACTGAATATCCCTGAAAATCTGCAACCTCTAATTCAAGCTCTGGAGACACATATAACGCCTCAAGAGAAGCTTTCCGGAAAAAAGGGCCATAAGTAAGAGAACTTTGTAAATAATCGCCAATAACAGGCAGTCTGTAAGAAGACGTCAATAAAACGAGGAAAAAAATATGGGAGAAAGAAAAAATCAATCAACTTTAACTGCGGATGAGAAAGCTCGCTTTGTAGCTGCGGTTTTGCAATTAAAAGCAAACGGTACCTATGATCGCTATGTGGTTGAGCATAGAGACTTATTTTTTACGGGAATCCATGGTAGTGCCATTTTTTTGCCATGGCATCGTGAGTTTCTCCGCCGATTTGAACTCGACCTTCAAAGGATCGACCCGAATGTGACCCTTCCCTACTGGGATTGGACTGTAGATCGCTTACCAACGTCATCCCTCTGGAGAGCTGACTTCATGGGGGGCGATGGTGATAACAACGACCGTGTTACCACGGGTCCATTTGCATTTAGTACGGGTCAATGGAATCTAACAATTACTGACCCCCCCTTGGACCCTGGTCCGGCACTGAGACGTGCACTTGGCTCAGGTACTTTGCCAAGGGCTTCTCAGGTCAATGCTTCTCTTGCTCGCACTTCTTACACCCCCTTTAACTCTGATCTGGAAGTCTTCGTACACAACGGCGTGCATATTTGGGTCGGAGGGTCAATGTCTGCGGCGTCTGCACCAAACGATCCGGTGTTTTTTTTGCACCACTGTAATGTGGATCGCCTGTGGGCGGTATGGCAGACCCAGCACCCAGGCGTGCCTCACTTTATCGGAGGGGGGCCGGGATTCGGTCTTAATGATCCGATGCAGCCATGGGACGATGAACCGAGTCCACCAACACCTGCACGTGTGCTCGATCACAGAACTCTTGGGTATACATATGACACTGATATTGTGGCGCCCACAGTCGTCGACCTTACGATCGGTGCACCCCCAACCCAGGCGTCTATAGGCCAGTCCGGTGAGGTGGATTGGTATAGATTCGTGGTACCAAGCATGGGGAACTACACGATCGAAACGGAGGGCTCGACAGATGTTGTGATGTCCCTGTTCGGTCCGAATAGTCAGACTGCACTGGTTACCGAAGATGATGACAGCGGCCAGGATAGGAATGCGAGAATCGTGAGCAATCTTACGGCAGGCACATACTTTGTGCGGATTCAGCACTTTAATCCGAGGGCTACCGGGAACTACGGGGTCTCAGTCCGTGGGGTTGTACCACAGCCACCCATTCCTGAAATTCAGGTTAATGGGCCGGAGGTCCAGGGAAGTATAGAGGCTGCAAACGAAAGCGACCTTTACACCTTCACGGCTGCTGTCACCGGATTATATACGATCGAGACGTCGGGCAATACGGATACGTTTCTCACATTGTATGGTCCCAACAGCCAGACCAGGCTCATAGCTCAGGACGATGACAGTGGACCTGGAGTGCTGTCTCGAATCGTTGTCGACCTGACGGCCGGCGTTTACTTCGTGCGTGTACGACACTATGACCCGACGGGCACGGGTCCCTATGGCCTTTCAGTGAGCAGGTGAAAGAGAGGAGAAATAAGGTAATTGAAAATAAAATAAAGGAGGTAGAAAGATGAATGAAAAAATTGAACTGTCAAGTCTGAAAGAAATGGTTTCAATATTAAAAGAGATAAGAGATAAACTAAGTGCAGCTCCTTCCGGGGGTGGTACGATGAGGGGACCTGTGGCTGATCCAGCGCCGGGATGGAACCGAATGGGTATTGTAGCCGATCCGGCCCCACCATGGGGTAAAACAGGAATCATAGCCGATCCTGCGCCAGAGTATGGGATACTGGGTAAGGAAAAATTAGCCAAGCTCAAAATCCGCAGACTTGATATGGCAATCTCGGAACTGGAGAGTCAGATCGAGTTACTCAAACTGCAGAAGGAAATGCTAGAAGAAGAATATAAATAATCGGTCGACTGCGAATTAACCGAAAGGAAAAAGGAGGCTTTGAAGTATGAGTTTTAACTGTCTCCTCATTGCCTCCTAAAATAAAAGACATAAATCGAGAAGAGGACGGAGAAAACGTTAAAGATTATTATGAAAGAGTGCGACGTTTTGTTAATTGGCTATGAGGAGCTGGAAAACTTGGGAATGCGCTCAATTGCTGCCTTTCTCGCTAAACACGGAATAAAGGTAAAGATAGAACCTTACGGGATATCATTAAAAGAAAACATCCTTGCAAGCATTCGCAGAGAAGAACCAAAAATTGTCGGATTTTCTCTGATATTTCAAAGAATGCTTTTCGAATTCGCTGATTTAATCGCTTATCTTCGCCAGAATGGAGTTACTGCACATTTTACCATGGGAGGCCACTTCCCGAGCATAGAATACAGAGGTACTCTGGAATCAATCACCGGATTAGATTCAGTTGTTCGCGGCGAAGGTGAATATACCCTGCTGGAATTATTCCAGTATCTTGACCAGCCTGATTTATGGAGCGGGATTGAAGGACTTGCATATCGCAGGGATGGGGAGATCAGGGTAACATCCCCTCGCCCACTGATCCAGGACCTTGATTCTCTTCCCTACCCAATCCGAAGAAATCAGACTGCAACTCACAGAGGACTGGGCATTTGTTCACTCCTGGGTAGCCGTGGCTGCTACTATAACTGTAGCTTTTGCAGCATTCAGCAGTTTTACAGAGAATCACCCGGACAAAGGCGTCGTTCTCGTTCCCCTTCCAATGTTGTTCAGGAAATGGAACATCTGTTCTATGAATGTGGTATTCGCATCTTCATTTTTGAGGATGATGACATGTTCATGAAAGGTCCCCAACAGCGGCAGTGGATAGATGATCTTGTGAAGGAACTGAAGAGAAAGAAATTAGGCGATCAAATTCTATGGCGGGTATCGTGCCGTGTCGATGACGTGGATGCAGAGCTGATAAGCAAAATGATGGAGGTGGGATTGATCAGCGTCTATCTGGGTATAGAGTCTGGTAATAATCAGGGATTGAAGACTTATAATAAGCACTACTCCGTGGATAAAGTCTATGAAACGATTAACACACTTCAAAACCTGAATATGCCTTTTGAGTTTGGCTTCATGATATTGAGTCCTGAAAGTAATTTTGAGACTGTAAAGGAAGATATTGTTTTCCTGAAAAAGATCAGCAAAAGCGGACAATCAGTCATTAATTTCACCAAGATGGTTCCTTACGCTGGTACACCGATATCCAGCAAACTACAGAATGAAGGAAGACTTAAGGGCACGATCGATTCCCCCGATTATACTTATACGGATTCACGGCTGGAATTATTACAGTTGTTCTTTACCATGGCGTTTCATTCTCGGAATTTTGATAGCAGCGGGCTGGTAGAGCGACTGAGGCTTGCTAAATTTGATGCTATTGTGCTGAACAAATTTTTCTCGGATAAATATGATACCAGAGCATATATTAATGCCTTACGGGATTTAATCCGCCAGAGCAACGATATAGCTCTGGAAAAGATGAGTATGGCAGTAAATTTCATGTCGAAAAGGGAAGAAGACGAAATTCTTGATAACTGGCAGTTTCTACAATACCTGGCTCAGGAAGAAAATAAGATGGAATCTCAAACTACTGCATTTCTGAACCGGCTTATGGCATCCTATGGCTATGGAATGGCGGGTATAACTGCATAAAGGCCTTGTGTTCATGTCCACAGACCTCCTGCAGTAATGCCTAATGAAACTCCTGAGGACTCTGGGGTGAGCAATTCAAACTTTTGACCGCAACGCAGCATCATAATCCTTTTATCGCTTCATCTCGTTAATGTATTAGATCTAAATGACAACAAAAGGCATGGAAAATAAAAAAATTGGATTTATCGGGACAGGAAAAATGGGGGAAGCCCTTATCAGAGGAATACTTCAAGCCAGGCTCGTTCCTTCCGGGAACATCTATGCCGGCGATATGGATTTATCTAAATTAAAGGCTCTTGAAAAAGAGCTAAAAATCAATACCTGCAAGGAAAATCATGGTGTAGTGGTCAATTCTGACATAATAATTATTGCGGTAAAGCCGCAGATAGTTCCGGAAGTATTAAATGAGATTAAAAGCTCAATAAAGAACCAGTTGATAATTTCAATAGCGGCCGGAGTTACTATAGATACTTATGAGAATAACCTGCCTCCTGGGACAAAAGTTGTCAGGGTGATGCCCAATATTGCAGCAACAGTAAAAGAAGCTTCTTCAGCCATAAGTCCGGGAAGCGCTGTATCAAAAGAGGATATGGCAATAGCAGGAAGCATATTGAACGCAATTGGGAGAACAGTAACAGTACAGGAAAACCTTATGGATGCCGTGACGGGATTATCAGGAAGCGGCCCCGCATATATTTTCATGATAATCGAAGCCATGGCAGACGGCGGTGTGCATGAAGGGCTTGGCAGGGACACCGCAAAACTGCTTGCGGCGCAGACCGTTCTTGGCGCTGCAAAAATGGTGCTGGAAACAGGGAGTCACACGGGAGAATTAAAGGATATGGTGACATCCCCGGGCGGCACAACCATCCGGGGGCTTCGGGTCATGGAAGAACATGGTGTGCGCATTGCGATGATGAATGCTGTGATAGCAGCCTGTGAGCGTTCAAAAGAACTGGGGAAGAAATCCTAAAAGCAATCCAATATGTCACTTCTTTTAGATATCGAGACAAAGGCAAGGAAGAATCATGCTCGCATAGGGCTGGGAATAGGCAAAGTATCAGAAAAACTGATAAAGAGTGCCCAGGTCGCATGTGAATACGCTGATGTTGTGCTCATAGGCGATGAAAAGGAGATAAAAGCGTTAGGAACAGACCTTGAGGTAATCCATTCTAATGAGCCTTCAAAGAAATTGATCGAATTGTTGCTTTCCGGTAAAATAGACGGCGCAGTAAGGGGAACGCTCAGCGCGACAAAGACGCTCTCGGAGCTTAAAAGATCGCTGGATTTGAATAAGTTGTACAGGGTGGCATTATTAGAAACAGCAGACGGAAGGCCATTTTTCCTTGCGCCTGTTGGAATTGATGAAGGAAATTCCGTAGATGACAAAGTCGAATTGATAAAGCGCGCTGCCGGGCTTTTCAGGCGGATTGGGGTGGAAATGAAAGTGGGGATCCTCTCAGGCGGGCGTTTTGAGGATATAGGGCGGGATAAGACCGTTGACAGGACGCTTGAAGATGCCAAACTTGTGACTAATAAAGTTCAGGCGCTGGGAATCGATGCAAAAAATTATTCAATATTAATAGAAGATGCGATAGAGGAGGCGAATTTCATTATGGCGCCCGATGGGATATCGGGGAACCTGATTTTCAGGACGCTTGTGTTCCTCGGAGGAGGATACGGCCATGGCGCGCCTGTATTGATGGAGAAGGTGTTCGTTGATACTTCGCGTGTGGGAGGGCATTATACAAGGGCGATAATGCTTGCAAGCGCTCTTTTACAATGAGATTTTCCGAGATTTCAGTTGGAATTATTTTATCCTGGGCAAACTTTTCTTGATATTCATCTACCTTGTTGAATAATCGTATAGTCCGGAAATGTTTATATATGAATGCTTCCATATCCTTATTGGGAGGTTATAAAATGGACTTATTAACAACAATAGTTGTGATTCTGCTGGTTCTATGGTTATTAGGATTTGCGATCGGAACAGTCGGCAACTTAATTCATATATTGCTGGTCATTGCAATAATAGTAGTGCTTGTCAGGATCATACAGGGCAGAAGACCTATCTCTTAATCTCTATTTTTATTTTTATTTTTTTCAAATCCCCCGGTGCTCTCAAGCGCCCCACATCGTGGTCCTTCAAGCGTGATGACTTTTCCCGATATATTGCCATCCTCAATAATTAGCTCAATTATACCCGGTTCAGACAATCTTGGCGCAGTCGGACTTCCTGGGCACAGAAGCAGCACATCGCTTTTATCGATCACTGGTTTATGAAGATGTCCGAATACAAGCACATCCACACCCATTTCTTTTGCCATATATCGCGCTCCTGTAGTATCATGGATAGAGAGCATAGCCTCATGTATTATTCCAATTTTTATACCATCTACTTCAAAAATTCTTCTTTCGGGCAGCAAATTCTGTAAACTCATCTCATCCATGTTCCCGGAAACAGCGCAAAGATTGCAGATACCTGAAAGTTCATCATAGGCTTTTTTTGTTACAAAATCCCCTGCATGAATTACTATATCGGCCTTTTTGATCAATTTAATAAGCCCCGCCGGGAGCGCTTCGTTGACCGGGCCTGATTTAATATGGGTGTCAGCAAGTACTATAATCTTCATGCGTATCCATAATCCATATAGTTCAATTCTTTCTTGACTTCACCGAGGAATTTCCTGTAACTATCAGTTGAAAAATCAAGCCATTCCTTAAAATCGGCATTCAATTTCTTTCCGATGGTCTCCTCTTTTTCAGTACTGCTCTTTTCGCGAAATTCTTTTAATTCCTCAAGATTCTTTGCGACATAATGGTAAAGTGCGGTTTCAGCAAATGGTTTCGGGATAAGGGGGGAGTTTGAGGAGATTCTTAGCATCAGTTCCTTTTCCATCATAATCTCATCCGGAGTTATCCCTGAACTTGCAATCGCTTTATTCAATGTATCATTGCTGATCTTTCGCTTTTCCTCAGGACTGAATTTACGGATCCCGTTCCTCATATTTTCCTCGTATATTTCTTTTTGCAAAAGTTCATGGAATATCGCATATTTCAAGATAGTCTCACTTGCTTCCTCTATGTATTTGGTATTTAGCGTAATTATTGAATACCATGAACCTTCGATATAATAACGCCTGTTCAGTGCGACCGCATAATCAAAAACACCGGGAAATGGAGCAAAGATGCTCTGCGAGAAGACGATCGCATCTGTTGAAAGGAATAATATATTCTCCGGGGTCAGTTTTCTAACCGCATCAATTCCCTTTGACCCAAATACCCATTCAGGTTTTTCCAGATACTGCTCGTTGCGTGCAATTATTTTCTTAATATCTTTTGTTCTTAACCGGTTTAGCGAAAAGGCAATATCCTTAGCGGCAGAGATTATCCAGATTGAATATTCATCTTCAAATTTCTTTTTTGAAATCTCTTGCATAGGTGATTAATCACAATTTTCCAATAAATAGTTAGTGGGAGAGTTTTGCAGAAAGCTTAATGAGAATATCTCGAATGTGCCTCCCTTGTAAGATGCTCTTTTCCAAGTTTTGAGCGAGCCTCTTCAAATAAAGCCTTGATACGTGTTTCATCAACCAGCGGATCATCTTGGGCACATTCCCTGGTTTTCTTGCATTCACGCGCCAGGCGATATGCCTTTTCTTCAAGCTGGGGCAGTGTCACTTTTAGTGTATGTTCCAGCCACTTGTCGTCCTTTGAAAGCACACCGACGAACATTGAGGGGATCACATCCCGTTCTATTACCTCAAGCCTTTTCTTTGCACTAACAGTTCCCATTAGAAACTATTATAATTTATTACGATATAAAACTTGGGACCTGCTGAAAAACCCGCAAAAGATAAATAAGTGAAATTTGAACCAATGGTACTTTGCCAGTTAGTAAATTTATTAAATCTTCTTCTACGAAGAAACCACAGAGAACGTACTATTAACTCTTTTGCAACATAATTCGGAATGAATTATTTTCTCATTTCTTGTAACTTACAGCGCTGGGGTTGCGAACCCCAGACCCCAATATTTGAGGAATAATCCAGCGCAGAATATGGTGTCTGGACTTCGTCCAGAGTCAGGAATTGTGCTAACGCCAAAATATATTTACCGATAAGATCCACAAAAAATAGAAGATAGTATCCACTATCATGATTCGTCTGATCCATTCTCTTTTTTTGAAGAATCAGCCTATTTCAGGATTAATTGATACTCCTTATTATTCTTCAAAACCCAGAACACTATTCGCAATAATTTAGCTGCTGTAGCATTCAAAGCAGAATAATGATGTTTTCCCTCACTTCTTTTCTTTTCATAATATCCTCTCAAGTTTTCATCATTCTGTCTTGCAACATTTGCTCCCAGGAAAAGAGCTTGCCGAAGTAACGGCGAACCTCTTTTGGAAATAGGTCCAGTCGAATTCTGTATTCGTCCAGATTGGCTAATAACAGGATCAAGACCGGAAAACGCAACCAATTTCTTGGCACTTGGGAATCGATCTATATTACCAATTTCTCCAAGAATTATTGGGCCCAAAATCCCGCTAATACCTGGAATTGACATGATCTTGGAATCAATCTTAACCGCAATATATTTCTTCAGCTTTCGTACGACTTATCCTGGATCTGCTTACCTTGCTAACAAGCTCATGAAATTGGTCTATTTGTTGTGAAATCACTTTTGAAGGTCCTGAATACTTTTTCAGGATTATCATTGATGTTTTCCCAAAACCCTCGGCATTATGGTTTTATAACCCGGCCAGATCAGATCAAGATCACGAACGAGCTGAACTTTACATATTGTTCTTTTTTCGATGAGTCTTCTCCGGACTCTAACTAATTCTCTCAATTGATACAGGTTTAGATCTTTTATCTCGCTTGCAAGCGGGGGTTCTGAATATCGCAGCATATCGGCAATTATAGCAGAATCTATTGGGTCTGTTTTTGTCTTGCGAATATTCGTTTTCCGGAACGCACTTGTTTGAATCGGGTTGTATAGCTTGATCTTATTTCCATCTCTTTTGAGAGCTAAATATAACGGCAAGTAATAAATCCCGGTAGCC
>UBJH01000084.1_pt1 | contig 22774 bp, 8 predicted proteins | sample 2193721 | NCBI WGS metagenome assembly UBJH01 (sample SAMEA4703186, study PRJEB27089) | metagenome | reverse complement strand
GTGTCTCCCGGGTGATTGTTCCGGAGTATTCCCAGTCGGTCAGGCCCTTGATAATGCCGATCAGGTCAGTCAGAATCATGTCGTCGCTTACATGCACAGCGTTAACCTCTCACTTTCTTCCGGCACTTGTGCGGGCGGCTTGATCCTCGCCCCCCTCTCCCTCACCCTCTCCCCCAGTAGGGGAGAGGGGATATTGTGATGGTCCTGACGCTCTCCCCTAGTGGAGGGAGGGAGGTCTTGTTTACTGCTTCCTGCCCCCGTTGAGGAACAAGAAATCTTTTACGCCTTTGAGCCATGGGGGTGACCCACACGATTGCCGGAAACGCTTAACCCCGTTCGCAGATGGTGCTGGCGACCGCCCAGTCGTCCTCGCGGGCGGTGTACACGGTCACCGGCCCCCCGGCCGACTCAGGATACGCTCGTGCGAGCCCCTCTCCGAGGACGATCTCTACCCTGCCCGTTACGCGATCCAGGCTTCGAGCCTGCAATGATCGCGGGCCTTCCGCCAACCCTTTGCCCAGTGCCTTGGCCGCAGCCTCCTTGGCGCACCACAGACGCGCGATCCATTCGTCGCGCGCCGAACCCGAGAACGCAGCCAGGAGAGCCCGCTCGTCCTGACTGAACGCGATCTCCTGGAACGCTTCCTCCCGCGGGCGGATCCGCTCGATATCGATGCCGGGCCGCCCGCCTTCGGCACACCATCCGGCGAGCGCCACCGCACGCCCATCGCTGTGAGCGATGGAAATCGACGGCATGATCGCCTGATCACCGGAGCCGACGAGGCGTGCGAAGGGACGTCCATCTGCGTTTTGGCAGATTTCAATGTCTGCCGGGAAGATGGCCCTCCCGTCGCGTTCTTGCAGAAGGCGACGTACGGCATCCTTGGCGGCGGCCCGGCCGAAGAGCCATTCCGTCCGCCGGAAGTCGCGCCCCTTCAGGTTCTGCCACTGCTGTCGCTCGGCGCGAGAGAGCAGGGTGTGCGCCAGTGTGCGCATGGTCATCGCCCGTGTATGTTCCGGTGTGGGGTCCACCCGCTGACAGACAAGCTTGCCGACATGGGGGAGCCCTGTAACCGGCGTCTCCCAGGGTACGCTGAGCAGATATTGCTTTGGCAGGCGAGAGAAATCGTACAGCTCCTTTGGCCAGAAAAATCGCCAGTCCTCCCAACCCACCAGCCTCAGCATGATCCGTCCGTCCGGGTTGTAGAGGCTGATCGTGGCACGCAGTTGGAGCGGGGTCACCTGTTGGACATCGGTCTCGCATCTGACCCGATCCGACACCGCGGGCGGCGGACCATACAGTTCGAGCGCCGCCAGCCGCAAGGGAAACAGGACGTATCCGCTCTCCAGGCGCTCGACGGCCCAAGGGCCGATCGGCTGGGCGGCCGCATCCAACAGGATCGGATCCAGCAGCAGGTTCGGATTGCCGGTGGATCGGAACAGATCCGTTCGAGGCAAGACCTGCAGATGCGCCAGGATACCGTGCTCCCCCACGCTGTCGAGGGAGACCACCCCCTGGAAGCGGGGACCATGGAACATCACCCGTTCCGCATACATTCGCTCTGCGGTCAAGCGGCACGGTCGCTCCGAAGCGAGCGAGAGAGGGGCAGAGGAGGGCGGCGCCGGATAGGCGTCGGCGAAGATCGCGATCCCTTCGACCGTTGGAGTACCTGTCGAAGCCTCGGCCTCCGGGGTGTTGCCCAGATTCCAGATCCGGACCTCGACCTCCTGTCCGGTCGCGCGCGTCCGAGCCGTAATCTGGAGCGTGATGGGCGCATCCACCTCGACCCACTGCCGAACCTCGATCTGCCGGATTCCCGTCAGCGTTTTACCGGGCGCCAGTAACGACGCGGCCTCCGCGATGATCTCCAAGAACATTGTGAACGGCATCACCGGCAGCGCTTCCAGCGTCATATCGACATCGGACGCCTCGGACCCATGACACCCGAAGCAGTGATCCAGAAGAAACAGGTCCTCTTCCGGATCGACGCGTCTCCGCATCACGACCTCCGTGCCGGGCGTCAGTGTGATGATCGTACCGATGAAGGGAAGCGGCGGCGCCGTGGGCTGGTCTGCGGTTTCCGGTGCAGGGATGTCTTCTGAACCGTCCAGGAATGCCTCGATGATCTGCTGTTCCACTGAGAGGAAGCGCTCCATCGTCCGCATGTGATCCTGCATGACAAGCGAGGCCATATCGGGGGACGGCCGGACCGGACCGACCCCGTATGGGACAACGGGGGTATACGCCGACCGATCGAGCGGCGTCCCGACGGTGGGGAGGCTGCCCGGCTTCGTCGGATATCCCGCAAGCGGCGCGTCTGCTTGCCCGGTCGACGGAGACGCGCCGTTCCCCGCCACTGCGGAGGATCTGGGCATCAGGACACTCGCGCGCTCCGGTGGGATCCGCATCGTGGGGAGGTCCAGCGGCAGCACGACGGAGGAGGGCAGCTTCACAGCCTGATGGGGGGCCGGTGCTCGTTCATCCATGGCGATACGCTGCGGCGACCGGGGCCCATAGAGGTAGTCCAATTGCATCGACACACCCTGAGCGGCCAGCACCCCGACGACGTGGTTGAGTTGCGTGACGCTGGAACGCTGCGGCATGTCACAGCCGATCGCGAGATGAGATCGGCCGCGAAGGATGTCGTCTACGAAGGCTGCTACGTTCCCTCTGGGTCCCACCTCCACGAAGACCCGCGCCCCGGCGTCATACAACGCCTTGATCGACCCGGTAAACTCCACCGGGCGGGACCAGAGCTCAGCCATCTGCTCCTTGATCTGCTGCGACTCCCGGGGATAGGGCGCCATCGTCAGGCAGGAATAGACATCGATCTGCGGCGGAGAGAGCGGCAGATGTTCGAGGAACTCCCGCACCGGCTGCGCGGCGGCCGCGAACAGGGACGTATGATAGGCGCGATTGAACGGCAACCTCTGGCAGACCACCCCCCTGGCTCGCAACTGTTCGATCGCTGTCTCGACCGCCTCTTCCTGTCCGGCGATCACGACCTGGTGCGGGCAGTTGTCCATCGCGATGTGAAGCGACTCGCCGATCTGCTGGAGCAGGCCCGTCACGGACGCTCGATCGGTCCCTACCGCGGCCAGGGCCGCCGCCGGGACCTTACCCTCTTCTGTCAGCCGGTCGGAGGCGTCGCACAGGGCGACGACACATTCGCGCATGACGGTTTCACCGCCCAGGACGCCGGCGGCGACCAGGGCCGAGTACTCCCCGCTGCTGTGGCCGAGCAGATAGTCCGGCTGAATATCGAGGCGGCGTAAGAGCGTGTACAGGGCCCAGTTGGCCCCCTGGATCGCCTGCAGGGCGCCCCCGATCTCCCAGAGCCGCCTCTCCGCCTCCCGGTACTCCGCCTCCGATGACCCCGGAATCGGAAAGATGTACTGGCTCGGCAGCAGCGCGCTGTCCTTCTTCTGGAAGATCTGATCACAGGCATCAAAGGTCGCCCTGACCTCCGGAAAGTGGAGACAAAGGTCCTTGAGCATGTTCGGATATTGGGCTCCCTCTCCGGGAAACAGGAACGCCAGTTTGCCGCCGTTCAGCAACGACTCTTCAAAGAAGTACAGCCCCCGTACGTCCTTGATCTGTCGGCAGGAGGGATCTGCGAGACGCTCCCGCGCCTGAGCCAGTTTTTGACGGAGATCCTCCGGAGAGGAGGCCACGATGGCCAGACGAAGGGACCCGCGACGCAACTCCGTATTCAGCGTGTAGGCGAGGTCCTTGAGCGCTATCTTGGGATGTTGGGTCAGGTAGTGCTCCACCCGCCGCGCCTGCTCGATCAGGTCCTGTCGGGAGGCGCCCTGCACGAGGCACACCTCCGTCTCCCAGTGAATAGGCCGAGGGGATCGTGCGTCGTCCCCGCTGCCCGGATGCTCCTCCAGAATCGCATGGGCATTGACGCCACCGAACCCGAAGGCGCTGACACCGGCCCGCCGCGGTTCATCCGGCGTCCCGTGAATCCAGGGTCGCGTCTCCGTATTGATGTATAAGGGCGTTTTTTCCAGCTCGAATTTGGGATTCGGAGTAGAACAGTGCAGCGTGGGAGGCAGCACCTTGTAGTGCAGGGCGAGCGCGGCCTTGATCAGGCCGGCCATGCCTGCCGCCGGCATCGCGTGACCGATCATCGATTTCACGGTGCCGACGGCGCAAGTGGGGAGGAGACCTTTCCGCGGGCCGAATACCCGCGCAAGGGCCTGCATCTCAGCCGAGTCGCCCACCGGCGTCGCCGTGCCGTGCGCTTCGATCAGTTCCACGCTGTCCGGGGAGATGCCGGCCGCCTCATAGGCGCGGCTCATCGCCAACTCCTCCCCTTCGACCCGAGGCGCGAACGGACCCAGGCCGCGACCGTCGCTGGAGGTTCCGACGCCCTTGATGACCGCATAGATGCGGTCGCCGTCTCGTTCGGCCTCTTCACGCCGCTTGAGGACCATGACTCCCACGCCCTCGCCGGGCAGGGTTCCGTCGGCGTTCTCGTCGAAGGGTCGAATCTGCGAGTGCTGCGACAGCGCATTGAGATGGCAGAAGACCGACAGGAACGGCACGTGCGTCGCGAGGTGAACGGCTCCGACCAGCGCCAGGTCGCAGCGATAGGCGCCGAGGTCTCGAACCGCCAGGTCTGTGGCGATCAGCGATGACGCGCAGGCCGCGTCGACCGTAAAGTTCGGTCCCATCAGGTCGAGACGGTTGGCGATCCGGCCGGTCGTCAGATTGGGGATCATGGAGGCGGCGGTATCGGGTCCAAAGGACGGCAGGCTCGCCTTCAACTCTCGCTTGATGGCTTCCAGTTCGTCGGCTGTGTATTCAGGGTGGAGGGTCTTGAGAATCTGCAGGGTCTGTTCGATCCCGATGGTGTGCATCAGCCGGTTGGCGTGGCCCCGGCTGATGTAGCTGCCGTAGCCGAAAATAAGTTCGGCGCGGTCTCGGTTGAAGGGTCGGTCGGCGTACCCGGCATCGGCGAGGGCTTCGTGGGCCACCCGCAGGCTCAGGAGCTGCGCCGGTTCCCCGCCGTCCAACGCGATCGGCATGATTCCATATTCAAGAGGATCGAATCTGGCGAGATCTCCGAGGTAGCCGCCGCGCTTGCAATACAGCCTGTCGCCTGCGGAGGAGACGGGGTCGAAAAATTGTTCCGGATCCCAGCGCCCGGGCGGTACATCGGTGATGGCATCGATTCCGGACACGATGTTCCGCCAGTACGTGTCGAGATCGGGCGCACCGGGGAAGATGCAGGCCATTCCGATGATGGCCACATCTCCGACTCGGCCGGCACGAGGAGCGATCATTCCAGCACCTGATTGATCCACAGGAAGGGTTGGGCCGGCGTGCGGCTCAACAACCGACCTTCAGCAGGCTATCTGTTACAGGCGACGCAGGCGCGCGATCCCCCGATAGGGTGGCTCCTGTCCGCTTGGACGATGGTACCTCCGGGGACCGGTCCCAGCCTCCGGCGGTGAGCAGGATTTCGACCTCGCCTTTGCGTCCCCACCGAAGCTCCTGGTCCAGCCGAAGGCAGCCGTCGGATGACGCAATCAGTTCGATTCCCCTGTCGGCAAACTGCCTTTGTAGCTCGGCCGACACCATACCCAGTTTGGCCCACGGCCCCCAATTGACCGAGATCACGCGCCCTGGCCAGCGGCCGTCCAGGTAGATAGCCAGCTTGTTCACGACCTCGTTGGCCGCCGCGTAGTCGCTCTGGCCGCGGTTGCCGAACCTCCCGGCCACCGAGGCAAAGAATACGGCGAACTTCAATGAATTGGATCGGAGTTTGCGGCTCAGGACGAAGGCCCCGTCCACCTTCGTGTCGAATACGCGGTCAAACGATTCTGGAGATTTGTCCTTGAGTAGTTTGTCCTCGATGACGCCCGCTCCATGGATCACGCCGTCGAGTCTGCTGTAGGTATGATAGATGCGGTCGATAAGATCGCCGAACGTCGCCTCATCGCGCACATCGACCGGGAAATAGTGAACAGTGGCGCCGGCGCGCTCCATGGCGGCAATGTTGCCGCGCATCTCACGGTCCTGGAGCAGGCGGACATACGCCGACTCGACCTGGGCCAGCGGCGGCCGTCGGCCGTCGACGCTCAACCTGGCCATCAGTGCCGCTTTCAACTCCTGGGGAGCGGTCAGCCCGGCTGTCTCCGGTGATTCCGCCGCCGGTAAAGGTGAGCGGCCCGTCAGAAGGAGGATCGGCTTGTATTGCTCCGCCAGGAAGCGCGCGACCTCAGCCGTGATGCCGCGCGCGCCGCCCGTCACCAGGATGACCCATGAAGGCTCGATGGCGAGCACACGCGGGCCCTCAGACCGCAGCGGGGCCGCAACCGGTCTGATCGCCAGTCTCCGCGTCCCCTGATACGCCACCTCCACATGATTGTCGGCCGACAAAAGCTCCTGCATCAGGCGAGTCGCCATAACCTCGCTTGGCTCCTCGGGGTTCAGGTCGACCACCTTGACCCCGACGTCCGGCCATTCATGGGCCAGCGTCTTCATCAGGCCGGCCACTCCGCCTTGACCGGGAAAGAACGTGGCTGTCTCTGAGGAGTCAACACCAAACGCGCCTCCCATCCGCGTTGCCGCCAGAATACACGCGCCGCCCCGCTGCGCGGCATTCTTCAGATCTTCATGCAGAGCCTTGGTAAGATGGAAGAGACTCTTCACGCCGAACAGGAGGTCTGTTCGCCATCCGGCAAGGTCCATCTCCGAAAGACTCCGGCGCGTTCTCAGCGCAAGCAGATGGATCAATCCCCCTATAGGACCCTGGCGGTCGCGGATCAGGCTTAGCAGTTCCGCAACTCCCTCGGTGGAGGTGAGATCGCCCGTGTAGCGGCCAGGCGCCGTCTCCGCAGCCCCGGAACCCAGCTGGACCAGCGCTACCGTATTCCCTCGATTCAGCAACAGGCCGGCCATACTTTCGGCGATCCCATCCTCGTCGTCGGTGAGGACAATGGTTCCGGTGATCTGCCGTTCCTCGGTTTGGTCGCAGGGGGTGATCTCGGCCGTCGCCAAGGTATAACGGCAGAGGCCGCCCTCTCTATCGCGTTCTTCGGCTCGCTCAACTATCACCTCAGGCACCTCAGGGACCGGCATTGCGCTCACAATTTCCATGGCCACGGCAGGATCGTCCGTCGCAGGCTGAATCGAGGAGACGAACATCGAAGACTTGGCGAGCCAATCGATAATGCCTCGCAGGGTCCTGATCGTGGTCAGCTTCTCCATCTCTTTTTCACTGACCGGGCTACCTGGTGAGGCGTAAAGATGCTGGAAGTTGCCGAGGATTTCGATGCGCTTGATCGAGTCGATCCCCAGATCGGCCTCCAGGTTCAAGTCCAGATCGAGCGTCTCCGCCGGGTAGCCGGTGCGCTCGCTCACGACCTGCAAGAGGCGAGCCGTCAACTCCTCCACCGTCGGCGGGAGATGCGTCTCCGCACGCGCGACGGCCTGCGATCCGGATACCGCACCCTGGACGGAATGCGACGTTTCCTCCACTGAGGCGGGAGAGACTTCCGCCGTTGTTCGCTCGACGGCTGCCGGAGGCGACGCGTCCACCGACATGCTACGTACGACCGGTGCACGCGCAGGCTGCAAGGCGGGCGACCGCGTGTCACCCGGCGCCTGATCGGCCCGAGCGCCGTTCCCGTGACCTCGCAGATATGCCAGCATGACGCTTTGCTGTGTGTCGAGGAAACGGTGCATCAACTGCTGAAACTGACTCATCACCTCATCCACGCGATGTACTCCATTCGTCGCCGACGCAGGCGCAGCGGCGATCTCTTGATCTTGATGTCGATCCGGAAGTTCACGCCTCTTGGCCGTCGGTGTCGTTGCCGCAGAAGGCGCCGGCGCCCCGTTTGAGGATTGCGCTACCGCAGGTGTGTGAGCGGACGCCCTCGATGCGGGCGGCGCCTGCTCCAGGGCAATGGCCGGCGGGACCGCTGTCGTTGCTGTCGCTCCCGGAGATGGTCCGGAGTCGGCCGTTGCGGGCCTGGCGCGACCGCCACTGACCAGCCAGACCCCGGCGCCGGAGCGCGCCTGCGCCGTCTGTATCGTAAGATTGTTGAGATTCAGCAGGCTCGCGGATGCCCCTGCGAAGAGTCTGTCCAAACGGACCGCGATCCCCTCGGCGGCAAGCCGACCCAGCGTGTGCAGGAGATGCACGAGACCCGCCCGTCCGGGCTGATCCGTGGCGACAGTTAAATGTGGACGGTCCCCCAGGATCTGGTCGGTAAGCCCGCTGAGGACGTTGCGCGGGCCCACCTCGACAAATACGCGGGCCCCTGCGGCGTAGAGTGCCTCGATCTCGTCGACGAATCGCACCGGTTTGACGAGATGTTCCACCAACTGTGCGGCGATCGCCGCGGGGTCCTTCGAATGAGGAGCCGCAGTCGTATTGGAAAACACCTCAATCCGTGGGCTGCTCAACTCCATGGAGGAGAGGAACTGAGTCAACCTCTCCTGCGCCGGGGCTACGATGGGAGAATGGAAGGCACAGGCGACGGGTAGAGGTCGTGTTCGTATCTCTTTACCTTTGAGCCGCTCGATCGCTTCCGCCAGCGCCGACTGCGCCCCGGAGATGACGGTTTGCCTTGTGGCGTTGTGATTGGCCAGCACGACGCCCTCAACCCCGTCCAGAATCTGCCGGATCGCTTCGGGACCTGCCTCCACAGCGGCCATACCGCCCGGATCTTCACCGGCCGTCTCTACAATGAATCGTCCCCTGGCTTCCGACAGCGCGAACAGTTCGTCTTCCCGGATAACGCCGGCGGCGCACAGGGCGACGTATTCTCCATAGCTGTGGCCGGCGACGAAGTCGGGACGGACTCCCAGACATTCCAACAGTCGAAATATCGCAAGATCCGCCGCGCCGATCGCGGGCTGGGCAACATTTGTCTGCGTGAGGGCCTCCCGCCGGGCCTGCTCCTCCTCTTGACCGAAGCCGGGCGGCGGAAAGATATAGGCGCTCAACGGCTTAGGCAAGGTCCCTTTAAGGACCCGATCCGCCCGCTCGAACTGCTCCCGAACCTCCACAAAGTTGACGGCCAGGTCCCGCAGCATGTTCACGGACTGCGAACCTTGTCCCGGGAAGAGGAAGGCCACCGTCCCCTCGCACGCCGGCGGCCGCTCGGAGAAGTAGATCCCCCGCGGGTCTGTCACTTTGACGCTCGCCGTGCTCGTTATGGATTCTCGAGCCAGTACGAGCTTGGTTTCGAGGTCCTCCAGTGAAGCGGCGACCACCGCGAGCGTCGGCATCGGCCGACTGCCGACTGCCGCCGCGTCCCCATCCGTTCCGGACAGCGTGAAGGCGAGATCGGAAAGCGAGGGCCGGGTCCCTTCGGCGAGCGCTCGTTGTAGTGAATCAATCGCCTCGATGAGTCCCTGGCGGGTATCGGCCTTCCAGATGAGGAGCTCGGCAGGGCGCTGCTGCAGCGAAATGTCGGTGGAGCTCTGCAGGTAATTGTCGGTATACTCCTCCAGGACAGCATGGAAGTTCGTCCCCCCGAAACCGAAGGCGCTCACCCCGGCGCGGCGCACGGCGCTGTCGCGGCGGATCCAGGGACGGGGTTCTGTATTAATGTAGAGCGGGCCATCCGCCAGGTTGACCAGTGGCGTCGGACGCTCGACACCCAGCGTCGGCGGTAGGACCTTGTGGTAAAGGGCCAAGGCCGTCTTGATCAGGCCGGCCACTCCCGCAGTGTTCTTGGTGTGGCCGATCATCGACTTCACCGAGCCGATGGCGCAGCTTTGCGGCGCGGAGGCCGCCTCCTCGAAGACCTGACTGAGGGACTGCAGCTCAGCCCGGTCGCCTGCGACGGTCCCGGTGCCGTGGGCCTCAATGAGGCCGACGGTGGCCGGCGAGATGCCCGCCTTCGCATACGCCCGGCGGAGCGCGCGAACCTGCCCCTCCGGACGGGGGGCCGTCAACCCTTTGTCTCGTCCGTCGCTGGACCCGCCGACACCTTTGATCACCGCATAGATATGGTCTCCGTCCCGCTCCGCGTCTGCAAGCCGTTTGAGGATCAGGATCCCGATTCCCTCACTGATGACGATGCCGTCCGCCTTCTCATCAAAGGTGCGACATTGGCCGTTGCGGGACAGGGCGTAGGTTTTGCTGAAGCATAGGTAGGAGAAAGGACTCTGGATCGTATCGGCGCCTCCGACAATCACCATGTCGCTGGTGCGCCCCTCGAGTTCCTTCACCGCCAGCGACACGGCAGCCAGCGACGAGGCGCACGCGGCGTCCACTACGAAGTTCGTTCCCCCCAGGTTGAAGCGGTTTGCAACGCGACCGGCGGCAACATTCATCAAGATGCCGGCGAACGAGTCCTCGGTCCACTGAGGCAACCTGTCATCAAGGCGGCTGAGCGTTTCGGAGGCTGCGTCCCCAAGAAAATGCGGTAACATCGAGCGAAACCCATAGGACCCGCCCAGGTCGCCTGCCCCACTCGCGCCTAAGATGACGGACGCTCGCTCTCGGTCGAAAGGTCGGTCGAGGTAGTTGGCGTCCTTCAGCGCGGCCCGGACCGCCTCCAGCGTCAGGAGGTGGAGCGACTCAATAGACGGCAAGCTGCTTGGCGGCATGCCGTAGGCCATCGGATCAAAGGGTACGGCATCGATAAAGCCTCCCCATTTGGAGTAGACTTTGTCCTTGGCCTTGGGGTCCGGATCGTAGTACCGCCTCCAATCCCACCGATCGGCCGGGATCTCTGTAATGGCGTTGACCTTGTCGAGGATGTTGCGCCAGTAGGTCTGCACATCCGGGGCCTTGGGGAGGATGCAGGACATCCCGATGATCGCGATGTCTGACGCGCAAGACACCGGAGGCGAGAGGATGAACCGGTCCTCGTCAGGATGGGCCCGCAATCTCTGCGACCCTCCCACAGCAACATCATCATGGAGCTTCTCAATTGTCGTGACTGCGCGCCGCAGGCCCGCCACCTGGCCGATCATGTACATCCCTTCCGATCGCTGATCGGCTTCATTCAACGATACGAATCGGCCTGGGGAGTCGTCTGCGGCATGGCTACGGCGAGTGATCCCTTTAGAAGCAATCCGCAGCCGCCCCAGATTCAGTTCCTCCAATGCACGCCATATCTCATCCGGCGATTTCCCCTCTCCAGCCAGGCGTCGCCTTTCTTCCTGGAAGGTGTGCACGTAGGGGGTGTCCACGCAGCGGGTTGCATGCCCGGGACCGGTCTCCAGGAGGACCGTTCGGTCACAGCGGACGGCCTCACTCTGGAAGCCTCGCACGATCGCTCCGGAGGAGACAGCCTCTTCGGTGAAGAGGTATGCGGTGCCCATCAACACGCCGATCCGTACGCCCAACTCCGCCAAGGGCGCCGCCATCGCGGCAACCATTGAGGCGGAGAGCGCATCGTGAATACCCCCCGCAAAGAGAACATGGTAGGCTTGAGCTTGCTCACGCTTCGCCGACACAGCCTCCAGGAGCACCTCGATCATGCTTTCCCACAGCGCAAAGCTTGATCGCGGGCCGACGTGTCCCCCGCATTCCCGCCCTTCAAAGATAAATCGCTTCGCTCCATCGGCGAGGAACAGCTTCAGCAGGCCGGGAGACGGCACATGCAGGTAGGTGGGAATGCCCTCTCGTTCGAGCGTACGCGCCTGATCCGGGCGACCGCCGGCGATCAAGGCGAAGGGCGGGCGGCAGGCGCGGATGGCCTCGAGCTGCTCATCGCGCAACTCGACGGGCACGAAGCCCAGGATCCCCACCCCCCAAGAGCGGTCCCCCAGACAACGCTTCGTCTCTTCCAGCAGAGCCTTCACATCGGGGCCGCGCATGAGGGCCAGCGCCAACATTGGAAGCGCCCCCCCCTCGGCCACAGCGGACGCGAAGGCTGCCGTATCGCTGACCCTGGTCATGGGTCCTTGGACGATCGGATATCGGGTTCCGTGCGATGCCGCCAGAGGCGCATTCTCATTCAAGGGGCACAGCAGGGATGCGGCCTCCCAATGCGACCGGACCGCCTGTTGTATGCCCTGTATCACCCCGGCCACATTGCCGAACCGCCGTGCAAGTGGAGCGGCAAACGCAGCGTCCTGCCCAAGCAACCATAGGTGCCGCGCTTGTCCGTCCCAACCGACGCGTTGCAGAACAGCCTCGCGCCACATCCCCAAGACCTCCGACCGCGGACGGTGATCCTCTGTGAGCTTCCTCTCTTCCTCTCGTAACTCCGCTATGACGGGCATGCCGGGTCGGGTATAGATCCTGTAGCTTTCGCCCAGTTCCTGTCCGAGGCAGAGGGCCTCGCTGCCGTCCATAATGGCGATTTTTGACCGGACCGATTCCGGAAGCGGTGACTCTCGAGTCAGATATAGCTGACCATCGAGAACGACACCCGCAGCCCCTGCCGCGTAGCACGCGGCTGCCGTATGGAGTCCAATGCCTCCCTGGGCCCATGTAGGAAGCGAGCAATGGCCGACGAACTCCTGAAGGAGGATAAATGCGGTCTCTTCGCCAACCCTGCCTCCGGCTTCGTGACCTTTCGCGATGAGGCCATGGACGCCTATCTGCTCCCCTACACGAGCCTCTTCAAGAGAGACGCACTCAAGGAGAATGGAACGCCCCTCTCTGCGTAGCGCCTGGGTTTGGGAGAAGAGCTGATCAGGGTTGCTGTACGTAAGGATCACAACACTGAGTGATTCAGGAAGGGTCGGTGTGACCTTCGCGAAGAAGTCGGTTGCCCACCCACCCAACTTCACGCCAATACGGCCTCTGCCGTAGGCGGTGAGTCTTGTCACGGCTTTCTGGACTGTCCGCTCATCTCTGAGGTATTCCAGGTCCAGAATTCCTGTTGCTCCGGTACGACTGGCGGCAATGGCGAGGGAGGAATCTGTCACCGCGGGGGGAGTCAGAACGATCACCTGGAATGGGCGGGGCGCCATCTTTGTTGTTGTCCTCCTGTATAAAGGGGATGTCCGTTTCTCGCTGGACCCCCGCATCGACTAACGCGACCAGCAGGCCCCCTTGCCGTTCGTAAAGATATCAACTCTCCGGCACGGCAATCGGGGGGGGTTAGTCCTACATACCCTTTATACCCATGACATTGAGCTAGCGTGTCCCGCACTCAATGAATCAGCAAAAACGATAATGCATAAACGGGGGTATGTAAAAATATCACACGATTTCATGACGCACAATAAATTTTTTTCCGTGAGTATGTTCTAATATGAGCGTGTTGTGTCACCAATCCGTCTCAACACGTTGAAGCCCTGTGAACGCCATGTGTGGGCTCGAAGACCGAATGCGACCTCGCCGTCGCCGGTATCTTCTATTATGTCCCCAGGCACGCCCAGGATCCTTTATATATATTCTGATTCACTTAAGCCGATTGGGAGTCTGCCGTCAATACGCATTTTAGCGTATATGACCGGCCGGATAGCGGAGGAAGGTGGGGCAGCGTCATGACAAGACAATGCTGGTGTGCATGGAGGGACCGGATACGTTGGGTGTTGCGACGCCGATGACACAGCACGACGGAACCGCGTGGGGTGCGGATACGGTACTGCCGCGGGCTACGTTCGACTCAGGAGTGGGCCGTAAGAAGTTGAGTAACATTTACACGGCAGCTAAAAGCGCTGGGCCAGGCCCTCCCGTTCAACACGGTGCGGCCGGTAGGATATGTTGGTTTCACCGCAGGACCTGCTGGAGGGCAAGAGCTTGCCGGGGTTGCACCGTGAAGAGCTATCAAATGCCGCACGAACCCTCCGCATCGCCTCAAGGTCGTCGGGGCTGTACATGAGGGGAATGAAGTCGATCTTCTCCAACCCGATCCCATGCTCCCCCGTGATGCTGCCGCCAACCGAGAGGCAGAGCCTCATGATCTCCGTCCCGGCTGCCAGGGCCCTCTGCAACTCCCCTTCCCTGCGAGAGTCAAAACAGATCAGGGGATGGAGGTTCCCGTCACCCGCGTGGAATACATTCGCAATCACACAGGCATGGCGCTCCGCGATTGCCTCGACCTCTCTGAGCACCCGCGGAAGTGTAGTCCTCGGGACTACGCCATCCTGCAGGTAAAATTCGTGGGTGATCCGGCCGACGGCCGCAACCGCGCCCTTCCGTCCCCTCCAGAGCAGGGCCCGCTCCTGCTCATCCATGGCGATCCGCAGGTCCAGGGCGCCGCACCGGTTACAGATCCGCGTAATCTGCTTCGTCTGGGCCTCGATCTCTGCGGTCGGCCCATCCAGCTCGATCAGCAGCACCGCGCCGGCGCCTTCAGGATAACCGATATGCAACCACTCTTCAAGCGCCCTGATGATATGTCGATCCATCATCTCGATGGCCGATGGGATAATGCCTGTGGCGATGATCTCCGACACCGCCTCGCTGGCCGCGTCGATGGCGCGGAAGGAAGCCAGCAGTGTTTTGACGGCCTCAGCGCGGGGGAGGAGGCGAACGATGACCTTCGTGGCGATCCCCAAGGTCCCCTCGGAGCCGGTAAAGAGGCCGGTGAGATCGTAGCCGGGACAGTCCAGCGTCTTGCCGCCAATCGGGACAATCGCTCCCGATGCCAGGACCACCTCAAGCCCGAGGATATGCGTTGTCGTGGTCCCGTACTTCAGGCAGTGGGGTCCTCCGGCGTTCTCGGCCACATTGCCGCCGATACTGGAGGCGGCCTGGCTTGCCGGATCCGGGGCAAAATAGTGGCCGTGATCCTGAATCGCCTGGGTCAGGGCGAGGTTCACCAGTCCCGGCTCTACTACGGCGCGCTGATTTGGGATATCGATCTCCAATATCCGATTCATGCGGTTCAGCCCGATGATCACCCCGCCGGCAACGGCAATAGCGCCGCCCGACAGCCCGGTTCCCGCTCCACGCGGCAGGAAGGGAAGCTGCTCCCTGCCACAGAGCTTCACAATCGCGACGACTTGCTCTGTATTGTCCGGAAGGACCACAACATCGGGCATGGCCTTCTCCAGATAGGTCATCCCGTCACACTCATACACGGTCAACTCGTTTGGATCCGAGATGACCCACTCCGGGCCTACAATAGCCGCCAGCTCCTTAACTACCCTTCGCTTATCCACAGTTACACTTTTCCACTGTGCCTGAGGGTCTAGGGTCTAGGGTAGAGGGTGAGAAATCGAGCCTTCTTGGCAATAGAGCATTAACCACGGAAGCCATCCGACCCTATACCCTGAACTCTAACCCCTATACCCTATCTTTCAGATTCCTCCTACGAAGCGACCAGGACTCAAGCACCCATAGGGGTCAAACTGTTGCTTCAATTCGCGCATCAGAGGCAGGGCGGCGCCGATGGGACCCCATACATCGACGGCGGCCTTAATCGTCGACGGCGCCGACAGGATGACCAGGCTCCCACCACGACGTACCACCCAATGCCGAAGTTCGTCGATCCCCTTCGCGATAGAGATCGGGTCCGGCTCCGTGACGCCCGGTGCGCCCCTCCAGTACAGCCGGACGATCCCGCATGCGGCCTCAGAGATGGCGGCCGACTCCAGGCCGAGATGCCGGGCAAGCGTTTCGGCATGGTAGATCGTATCAACAACGTGCGTCGGCAGGACGCCGGCCTTCAGCGTTGCCCACAACCGACCATCGGTGCGTGCTGAGGAAAAATTGCAGATGGCGTTCCACAGGCTGTCTTGCGCGCTCCCCTCAACGAGGAATCCTGTTACGGCGCCCTCCTGGCGGCAAAGCTTTCCGATGGCCGCGATCTGGGTGTCCACCGCCTCAGGCACACTCCCCACCGACACAGCCATCGCGACGGTCCCCTCCGGAAACGCCCAGCCGGCCTGTCTGCCGACGGTTTGCGCCGCAACGGACGAGAGCAGCTCGATCCTGGTGCAGACGATGGTCGAGTGGAGGATCTGAGCCAGCGCGCAGGCGGCCGATTCGCCCGTCGGGAACAATGCGATCCAGGTGTGCTCTACGGCCGGCAACGGGTAGAGTCTGAAGGTCGCCTCAAGAATAATTCCAAGCGTTCCCAGCGAGCCGACGTAGAGTTTGTTTATATCGTACCCGCTGACGTTCTTCACCACCTTCGCGCCGCCCTTCGTGATGGTGCCGTCTGCGTGAACGATGCGAATCCCGATGACCAGGTCGCGAGCGGTTCCATACCGCTGTCTCCACGGACCGCTTGCATTGGTGGCAAGGATACCCCCGACCGTTGCTCGCTCGTAGCCGGCAGGATCAAAGGGCAGAAACTGGCCGCTGGGGCGAAGAGATGCCTGAACCTCACGAAGCCGCATCCCGGCCTGAACGGTCGCCGTCAGGTCGCCCGGTTCGTGATCGATGATCCGCGCGAGCCGCTTCAGCCCAACAACCAGATCGATCCTTGCAGGAATACCTCCAAGACCGATCTGTGTTCCACTCCCCCACGGAACGACCGAAAGTCGCTCGGACGACGCATACTCCATGACCTCTGAGAGTTCCTGCGCATCTCCAGGAAAGACGACCACATCCGGAACTCGGCCATCGACGGCGTATAGGGCGCGGGACTCTCCTGCCAAGACATACTCGGTTCCGACGATTGCCGCCAGGCGATCAGAATTCATAGTTCAAGGTGCGACGTTCAAGGTTCAACGTTCAAGGTGCGACGTTCAAGGTTCAACGTTCAAGGTGCGACGTTCAAGGTTCAACGTTCAAGGTTCGAAACGTTGCACGTTGAACGTTGAACGATTTACGTTACAACGCGCCTTCGTTTTGCATCAGGCGAAGTGCGGCCTTGAAGGCCAGTATGGTTTTCTCGATGTCCTCATCCGAGTGGGCTGCCGAGATCCACCCATGAAAGAGAGGGAAATCGACGCCGTGCAGGATCAGTGCGCACCGTAGCCGGTGATAGGCTTCCTGGTTGGGATGGTCCATGAGGAGGTGATGGTCGAGTTGAGAGTCGGGGCGGTCGAAGACAAGGCCATGACGATGCGGCTCAAGGAAGAGGTTCACGATTGAAGATTCACCGTACACACACACATCCACTCCGAGCGTCGTAATGACCTCGGTAAGCCCATTACGCAAGATCTCTCCCGCACGATCGGCTCTGATCTGGATCTGGCCGTCGGCGAGAAGCAGGAGTGTCGCCAGACCGGCCGCCGCCGAGAGCGGATTCGCGTTGAAGGTTCCGGCATGCCACACCCGCTTTTCCCGGTTCCAGGTCGGATCGTCTCTGAAAGCCAGTTGGTCCATCAGGGAGGCGCTGCCGACCACGGCCCCACCAGGCAGCCCCCCGGCCAGGATCTTGGCCAGCGTGGTCAGGTCTGCATAAATCCCATACCGCTGCTGGGCGCCGCCAGGGGCCAGGCGGAACCCGGTAATCACCTCGTCGAAGATCAGGACGATGCCTTGGGCTCGGGTGAATTCCCGGAGTCGTCTCAGGAAGTCGTGGTTCGTGGGGATCGTGCCGCAACTTCCGCCTTCCGGCTCCAGGATGACGCTGGCAATATCGTCCCTGCCAGAAACCAGCGTGATGAATGCATCCCAGTCGTTCGGTGGGCAGATGAGAATCTCGTCAAGGACGCCTTGCGGTACACCGGCGGAAACAGGCCGGTCAAAGGGCGGACGGATCGCGACCGCCGCATAGTCGTGCCATCCGTGAAAGTGGCCCTCGAACTTTACGATCTTACCCCGGCCTGTTGCAGCCCTGGCGAGCCGAATCGCCAGAAGCGTCGCCTCAGTCCCCGAGCCGACGAAGCGGACGCGTTCGGCACGGGGGTTGAGTTTCAGCACCTGCTCGGCCCACTGAACCTCCAATTCGTGGCAGGCGCCGTAGTGGGTTCCGCGGTCAAGCTGGTTCGAAATGGCGCCTCGAACAGCCGGGTGCCCATGGCCAAGGATGAGCGCTCCGTGTCCTACCCAGTAGTCGATCAACTCGTGGCCATCGACATCCCACTTCCTGGAGCCGTACGCCCGATCCACATAGATAGGGAAGGGGTGGAGGTGCCGGATGTCGTGAGTCAGGCCGCCGGCAATTGCCGCCCTGGCTCGACGGAACAGCGCCTCCGAACGAGGCTGCGTTCGGCGAAACTGCTCATAGATCGATGTCTCGGTCTTCTTCAATCTTTTACCTTTTTCACCTTAGTTTACATAGCAGCTTCGAGTTTCGAGTCTCGAACCCGGAGTAAAGATTTCCCCGCCCCGAAACTCGGAACGTGAAACTCCACACTCGACTCGGAAAACGTATCATGCCCTCCTCTCCCTGTCAACGCGGCCAGACCTGCTACGATCGCCCATACGGCCTACGGCTCCACGAAGGCCGTATGCGTATCATTCTTAATTGTTTTTCACAACTGCGTTACTGTGAGTGATGGTACGGTATTGTATTAACTGCTGAGACTGTCAACAAAAAAATGATTATTTTCACAAGCCCAGAAATGACTTGACAGTCGGGGTGGGGTGGGCTAAAAGAGACATCTCTTCAGCAACCCAATGCCGGTAATTGCGCATGAAACGCCGTTTTCCACAGTCCGCCTTTCTTATGAGCCCGTCAATTATCGGGGACAATGGCCCCCTTTATAAGGCGGGGCAGCCATTTACGCCTTATCCACACCTGTGGATAAATCTGTGGATAATAGAAACCGCGTCTGATACGGATTTCCAGGGAATCGTGAAGAGATTCCTCAATATATTCAACATGTTGGATAAGGAGGCTTCCTGTGGATAACAATGGTCACGGTGCGAAGGTGAATCTGACTAATTCACCCGTCAGGGCAGATGAGATCTGGAAAGAAGCCCTCGCAACCATTCAGGGTAAGGTCGCACGCCAAAGTTTTGACAATTGGTTTCGCCCCCTGGCCCTGGAGTCACTGGAAGGCTCATGCGTCACGGTCCGGCTTCCGAACCAATTCTTCAAGGAGTGGTTCGAAGACCATTATCTGGGCGTTCTTAAATCGGTATTCACGGATCTGATGTTTACCAGCGTCGATGTGATTCTCCGCGTTGCGGAGCCGATAGGGCAGGGCGAGCCCGATGTGAGGCCGGAGCCTGCCGCCAGACGACCGGTCAAGCGATATCGGAACGAAGCGGCAATCCTCAATCCGAAGTATACCTTTGAGAACTTTGTCGTTGGTAGCTCCAGCCAATTTGCCCACGCCGGCTGTCTGGCCGTGGCAGAGCAGCTTTCGAAAGCGTACAACCCGCTCTTCATCTATGGGGGTGTCGGCTTGGGGAAGACCCACCTGCTCCACGCTATCGGCCACCTGGTCCTCAAGCGAAACGCCAGACTCAAGCTTTCCTATGTCTCATCTGAGAAGTTTACCAACGACCTGATTAATGCCATTCGGTTCGATTCCACCGGTGAGTTCCGTAATCGCTACCGCAGCCTGGACCTGCTGCTCATCGACGACATTCAGTTTATCGCGGGCAAAGAACGGACCCAGGAGGAGTTCTTTCATACCTTCAATGAGCTGTACGATTCCTCGAAACAGATTGTGATCTCCTCCGACAGCCTCCCGCGCGAGATCCCCACGCTGGAAGAGCGGTTACGCTCCAGGTTCGAGTGGGGTCTGATCGCCGACATCCAGCCGCCAGACCTCGAGACCAAGGCCGCCATCATTCGAAAGAAAGCGCAGGCGGAGGGCGTGCGGCTTCCCGATGATGTCTCACTTTTTATCGCCAAGAACGTGCAGTCGAATATTCGGGAGTTGGAAGGCTCGTTGGTTCGCCTTGTTGCCTACGCCTCGATGACGGGGCGAGAGATTTCCCTGGAGCTCGCCCAGGAGACGCTGAAGGAGCTGAATGCCGAACGGGCCAAGGTCATTACGCTGACCGCCATCCAGCAGACGGTCGCCGAGTTCTATCGCGTCAAGGTCGAGGACCTCAAATCCAAGGAGAGAAACTGGGGGGTTGTGTTACCGCGCCAGGTCGCGATGTACCTCAGTCGAACGCTGACCGCCTCGTCGCTGCCGGTGATCGGCGAGGCGTTCGGCGGTAAAGACCATACGACCGTGATTCACTCCTGCGACAAGATCAAGCGGAGGCTTACAACTGATGAGGCCTTCCGGCGGCAAATCGAATCCCTCTCGCAAGCAATTACCTCCTAGGCAAGGCGGCCGCCCAATGGTGCGGCGCAATGACTGCCGGGAGCCTTTGGGCCATTCTGGGTAAGGCGGTGAGCCCTGCCTTGGACAGTCCACTTCAGGAACCTTTATCCGCTTAGGCCAACCCGAGCGGTTGGCAATCCTCCCGCATTCTGTCAGGATCCCCCAAGATGACCGATACTTCTGCTTCGCCAGCGCTTGAGGCGATCCCTGGGGCATGACAGCTTGGCCCCATGCTTCCCGGGCCTACCCGACAACCACACACACTCGAGCGGTATGTTATACTTTTACCGGTCTGATATTTGTGGCACATCACCCCACATGACTTACGAGGGAAGACTGGAACCGGGTAGCGGCCATCATCGTGATTCATATGTACGGGATGCACCCCGAGTAAGGCCAGAGGAATGATCCATAAAACAGTCCGACGAATAGGTCAGAGATTCTAGAGGATCCGGGGCGCATGCGTATCATGATGGTATCAGGGTCCTTTGGCGGGCCGACGCGGCCATCTGGAGGAGAAGCGCTTCACGTCTACACGTTGAGCCAAGCGCTCATCAAGCGTGGGCACACGATTGCAACCCTTACAAAGCGTAATTCTTATCCCCCGATGCCATTTCCAGGAAGCGAGTCGACCTTCACGATAAGGGACCTATTCCCACCGCTCCTGACCAAACTGTTTCAGATCGATCCCGCTGCCTACATCGCCACCTTACGAGTGATACGGTCCTGGCGCCCTGATGTCATCCACTTGCATTGGCATCCATTGTCACTGGCACCCATTGCTGCCGGTGCCCGTCTTCGGATCCCCGTAGTTGCAACCTGCCACTCATATCAGTATGTCTGCCTCCGTCACCAGCTTTGCTGCAATGAGGATGGAAGCTGCCAGAAACGCTATGAGCGGGCGATCTGTGCCCCCTGTCTGGCGCGCGGGGTCAAAAACCGACTCAAGGTGCGGCCTCCAGTCCCGCTCGTCGACCTGGTCCTTCGTGCGGTCTGGCCGGCACGCCTGCATGTGCTGCAAAAGGTTGCCCGCTTTGTTGCGCCCAGCTCAGCCGTAGCGAAGAGCTTGCGAGACTCTGGTTTCCAGGCCGAGCAGATTGTCACCATTTGGAACGGTCTGCCGCAGGAGGATTACCTGATCCACCCACGCAGGCCGAGTCTCAAGCCGCAAAACGCCCACCTGCTCTATGTCGGGAGACTGGTACCCGGCAAGGGCGTTCAGTGCCTCATCGAGGCGCTCCCGCTAGTTCGCCGCGTATGCCCAGACATAACCCTCACCGTGGTCGGGGATGGCCCCTTCCGGCCGGAACTCGAGCGATTGTGCGCGTCGATGGGGCTATGGGAGGTGACTCGATTCACTGGCGAGCAGCCACGCTCTTGCCTTCCGGGACTGTATGGAGAGGCTGATCTCCTGGTCATCCCATCCTTCTCAGAGGTATTTCCCTATGTAGCGCTGGAGGCGGTAGCTAGTGGCGTCCCGGTGGTGGCAACCGCCGTGGGAGGACTCCCCGAGGCTTTTGGCGATGATGTGGTCCTCGTTCCGCCTATGGACCCGGCGGCCCTCGCCTCCGGTATTCTCACCATATTAAGAGCTCCAGAGTTGGCTGCCGTACGCGCCGGCCGAGCCAAAGAACGGTGTCTGGCCCAGTTTGATTTCGAGACGATGGTGGACCGCATAGAGACGCTCTATAGCGAACTCTGTGATGGAGGGCCCTCTAATCGGCGGTAAGGTTGCTGAAGGAAGCATTCGCCCGCTCTGGAGCTGACGCTCAAAGGTAGTGGGTTGTCATGACAGAAAGGCGGCAATGACTAGGGGATCAGCGGGTGTCCGTTTACGTGGCGTGAGGCGAATTCTTAGAGCCTTGACCATCTGGCATCCGTACGGACGTACCTACATCAATCCCCGGTGGTGGCGGCAGCTCCTGAGTGCCACCCGTATCCGGTCGGCATCGACAAAGGGTCTAAACCCGCAGAAGGCCATCTCCCTCGTCTTCACTTGCGACCTTGAACTCGATCCACCGTGGCAGACCGGCTCCTCCTGGGAGCACAGGGAACTCCGCGGCATCGAAGAAGGCTTGCCGCGCCTCTTAGATCTCCTCGATGCTCAGAAGATTCGTGGAACCTTTTTCACTGAAGGAATCTTGGCCCGCCTGGTCCCCGACGCGATACTCGAGGTGGTGCGACGCGGACATGAGGTAGGAGGTCATGGCCTGGCTCATGAGAGTTATGGGGGGACGTATCGAATTGATGAGACCATCCCCCCTCCCCCGATCCTGCAAGGACGGATGGCGAAGGAAAGCGCGCTTCGAAAAGTGAAGGGGATGTTGGAGGAACTCACCGGAGCCCCCGTTCTGTCCTTTCGGGCTCCATTTTTGCATATCGACTCTGAGAGTGCTGCCGCATTGGCGAGGGCAGGATTTCTTATCGACTCATCGCTTCGGAATGAACTCTTCGGGAGGTTATCGGCCCCTACCCACCTTGATCCCGGCAGGCCGCTGGCACGCTTGGCAGACGACACACCTCCATACTCCCTCATTGAAATCCCCGTTTCTGTCGATCCGAAACCCCGGCTGCGATCACATCATCCTTATGGGGGCCGCAAGCCCGGTCAGTTGTCAACCGAATCATGGCTGTCGGTGCACATGCGGGCGTCGACCCTACGCTGGTCCTGTTGGTGCACCCATGGGAGTTTGTCGAGGGATTTTCAAGCCCATTCGGTATGCAGCGGGGTACGGCCAGGGTGGAGCAATTGGTAGAG
>UBJH01000983.1_pt1 | contig 22817 bp, 22 predicted proteins | sample 2193721 | NCBI WGS metagenome assembly UBJH01 (sample SAMEA4703186, study PRJEB27089) | metagenome | reverse complement strand
CATCACGGCAGGCGGCGCGTTTCTCGAAGGGGGCTACAACTCGACGGTCTCGTCCTGCTGCGGCAGCCCGATCGCTGGGCGCCAGGCCTGGACCGGCAGCAGTGGCGGTTATGTGACGACGACGGTGCAACTGCCAGCCGGCGCGATCGGCCAGGCGGTCAAGCTGCGCTGGCGCATTGCCGCGGACAGTTCGGTGAGCCGGCCTGGCTGGTGGGTCGATTCCATCGTCTGCGGCAAACCGGTGCCGGGCAGTTCGCCATGGCGCAGGCATGAGCATCCTTACCCGATCGCGATCGAGAGCCAGGCCACCACGGTGATGAATGGCGTGCTGTACAGCTTCGGTGGATGGACGACGACGGGCGTGACCGCCGCCTCCTACAAGTACGATGGCCAGCAATGGATCCAGATCGGGGACATGCCGGTGGCGCGGTACTGGGCGGGCGCAGTCAATGACGGGACCCACATCTTCATCCTGGGCGGCCAGGAATCCGCCGGCGCCGGCACCATCTCGGCAACGATGTACCGCTACACGCCGCAGAGCAATGTCTACGAAACGATGGCGCCCATGGGCACACCGACACGTGGCTTTGGCCTGGCCATCCTGGATGGCCACATCTACAAGTTCGGCGGCGTGGTACCGGGTGGGCGCACCGACGTGACCGAGGCCTATGACATCGGCAGCAACACCTGGTCGATACGTGCGCCCTATCCACAGATCATGGCCCATCTCGCCGGCTTCGCGCGCAATGGCCATGTGTATGGCGCGGGCGGATTTGACGACGCCGGCCTGGGCACCACCAAGACCTACCGTTACGATCCAGTCCAGGATCTCTGGGATGATGCACCCATCCCCGATCTGCCCATCGCGCGCGTGGCCGCGGCCGTGATCGATACTCCGCAGGGTGTCTTGCTGGTGGGCGGCTATGTCGGTGGCGGGATCCAGCCGCCCGATGTGACCGGATCGGCCATCGCCTGGAACGCGACAACCAATACCTGGCGCGCCTTTCCCGCGTTGCCTGCCACGCGCGGATTGAGCGGCGGCGGATGGTTGCAGGGACGCCCCCTGCTGGTGGGTGGACGCCGACCGCAGAGCCAGGCATCGACGGATATGTTCGAGTACGACCGCCTGTTTGCCGACGGCTTCGATCCTGCGAACTGAATCAGCGTACAGACTGGCCGGGCGGGCGGATCGTGCCAGACATCGCGCCCGGACGAAGTCCATCAGGCCCGGCGACGGCTCCGCGCAGCGCCTGGCAGGGGCCGCGCCGGAACGCCCGATGGACTCCTGATTCCCGCGCCACTGTCCGCGGGATGGGCGGCGCCGCGCGGGCGCGCCGGTCAGTCGTGCTTTCCCGCCGGCTGGCAAGCCTCGATAATGCGCGCTGCGCGTTTGCCCGAAGTCCCAGCCGATGTCCCAGTCCCCTCTTGCTGCGCCCGTCGACACGCCCCTGCGCAGCTTCATGTGCCTGATCTGCGGCTTCATCTACGACGAGGCGGCCGGACTGCCGGAAGAGGGCATTCCCGCCGGCACCCGCTGGGAAGACGTGCCGCCCAACTGGGTCTGTCCGGAATGCGGCGCGCGCAAGGAGGATTTCGAGCTGGTCGAAATCTGATCCGGTGTGTCAAAGTTGGCAGAGAAACCGCTGTTTTTTAGGGTATAGTTACTGCGCTAGACCGCGAAGAATTATCCCTAACCGAAGCAGCATCAGCGGCCCTGCTAGAGGAGGCAAAGAAGCGTGGCGGAAGCAGTCAATCTGGGCGGCGTCAAGGTGATGGTGATCGACGACAGCAACACCATCCGGCGCAGCGCTGAAATTTTCCTGGTGCAGGCCGGCTGCCAGGTGGTCCTGGCGGAGGACGGCTTCGATGCGCTGGCGAAGATCGCCGACCACCACCCCGACATCGTTTTCTGCGACATCATGATGCCGCGGCTCGACGGCTATCAGACCTGCGCCCTCATCAAGAAGAACCCGCGCTTCGGCGTGACACCGGTCATCATGCTGTCGTCGAAGGACGGCCTGTTCGACCGGGCGCGCGGGCGCATGGTCGGCTCCGACGAGTACCTGACCAAGCCATTCACCAAGGACAGCCTGCTGAAGGCCGTCGCCGCACATTTGCCGCAGCGTGTTTCCTAAATTGCATTCGTAGCGAGGTAAGGTTATGCCCATCAAGAAAATTCTCATTGTCGACGACTCCCCGACCGAGCGCCACGCCCTGAGCGAACTGCTGGTGAAGAGCGGCTTCAACGTCGTCACGGCCGAGAGCGGCGAGGAAGCCATTGCGAAATCGAAATCCGAGATGCCCGACCTGATCCTGATGGATGTCGTCATGCCGGGCATGAACGGCTACCAGGCGACGCGCACCATCACGCGCGAGGAGGCGACCAAGCATATCCCCGTCGTGATGTGCACCAGCAAGGGGCAGGAGACCGACAAGATCTGGGGCATGCGCCAGGGCGCCAACGACTACCTGGTCAAGCCGATCGACCCGAAAGTGCTGCTGGAGAAGATTGCGGCGCTGGGCTGAAGCGCTGTCTGCCGATGGCCAAGAAAAAGATCAGCCTGCGGGAGTTCCAGGAAAGCCTGGTGCAGCGCCTGACCAGCGCCCGCGCCGGCCAGACCTCGCGGGCCCTGCTGGGCGTGCAGGCCGGCCGCGACTACTGGCTGCTCGACCTGGCCGATTCGGGCGAGATCCTGCCGCTGCCGCCGTTTACCAGCGTGCCGCTGACCAGGCCGTGGTTCTGCGGCATCGCCAATATCCGCGGCTCGCTCTACGGCGTGGTGGATTTTTCCGCATTCCAGGGAGGCGAGCCGACGCCGCAGAATGCCGACAGCCGGCTGCTGATCGTCGGCGGCCGCCTCGGCATCAACAGCGCGCTGCTGGTCAATCGCACCCTCGGCCTGCGCAATATCGAGCAGATGGAGCCGCGCGCGGCAGACAGCGATGCGCGGCCGTGGGTGGGCGAGCAGTATGCCGATCCGCAGGGCAATGTATGGAAACGGCTGAATTTGAAAAATCTGCTGGGACAGCCGGATTTTCTGGAAATCGGGCTGTAGTGAACCTGGAAGTGACCGGTTAAAACTAGACGCTGAACATCGGAGACATCGGCATGGCATTCAAATTCAAGCTTCCCTCACTGAAACTGCCGGGCGACACGTCGGCTCCCGAGGAAACCTCGCAAAGCACGATCATGGACAACCTGCAGCAGGCGGCGGTGCGCGGCGCCCGCTTCAAGCTGCCCGGGCTTGGCGACAAGCCGATCGGCATCCAGCTGCAGACGCTGGGCGGCCTGTTCGTGTTCTTCCTGTTCGTCGTCGCCGTGGCAGCCTGGATCGACAACCGCACGGCCACCTACGGCACGGCCTACACGTCCGCTGCCGGGCAGATGCGCATGCTCTCGCAGGCAATCGCCAAATCCGCCCAGCTGGCCCTGCAGGGCAATGCCGTCGCCTTTGCGGAACTGAAGGACGGCCGCAGCAACTTTGCCATCCTCCTGGAGCGCGTCACGCAAGGCGGCGTCATCGACGAGATCAGCGTGCCGCCGAGCCCGGACAGCACCCAGCCGGCCCTGCTGGCCCTGGCATCGGAGTGGGAGAAAACCGAAAGGAACACCGCGACGGTGCTGGAGCAGGAGAAGAACCTGCAGCAGCTCGGCAGCTCGGTGGCCACCATCAACGCCAAGAACCCGCAACTGCTGGAGCTGGCCGAACAGGTGGCAGCGCTCAAGCTGCAGACCGGCGCCCCCCTGCGGGAGATCGCCGCCGCCAACCAGCTGGTGATGCTGACCCAGCGCCTGGCGAAGAATGCCAACTCCCTGCTGGTGGCCGCCGCCATCGACCCGGAGGTGGCCTTCCTGCTGGGCAAGGACACGAACACCTTCCGCGACGTGCTGAGAGCCCTGGGCAAGGGTTCCGAGGCGATGCGCATCAACGCCGCCGGCGATGCCGAAACCAGGGAGAAACTGGCCGAACTGGAGCTTGCCTTCAAGGACTACCAGGACGCCGTCGCCGGCATCCTCGGCAACATGCAGCGCCTGGTGCAGGCGAAGCAGGCGGGCAGCCGCATCTTCAGCGACAGCGCTCCCCTGCTGAAGGCGACGACCGACCTGTCGAACGCCTACGCCGCGGAAATCGCCGGACGGGCCACCAATACCTGGGTCATCTCGATTTTCGCCTTGCTGGCGTTTGTCACCCTGGCCCTGATGGCCAAGGTCTTCAACGACGACTCGGCCTTGCGACGGGAACAGGCCGAGCGCCAGCGCCTCGAGGCCGAAACATCCAAGAACGCCAGCCAGGAGGCCATTCTGCGGCTGATGAACGAGATGGGCGACCTGGCCGACGGCGACCTGACGGTGCGCGCCACGGTGAGCGAGGACATCACCGGCGCCATTGCCGACTCGGTGAACTACACGATCGAGGAACTCGGCGTGCTGGTGCGGCGAATCAACGACGCTGCCGGCCGCCTGGCCGCCGCCTCCGAGGCCGCGCAGAAGACCTCCAACGAACTGCTGGTCGCCACCGAACGCCAGTCGCGCGAGATCAAGCAGGCCGGCGACAACGTTCTCGACATGGCGAAATCGATGAACCAGGTGTCGAGCGAGGCCATGGAGTCCGCCCAGGTGGCGCGCCACTCGCTGGATGCCGCGCAAAAAGGCGCCTCGGCGGTGGAAAACTCCATCAAGGGCATGAACGAAATCCGCGAGCAGATCCAGGAAACCTCGAAGCGGATCAAGCGCCTCGGCGAATCCTCGCAGGAGATCGGCGAAATCGTCGAACTGATTTCGGACATTACCGAGCAGACGAACGTGCTGGCCCTGAACGCCGCCATCCAGGCGGCCTCGGCCGGCGAGGCGGGACGCGGCTTCACGGTGGTTGCGGAAGAGGTGCAGCGGCTGGCCGAACGCTCGGGCGAGGCGACGAAGCAGATCGCGGCGATCGTGAAGACGATTCAGACGGATACCCAGGACGCCGTGTCCGCCATGGAGAACTCGACGCGGGACGTGGTGGAGGGCGCCAAGCTGTCCGACGCCGCCGGCCAGGCGCTGCAGGAGATCTCCTCGGTGTCGACCAACCTCGCCTCGCTGATCGAATCGATCTCCTCCGCCACGCAGCAGCAGGCCGAGAGCGCGACGCGCGTGGCGCAGAACATGCAAGGCATCCTGCGCGTCACCGAGCAGACCACCGTCGGCACCAAGCAGACCGCAGTCTCGATCGGCCAGCTCGCCGAGCTGGCCGTCGAACTGAAGGGTTCGGTGTCGGGCTTCAAGGTCTAAGGCGGACAAGGCGCGAAAGAAACGATGGCTGCCACCACCGATCTGGATCTCGGTCCGCTGTCCTGGGTCAAGGGCGAGATCGACCTCGCCCTCGGACGCGCCCATGAAGCGCTCGGCAAGTTTGCCGGGGATCCGGACGATTCCGCGCAGCTCAAGTTCGCCCGCACCCATCTGCACCAGGCCCATGGCGCGCTCTCGATCGTCGGCCTCGACGGCGTGACCCAGGTATCGGAGGCCATCGAATTGCTGCTGGCCGCAGTCGAAGGCGGACAGGTTGACGCCACGCCGGCGGTCGGCGAGCTGGCGCAGAAGGCCATCACGGCGATTCGCCATTATCTCGACGAAGTGGCGAGCGGCGTGCCGAACCAGCCGCTGAAGTTCCTCGACGTGTACCGCGACCTGCTGGCGGCACGCGGCACCGAGCGCGTGGCGTCGAGCGACCTGTTCTTCCCCGACCTTTCACTGCGGCCGCCCAGGCGGACGGAGGAAACCGCGCCGCTGTCCGCCGCCGAGGCGGCCAGGCGCCTGAAGGCGGAACGCGCGCGCTTCGAGCGCGGCTTCCTGCGCTGGCTGCGCAACGCCGACGACATCGCGGGAATCGCCGAAATGCGCGAGGCGGTGGCGGCCATCGAGGCGACCCAGGCCCTGCCGGCGGCGCGCGCCTTCTGGTGGATCACCGTGGCGCTGCTCGATGCCCTGGCGGCACGCGAGGTGCCGGTCGATTTCCATGTCAAGAAGCTCTGCGCCCGCATCGACCTGCAGATGCGCCGGCTGCTGGAGGGATCGAAGACCGTGGCCGAACGCCTGGTGCGTGACGCCCTGTATTTCGTCGCCGTCGCCAAGGGGGGCGGGGCGCAAGTCGAGCAGGTCAAGGGAACCTACCAGCTAGACGCGCTGGTGCCGACGCGAACGGCGGACATCGAGCCGCTCAAGCCGGTGCTGCGGGCCATGCGCGATTCCCTCGGGGCGGCCAAGGAAGCCTGGAACAAGTTCTGCGCCGGCGCGGCCGTGGCGCTGCCGCAATTCCATGACCATACCGTCACCCTGGCGAGCAAGGGCGGCGGACTCGTCAACAATCATCTGGCGCGACTGGTGGCCGGCATTGCCGAAACCGCCCAGTGGCTGCGCAAGGATCCGCTCAAGCAGAACGATACGGCGGCGATGGAAATCGCCACCGCCCTGCTGCTGGCCGAAAATGCCCTGGAGAATTACGAACAGCTGGGGCCCGACTTTTCGCAGCAGGTGGAAATCGTCATCGACAGGCTGGGCGCCCTGATGCGCGGGGAGTCGCTCGCGGACTTTTCGGCGCCGCTCCTCGATGACATGTCGAGGCGCGCCCAGGAACGCCTGATGATGAGCCAGGTGGCGCGGGAGATTCTCACCAACCTGGCCCAGATCGAGCAGGCCCTCGATGCCTTCTTCCGCGACACGAGCCGGCGCGAGGAATTGACGGCGCTGGCCGGCCCGCTCAAGCAGATCGAGGGCGCGCTGGTGATCATGGGGCAGGACAAGGCGGTCTCCCTGCTGCGCGACTGCGAATCCCGCATCAAGGCCTTCGCCAACCCGGAGGCGCTGCCGTCGCAACAGGAATTCGAGGCGGTGGCGCACAACCTGTCCGGACTCGGCTTCTTCGTCGAGGCCTTGCAGCATGGCCCCGCCGATCTGGACGAGATCCTCAAGCCGGTGCAGCCCAGGACGGCGCCGCCGCCCGAAGAGGAAGCCGGGGAGCCCCCGGCGCCTTCCGTCGAGGCCGAGCTGGAGCAGCAGAAGCGCGAAACCCAGGTGCTGGTCGAGGCGCTGCGCGAAACGCCCCAGGATGAAGGGGTGCGCGAGGACCTCAAGCAGCACCTGGAAAACATCCGGCAGGATGCCAGCCTGGTCGCCGACGTCAGGCTCGAGGAAGAAGCGCGGGCGGCACTGGTGGCACTGGCCGGCGCGCCGGGCGAGGCAGTGTCCGGCCACGTCGAGCAAGCGGTCTCCCGCGTCGCCCCCGTGGCGCCGGTGGAAGTGGCCGCACCCTCGGCCGAGACCCTGAGGCTGGCGGAGGCGGCGAGCGAGGAGATCGATGCGGAACTGCTGGCGATCTTCCTCGAGGAAGCGCACGAGGTGCTCGGCACCGTCAGCGAGCACCTCGCGCTGTCGCGCGGGGAGCCGCACAATCACGAACACCTGACGACGATCCGCAGGGGCTTCCATACCCTGAAGGGCAGCGGCCGCATGGTCGGCCTGGCCGATCTGGGTGAAACGGCGTGGGCGATCGAGCAGGTGATGAACAAGTGGCTGCAGTCCGAGCAGGATGCCACGCCTTCCCTGTACCGCCTGGTCGACGAGGCGCATGACCTGTTCAGCGCCTGGGTCGCCCAGCTGGAAGCCGGCGGCGGCACGCACAAGGATGCGGCGGCCCTGGTGGCCCTGGCCGAGCGGGTCAAGGCCGGCGAGGACATTTCCGGGCAGGCGGAGGAGGAGGCTGCGTCGCCGGCGGCCCCGACGCCTTACGAGCTCGAAATACCCGGGCCGGGAGCGGCCCCGGGGGAGGCAGCCGGGGCGGAAGAGGACATCACGCCGAACCTGCCGGAGGAAGCCGAGGCGCCGTCACTGGTCGAGGAAATCATCGAGATGCCGCCGGCGGAGGACACCGTCGTCCTGGGCGACCTGGTCGTTTCCCGCTCGCTCTACGACATGTATGTCAGCGAGGCCAGGGGCCACCTGGCCGTGCTGCGCCTGGACCTGAATGCCCTCAAGCTGACGCCGCAAGTGCCGCCGGAAGCGATGGTCCGCGCCGCGCACACGCTGGCCGGCATCTCCGGCACGGTCGGCATCGATCCGGTGAATCGCCTGGCACTGTCGCTCGAGCATGCGCTGCTGCGCCTGGCGCGCGGCAGCCAGACCTGCAACAGCGGGCAGATCGGCCTGCTCGGCACCGCCATTTCCACCCTCGACGCAATGATTGCCTCGGTGGCCGAGCAGCGCGTGCCGCATGGGGCGGATGGCCTGGCCGCGGAACTCGATGAGGTAGCGCGGACAACGCAACCGGCCGCTGTCGAGCTGAGCGTGGTGCCCGTCCCCGAGCCGGAAGCGGCAATCGCTGCGGAAGAAATCGTTCTCGAGACGCCCCCCGGGGAACCCGCGGCCGTCGATGCGGCGCCTTCCGGGGCGCCTGCCGAAGCGGCATCGGCCGAGGAGCAGGCACCGGCCTGGATCACGCCAGCCCTTGCGGCCGCGCCTCGCGTCGAGGCGACGCCTGCGCCTCCCCCGTCCTCTGCGGAAGCCGCCGAAGCCGGCGCGGAACGGCGCAAGCTGCGCCTGAACGACGATCTCGACGAGCAGTTGCTGCCGATATTCCTCGAGGAAGCCGTCGACCTCGTTCGCGAGATCGGCGTCGAACTGCGCAACTGGCGTGCCGATCCGCAGGAAATGACGGCGGCCGGAGCCCTGGCGCGGCTGCTGCACACGCTGAAGGGCAGCGCCCGCATGGCCGGCGCGATGGGCATGGGCGAACTGGTGCACAGCATGGAGACGCGCCTGGAGAACGTCCTGGCGGCCGGGGCGGTGACGCCGCATTTCCTGGACGAGCTCGACACCTCCTTCGACCGGGCCAACTTCCTCATGGAAGGCCTGCACAAGCGGGCGGCCGGCGTCTTCGAGGAGGAACCCGAGCCGCAGCAGGCCTTTCCGACGCAGGGCGTAGCCCTGCACCCGGAACGCATTGCTGCCGAGGAAATCGAGGCCGAGGCCGCTGCTGCCCGCGCCATGCTGCGCGTGCGTGCCGACCTGATCGACCGCCTGGTCAACGAGGCCGGCGAAATGTCCATCGCCCGTTCACGCATCGAGGGCGAGATGCGCACCTTGCGCGGCTCGCTGCTCGACCTGACAGAAAACGTGATCCGCCTGCGCGGCCAGTTGCGCGAGATCGAGATCCAGGCCGAATCCCAGATGCAGTCGCGCATGGCCCAGACCAGCGAAGTGCATGTCGAGTTCGATCCCCTGGAGTTCGACCGCTTTACGCGCTTCCAGGAAATCACTCGGATGATGGCCGAGAGCGTGAACGACGTGACGACCGTGCAGCACGCCTTGCTGCGCAACCTCGATCACGCGGATGCCGCCATCGTCAGCCAGGCGCGGCAGAATCGCGAGCTGTCGCAGGCATTGATGGGAGTGCGCATGGTGCCCTTCAATGCCGTCGCCGATCGCCTGTATCGCGTCGTGCGGCTGACAGCGAAGGAATTGGGCAAAAAAGCCAACCTCGACATCCGCGGCGGCCAGGTCGAACTCGACCGCTCGGTGCTCGAGAAGATGACCGGCCCGATCGAGCACCTGCTGCGCAATGCCATCACCCATGGCCTCGAGGATGGCGGGCAGCGACAGGCCGCCGGCAAGGCGGAAATCGGGGAAATCAGCCTGACGCTTTCCCAGGAAGGCAACGAGGTCGTGATCGACATGGTCGACGATGGCGCCGGCCTGGACTTCGAGCGCATCCGCAGCAAGGCCATCGAGCAGGGGCTGCTCGCGCCCGATCAATACCCGGACGAAGCCGCCCTGACGGATTACATTTTCCACGCCGGCTTTTCCACCGCCAAAGAGCTGACGGAAATCGCCGGCCGCGGTGTCGGCATGGATGTGGTGAAGTCGGAAACCGCCCAGCTCGGCGGACGCATCGAGGTCAGCTCGACGCCCGGCAGGGGCGCCCGTTTCAGGATCTATCTGCCGCTGACCCTGGCCGTGGCGCAGGCGCTGCTGGTGCGGGTGGCCGGACGCACGTATGCCATCCCCTCGGTGATGGTGGAACAGGTCATGGAGCTCAAGGAAGCGGCGATGGAAAAAGTCCGTGCCGACGGCGCGGCGGAGTGGCTGGGCAACCGCTATCCGTATCATTTCCTGCCGCGCCTGCTGGGCGACACCCAGTCGCTGCCGGAACAGCAGCGCCGCTATTCCCTGCTCCTGCTGCGGGCCGGCACCCAGCGCGTTTCGGTGCAGGTCGACCAGCTGCGCGGCAACCAGGAAGTCGTCATCAAGAATATCGGGCCGCAGCTGGCCCGGGTGGTCGGCATCGCCGGCGCCACCGTGCTGGGCGACGGCGAGGTGGTGCTGATCCTGAACCCGATTGCCCTTGCCAGCCGCGATGCCAGGGCGCTTGCCTTCGAGGCGGCCATGCCCGCCGCACCCCAGGTCGAAGCCCCGGCGGTGCCGCGCCTGCCGACGGTGATGGTGGTCGATGATTCCCTGACGGTGCGCAAGATCGCCGGACGGCTCCTCTCGCGGGAGGGCTACCATGTGCTGACTGCCAAGGACGGCGTGGACGCCCTGGAGCAATTGCTGGATGTCGTGCCGGATGTGATGCTGGTCGATATCGAAATGCCGCGCATGGACGGTTTCGACCTGACGCGCAACGTGCGCGCCGATGCGCGCCTGAAGAACGTGCCGATCATCATGATCACCTCCAGGACGGCGGACAAGCACCGCAACTACGCCAAGGAAATCGGCGTCAATCACTACCTCGGCAAGCCCTACCAGGAAGAGGAACTGCTCGGACTGGTTGCCGGCTATACCCGCCAGGGGGCGGCCAGCGCAACCTGAAGCGCGCCGGCCTTGGACGCCGGCGGCGGCGCGGATTACAATGCCGTCGTGGTCCAGCAAGACGTCAATCTCACGCACCATTTCCTGATCGCCATGCCTGCCATGGTCGATCCGAATTTTTCCCGTACCCTGACCTACATCTGCGAACACAACGAGCAGGGGGCGCTCGGCATCGTCATCAACCGGCCGCTCGACATGACCCTGGAGGCGCTCTTCGAGCGCATCGACATTCCCCTGGAGGCGGCACGCTTCGCCGCATTGCCGGTGATGTTCGGCGGCCCCGTCCAGACCGACCGCGGCTTCGTGCTGCACCGGCCCGTCGGCAAATGGCAGGCCACGCTGCCGGTGCAGGACGAGCTGGGCCTGACCAGTTCGCGCGACATTCTGCAGTCGGTCGGCAGCCTCGGGGAACCGGAAGAATTCATCGTTTCCCTCGGCTATGCCGGCTGGGCCGCCGGCCAGCTCGAACACGAGCTGGCGCAAAATGCCTGGCTAACCGTGCCTGCCGATGCCCAGATCATCTTCGGCCTGCCGCCGGAAGAGCGCCTGCCGGCAGCGATGCAGCTGCTCGGCTTCGACCTGGCCAACCTGTCCGACGTGGCGGGGCATGCCTGAAATGGCTGACACGACGGCATTCAGGAGTAGAATGCCGTTTTTGATGGTTTCACCTCATCCCTCTCCCCCCCTCCGGCCTGCCGCCAGCGGCACCGTCCTGGCATTCGATTTCGGCCTGAAGCGCATCGGCGTTGCCGTCGGCGAAACCCTGCTCGGGCGGGCGAATGCCCTGACCACCATTGCGGCCGAAACCAACGAGGCGCGCTTCGCGGCGGTTGCCCGGCTCATCGAGGAGTGGCAGCCGGCCCTGCTGCTGGTCGGCCTGCCGCTTTCCCTGGACGGCGCCGAACACGGGATGACTGTGCGCTGCCGCCGCTTCGCCAACCAGTTGCATGGCCGCTTCGGCCTGCCCGTGACGCTGACCGACGAGCGGCTGACCTCGGCCGTGGCGGATGCCGAACTGCGCGAGGCCGGCCTTGACTGGAAGACGCGCAAGAAGCGGGTCGACGCCCTGGCCGCCCAGCACATCCTGCAGGATTATTTCGATGCTGCCTGATGCCGAGCGGCTTTGCGGGGCCCTGGCCGAGAGCCTGCGCCCGGGATTGCCTCCGGACACGGCCCTGGTCGGCATCCACACCGGCGGCGTCTGGGTGGCCGAACGCCTGCATGCCGCCCTCGGCCTGAAAACGCCGCTCGGCCGCCTCGACGTCTCGTTCTATCGCGACGATTTCAGCCGCAGCGGCCTGCATCCCCAGATCAAGTCGTCGGACATTCCCTTCGAGGTGAACGACCGGCCGATCATCATCGTCGATGACGTGCTCTACACCGGCCGCACCATACGGGCGGCGATGAACGAGATCTTCGACTACGGCCGCCCGGCGCGCGTCGACCTCGCCGTGCTGATCGACCGGGGCGGGCGCGAGCTGCCGATCTGCCCGCGCTGGACGGCACAGGCGCTGCAGGTCGAGCCCGGCAGGAATCTCCAGCTGGAGCGCGGCGAGGCGGGCATCCTGACCCTGAGGCTGATCGATGCGTAACCCGCAACTCAACAGGAACGGCGGCCTGCAGCACCTGCTCACCATCGACGGCCTGCCGCCGGAGATCCTTACCGCCATCCTCGACACGGCAGCGCCTTTTACCGAGGTGGCCGAGCGCGAAGTGAAGAAGCTGCCGCTGCTGCGCGGCAAGAGCGTCTTCAACCTTTTTTTCGAGAGTTCGACGCGCACCCGCACCACCTTCGAGATTGCCGCAAAAAGGTTGTCGGCCGACGTCATCAACCTCAACATCAGCACCTCCTCCACCTCGAAGGGCGAGACGCTGCTCGACACGGTGGACAACCTCAGCGCCATGCAGGCCGACATGTTCGTCGTGCGGCATGCATCGAGCGGCGCGCCCTTCCTGATCGCCCAGCACCTGGCGGCGATGGGCCTGGAGCACATTCACGTCATCAACGCCGGCGACGGACGGCACGCCCATCCGACGCAGGGCCTGCTCGACATGTACACCATTCGCCACTACAAGCAGAGCTTCGCCAATCTGGTGGTGGCGATTGTCGGCGACGTGCTGCATTCGCGCGTGGCGCGCTCGCAGATCCACGCGCTGATCGCGCTGGGCGTGCCCGAAGTCCGGGTGATCGGGCCGAAAACGCTGATTCCGACCGATGTCGACAAGCTCGGCGTGCGCGTTTTTCACGACATGCGCGCCGGACTCAGGGATGTCGACGTGGTGATGATGCTGCGCCTGCAGAACGAGCGCATGCAGGGCGCGCTCCTGCCCAGTCCGCAGGAATTCTTCAAGTACTACGGCCTCACAGCGGACAAGCTCGAATGCGCCCGGCCCGACGCCATCGTGATGCATCCGGGACCGATGAATCGCGGCGTGGAGATCGATTCCGCCGTCGCCGACGGCCCCCATGCGGTGATCCTGCCGCAGGTGACTTTCGGCATTGCCGTGCGCATGGCGGTGATGAGCATGCTGGCGGGAGGGTGAGCGGATGAAGATCCACATCAAGAACGGCCGCCTGATCGACCCCGCGGGCGGCATTGACGCGCAGGCCGATCTCTTCATTGCCGCCGGCAGGATTGCCGCGGTCGGTGCCGCCCCGGATGGATTCGCTGCCAACCGCGTCATCGATGCGACGGGACGGGTTGTCTGTCCGGGACTGGTCGACCTGGCAGCCCGCCTGCGCGAACCCGGCTTCGAATACAAGGCCACGCTGGAATCGGAAATGGCGGCGGCGGCGGCCGGGGGCGTCACCAGCCTCGCCTGCCCGCCGGACACCGATCCGCCGCTCGATGAGCCGGGCCTGGTCGAAATGCTCAAACACCGCGCACGCCACCCCGGTTTCGCCCATGTCTACCCGGTGGGCGCGCTGACGCTCGGCCTTGCCGGCGAGCGGCTGACTGAAATGGCCGAGCTCCACGAGGCAGGCTGCATTGCCTTCGGCCAGGCGCACGCGCCGGTGGTGGACACGCTGGTCCTGATGCGCGCGATGCAGTACGCGGCCACCTTCGATTTCCCGGTCTGGCTGCAAGCGCAGGATCCCTTCCTCGGCAGGGACGGTGTCGCCCACGACGGCGAGGTGGCGACGCGGCTGGGCCTGCCCGGCATCCCGGTGAGCGCCGAGACCATCGCCCTGTCCACCCTCCTGCAGCTGGCGCGGGATACCGGCGTGCGGATTCACATCACGCGCATCTCCAGCGCCGCGGCCCTGGAGATGATCGTCGCCGCGCGGGCCAGCGGCATTGCCGCCACCTGCGACATTTCGATCAACCACCTGCATCTGTCCGACGCCGACATCGGCTACTTCAACCCACACGCCCGGTTTGCCCCGCCGCTGCGCGACCGGCGCGACTGCGATGCGCTGCGGCGCGGCCTCGCCGGGGGCGCCATCAACGCGCTCTGTTCCGATCATGCGCCGGTTGACGACGATGCCAAGCAGGCGCCCTTCGGCGAAGCCGCGCCCGGTGCCAGCGGGCTGGAGCTGCTGCTGCCGCTGACATTGAAATGGGCCGGGGAGATGAAGCTCCCGCTGGGCCAGGCGCTGGCGCGCATCACCAGCGATGCGGCGCGCGTCCTTGGCCTTGCGGCGGGCACGCTGGCCGTTGGCGCGGTTGCGGACGTCTGCATCTTCGATCTGCGCGGCAGCTTCCGGGTGACGCGCGAGTCGTTGAGGAGTCAGGGCAAGAACACGCCGTTTCTGGGCCGGGAACTGCCGGGCCGGGTGTGCTGCACGCTGATCGAGGGGCATGTTGCCTTCGAAAATGAAGTTTCAGAGAAGACTCATGCCCGCTTGCGGGGGTGATGCCGGAACCAAAACGGCCGCCAGGGCTAGCCCGACCGGGCAGCCCCCTCCGCCCTGGACAGGAACACCGCTATCGCCTGCGCCGAAGCGCCGCTGACCCGCAGCCGTTTCTGCCGGGAAGTCGCCCCGCTGATCAGCGCCACCTGTGACCGTGGCACATCCAGCTGTTCCGCCAGAAACGCCACCAGGGCCGCATTCGCCTTGCCGTCCACCGGCGGGGCAGCCAGGCGGACCTTCAGTGCCTCCCCATGCAAGCCGGCGATTTCAGTCTTCCGGGCGCCAGGCTGAACGTGCAGGCTGACGATGTGGCTTCCAGGTGCATCCTGCCTGAGCCAGGCTGCCGTCATGCGATGAGCGGGATCAGCTGGACGCGCAGCCAGGCGAGCAGCATCAGGACGATCTGCAGCACCAGCAGCAGGACAAGGGGCGTGAGGTCCACGCCGGCGATGGGAGGGATCAGGCGCTGGAACGGCCGCAGGAAGGGGCGCGACAGGTTGTTGAACAGCGGCGCCAGCGGGGCATGCGGATTGACCCACGACAGCACGGCCGAGAAAAGCACCACGCCGATGAGGATGTAGACCGAAAAGCGCAGCAACTCCACCATGGCGATGGCGAGAATCACGGGCACGGCGATGCCGGCATGGGCGCCGAAGGAGAAGTGCTTCAGCCAGAAGGCGAGCGTCAGGTAGGCGCTGTGCAGGACCAGCGCCACGGCCAGGCTCGGCAGGTCCAGCCCGAGGAAACTTGGAAGGATCCGCCGGGCCGGACGCACCAGCCGGTCCGTGACGGTGACGACGAACCGGCCGAGCTGGTTGCGGAAGGAAACCCGCAGCCATTGCATGTAGAAGCGGATCAGCAGGAGGAACACGAAAAAGCCGGTGACGGCCTCGAGGATCAGCAGCAGAAGGTTGGTCAGCATGGCTCAGTCCTTGCCCAGCAGCTCGCCCAGTTCGCGGCCGCGCGCCTCGGCCGCCCTGACGGCCCGCAGGATGGCCGCCTTGAAATCATCCGCGTTCAGCGAATTCAGCGCCGCTTCGGTGGTGCCGCCCTTGGAGGTGACGCGCTGCCGGAGCACGGTGACATCCTCCGTGCTGTCCGCCGCCAGCGCCGCGGCGCCAACGACGGTTTCGATCGCCAGCAGCCGCGCCTGTTCCTCCGAAAAGCCGAGCGCAAGTGCCGCATCGCGCAACGCTTCGATGAAATGGAAAACATAGGCGGGACCGCTGCCGGACACGGCGGTGACGGCGTCCATCATGCCTTCTTCGGCGACCCACAGCGTCTTGCCGACGGCGCCCAGCACCAGCTCCGCCCGGCGACGCCCCTCGGCATCGACCGACTGGTCGGCGAACAGGCCGGTGATGCCGGCGCCGATCAGGGCCGGCGTATTCGGCATGGTTCGCACCAGTTGCGAATAACCGCCCAGCCAGCGTGAAATATCAGTCAGCCGCATGCCGGCGGCGATGCTGATGACGAGCTGGCGCGTCAGCTTGCCTGCGATCGGCGCCAGCGCCTCGCGCATCTGCTGCGGCTTGATCGACAGCACCAGCACGTCGCTCTCGAGAACCGACGCATCCGCCGCCGGCAGGCAGGCAACGCCGAAGGCGCCGGCCAGGCGTTCGCGGTTTTCCGCCAGCGGCTCGACGACCCGGATGTCGGCGACAGGAAAGCCCTGCTTGAGCAGGCCGCCGATGAGGGCGTTGGCCATGTTGCCGCCGCCGAGGAAGGTGATTTTCATGTTCTCTCTCCGAAGATGGCCGTGCCTACCCGCACGATGGTGGCGCCTTCAAGGATGGCCGCTTCCAGGTCGTGCGACATGCCCATCGAAAGCGTATCCAGCGCCATTCCCGCCTTGTTGAGCACTTCGCGCAATTCGCGCAGCATGGCGAAGCGCTGCCGCGCCAGCGGCATGTCGTCCGTCGGCTCCGGAATGGCCATCAGGCCGCGCAAGCGCAGGTTCGGCAGCCCGGCTACAGCATGGGCCAGTGCCGCCGTCTCGCCGGGGCTGACGCCGCTCTTGCTGGCTTCGCCGCTGACATTCACCTGGATGCAGACCTGCAGTGGCGGCCGCGCCGGGCCGCGGGCTGCAGACAGCCGCTCGGCGATTTTCAGCCGCTCGATGCCATGTACCCAGGAAAAATGCTCGGCGACCGGGCGCGTCTTGTTGCTCTGCAGGGGGCCGATGAAATGCCATTCCAGGCCGAGATCGGCCAGCGCGGCGATTTTCCCCAGGCTCTCCTGCAGGTAGTTCTCGCCGAAGGCGATCTGGCCGGCCAGCGCGGCCTCGCGGATCCGCTCCGGCGGGAAGGTCTTGCTGACGGCCAGCAGACGGATATCTTCGACCGCTCGTCCCGCCAATTGCGCCGCTGCGGCGATACGCGCCCTGACGGCTTGCAAGTTGGTGGAAATTGTTGTCATAATGCCCTGAAAAATCGGGGCAAGTATATCATCGCGCCATCGCCCCCTTTCGCTCCTTTGCCAATGTAAGGCGCCACGGAAGCACTAAATGGACATCACCGAACTGCTGGCATTCTCCGTCAAGAACAAGGCCTCCGACCTGCACCTTTCCTCGGGATTGCCGCCGATGATCCGCGTGCACGGCGACGTGCGGCGCATCAACCTGCCGCCGATGGAGCACAAGGACGTCCACAGCATGGTGTACGACATCATGAACGACGGCCAGCGCAAGCATTACGAGGAGAACCTGGAGTGCGACTTCTCGTTTGCCATTCCCAATCTGGCACGCTTCCGCGTCAATGCCTTCGTCCAGCACCGTGGCGCCGGCGCCGTGTTCCGCACCATTCCCTCGAAGGTGCTGTCGCTGGAGGAACTCAACTGCCCGAAGATCTTCCAGGAGATCTCCGAGTACCCGCGCGGCGTCGTGCTGGTGACCGGGCCGACCGGCTCGGGCAAGTCGACCACCCTGGCGGCGATGGTCAACTACATCAATGAAAACGAGCACGGCCACATCCTCACCGTCGAGGACCCGATCGAATTCGTGCATGAGTCGAAGAAATGCCTGATCAACCAGCGCGAGGTTGGGCCGCACACGCTGTCCTTCAACAACGCGCTGCGCAGCGCGCTGCGCGAGGACCCGGACGTCATCCTGGTGGGCGAGATGCGCGACCTGGAGACCATCCGCCTGGCGCTGACCGCGGCTGAAACCGGCCACCTGGTGTTCGGCACGCTGCACACCAGTTCCGCCGCCAAGACCATCGACCGCGTCATCGACGTCTTCCCGGCGGCGGAAAAGGAAATGGTGCGTGCGATGCTGTCCGAATCGCTGCGCGCCGTCATTTCGCAGACGCTGCTCAAGACCAAGGACGGCCAGGGTCGGGTGGCGGCGCACGAGATCATGATCGGCACGCCGGCCATCCGCAACCTGATCCGCGAAGCCAAGATCGCCCAGATGTACTCGGCCATCCAGACCGGCCAGGCCCTGGGCATGCAGACGCTGGACCAGAATCTGGCCGACCTCGTCCGGCGCAATATTGTTTCCGCGTCGGAAGCCAGGACCAAAGCAGCCAATAAGGATAACTTTGCCGGCTGAGCTGGCAAGGTCATCCAGCCCAACGGAGGCCCCAGATGGAAAGAGACCAGGCACTCAAATTCATGTACGACCTGCTGCGCCTGATGGCGCAGAAGAGGGGTTCCGACCTGTTCATCACCGCCGGCTTCCCGCCCGCCATCAAGGTCGACGGCAAGATCACGCCGCAGTCGAACCAGAACCTGACGCCGCAGCACACCGCTGAACTGGCGCGCGCCATCATGAACGACAAGCAGGCCTCGGAGTTCGAATCGACCAAGGAATGCAACTTCGCCATCAGCCCCGCCGGCATCGGCCGCTTCCGCGTCAACGCCTTCGTCCAGCAGGCGCGCATCGGCGTCGTGCTGCGCACGATCGCCACGACGATCCCGACCTTCGAGAGCCTGCAGCTGCCGCCGGTGCTCAAGGACATCGCCATGACCAAGCGCGGCCTGGTGATCCTGGTCGGCGGCACCGGCACCGGCAAATCGACCTCGCTGGCGGCAATGGTGGATTACCGCAACGAGAACAGCTACGGCCACATCATCACCGTCGAGGATCCGATCGAATACGTGCACGAGCACAAGAAGTGCATCGTCACCCAGCGCGAGGTCGGCATCGACACCGACACCTGGGAGGCGGCGCTGAAGAACACACTGCGCCAGGCCCCGGACGTCATCCTGATGGGCGAGATCCGCGACCGCGAGACGATGGACCATGCCATCGCCTTCGCCGAGACCGGTCACCTGTGCATGGCCACGCTGCACGCCAACAGCACCAACCAGGCACTCGATCGCATCATCAACTTCTTCCCGGAGGAGCGGCGCCAGCAGCTGCTGATGGATCTTTCGCTCAACGTGCGCGCCTTCGTCTCGCAGCGGCTGATTCCGATGAAGGACGGCAAGGGGCGGGCGGCGGCATTCGAGGTCATGCTCAACTCGCCGCTCATCTCCGACCTGATCTTCAAGGGCGAGGTGCATGAGATCAAGGAGATCATGAAGAAGTCGCGCGAGCTGGGCATGCAGACCTTCGACCAGTCCCTGTTCGAACTCTACGAAGCCGGCAAGATCAGCTACGAGGATGCGCTGCGCAACGCCGATTCGGTGAACGACCTGCGCCTGTCGATCAAGCTGCACGGCAAGGAAGCCAAGGATCGCGACCTGGCCGCCGGCATCCAGCACCTCGACATCGTCTAGCCGCTACGCAGGCTTGGTTCGCCGCATCGGGCCGGCGATGATCCGGTACTCCAGCAGGCGGCATTCCAGCGCGCCGTTGAAAAGCGGCGTCCGCCGCGAGGCCTTCAGCCCGATCAGCCTGGGCAGCTGCGGATCGGCGGAAATGAAGTAGCAGCGCCAGCCGGCGAAGCGCTGCTTCAGGGCATCGCCCAGCTTCGGATAGAACACCGCCAGCCGTTCCTGTTCCTCCAGACGTATGCCGTAGGGCGGATTGGCGACCAGTACGCCCTCCGCCGCCGGCGGGCTGCGCAGCAAGAGGTCGGCACGCTCGAGCCGTACGCACTCGTGCATGTCCGCCGCCGCGAGATTCTGCCGCGCCCGCTCGACCTGGTCCTGGCTAATGTCGCTGCCGAAGATCGGCTGCGCGACGAGCGCCCGTTTGCGCGCTTGCGCTTCCGTCAGGAGCTTTTGCCAAAGCGCCGCATCGAAATTGTCCAGGCGGAAAAAGCCGAACTTGCGCGCCAGCCCGGGCGCGATGTCGTGGGCCATCAGGGCCGCCTCGATCAGGAAAGTGCCCGAGCCGCACATCGGGTCGAGCAGCGGCGTGCCCGGCTGCCAGCCCGCCAGCATGAGGATGCCGGCGGCCAGGTTTTCCTTGAGGGGCGCCTCGACCGAGGCGTACTTGAAGCCGCGCTTGTAGAGCGGCTCGCCCGAGGTGTCGAGATACAGCGTCGCCTCGCGGTCGCTGAGGAAGGCGTGGATGCGCACGTTCGGCTCGGCGGTGTCCACGCTGGGCCGCTCGCCGGTTTCGGCGCGGAAGCGGTCGCAGACCGCGTCCTTGATGCGCAGGGTGACGAAGTCGATGCTCTTCAGCGGGCAGCGGATGGCCGTCATATAAACACGCAGCGTGCGGCGCACGGCGAACTGCTCGTGCCAGGGCACCTCGCGGGCCAGCCGGTAGATATCCTCCTCTCGCTGGTAGGGGCCGTGGGCGACGCGCCAGAGAATGCGCGTGGCGATGCGGCTCCACAGGTTGGCGCGATAGCAGGATTCCCAATCGCCGGCGAAGCCGACGCCGCCGGCGACGGCTTCGATGCGCATGGCGCCGGCCCGTTCCAGCTCGCCCGCCAGTTGCGCTTCGAGCCCGCGCGGGCAGGTGGCGAAGAAGTGCTCCATCAGAACGGCTTGAACAATACGAGCCAGACGGCGGCGAACAGGATCAGCACCGGAAACTCGTTGAACCAGCGGAACCAGACATGCGATTTGGTGTTGCGGTCCAGCGCGAAATCCTTCAGCAGCCTGCCGCAGTACAGGTGATACGCGATTAGCACCAGCGCCAGCGCGAACTTGGCGTGGATCCAGTAGCCCCAGGGCCCGTAGCCCAGCCACAGCCACAGGCCCAGCGCGACGGTGATGATCGCGCCCGGCGCCATGATGCCGTAGTAGAGCTTGCGCTCCATGATCTTGAAGCGCTCGCGGCTCGGCGCATCCTCGCTCATGGCGTGGTAGACGAACAGCCGCGGCAGGTAGAACAGGCCGGCGAACCAGGTCACGACGAAGATGATGTGGAATGCCTTGAGCCAGAGCATGGGCGGGCCGAACGCAAAGAAATCCATTCTAGCGGCTGCTGCGCCGCGCGTTGACCGCTGCGGCTGGCGCGACATATAAGCGAGGGCTTGCCCCAACGGAGCGGATGTTTCATGGCACGGATTCCTGAATTTGTCGTGCAAACGCGCGACCCTTCCCGCGAGCGTCGCCAGCGTGTGCTCTGGGTGCTGGCGTGGCTGGCCTCGCTGGCGCTGGTTGGCGTGCTGGTCGCGGTGCTCGCCGCGCATGGCGTGGTCAACCCCGGCCCCAGCGCCGAGCTCAAGGCCGCGCGGGCGGAGAACAACGAGCTCGAATCACGCATCGCCCTGCTCACGCGCTCAGAACAGGTCGCCAAGACCGCGCTCGTCGAACTGCAGAACTCGATGCGCGAGCGTGACGCCCAGGTCGATGGCTTGCGCGCAGACCTCGCCTTCTATGGTCGCCTGCTCGGCGGCAAGCGCGAAGGCCTCTCGGTCTATGCCCTGCGCATGACGCCGGTGGCCGATTCCAAGGCCTGGAACTTCATCGCCACGCTCACCCAGAACTTCAAGCGTGGCGATGACACAAAGGGCCAGCTCATGCTCGCCGTCGAGGGCGTGAGCGATGGCAAGGTGCAGACGCTCGACTGGAAGACGCTCGCTGCTGCAGGAAATGATGGCGGAATCGACTATTCGTTCAAATATTTCGAGCAGGTGCGCGGTACCATTGCGCTTCCGGACGGGTTCACGCCGAGCCGCGTGGTGGTGCGTGCCGAAGGCGACGGCGCGCGCACCGAGCAATCCTTTGCGTGGGCTGATGCCATCAAGGGTCAGGAGAGCGAGAATGTTTCGCAGTGACAAACGCGACCGCGTGATGACGACGATCAGCACCCTGATTGCCGCGGGCACGAAAATCCAGGGTGATGTCGGCTTCGAGGGCGGTTTGCACCTGGAAGGCCGAATCGAGGGCACGGTGACGGCGCAGACGCCGGGTGCGGTCCTCACGCAGAGCGACAAGGGCAGCGTCAAGGGTCGGGTGCGCGTGTTCAATGCGGTGATCAACGGCAGCATCGAGGGCGATCTGCATGTGAGCGAGCGTCTTGAACTCGGCGCGACCGCGCGGATTTCCGGCAATGTGTATTACAAGGTGCTGGAGATGGCCGCGGGCGCGCAGATCAATGGCGCGATGATTCACGAGGGCGAGGCACCACGGCAGTTGACCGGGCCCGCCGATGCGGCCGAGGGCGATGACGCCATGGCGGCACCGGCTTCGGCCTCGGCTTGAAATTCACTGCGTGCAGGCCGATCTGAAGCGGATGCACCACGGATCGCAATCATGACTTCGAGCAACACCGTTCCAAGCTATCAGGACGCCGAACAGGCGCCGCTCGCCTTCACCGGCGCTGCCGCAGACAAGGTACGCGAGCTGATCGCCGAGGAAGGCAATCCCGCACTCAAGCTGCGCGTCTACATCAGCGGTGGCGGCTGTTCGGGATTCCAGTACGGCTTCACTTTCGATGAAGAGCGCGCCGAGGATGATCTCGCCCTCGATCGCGATGGCGTCATCCTGCTGGTCGATCCGCTGAGCCTGCAATACCTCGCCGGCGCCGAGGTCGACTACACCGAATCGCTCAGCGGTGCGCAATTCGTGATTCGCAACCCCAACGCAAAGACGACCTGCGGTTGCGGTTCGTCGTTCACAGTCTGATTGCGGACCCGCTTGAGTACCACCACCAACGTCTTCGCCGGTCTCGCGCTGGATCGCCATGCCGAGGAACGCGATGACGCCGCTTGGGTGCAAGCCCAAGTCGAAGATCGGCGCAGTCGTTATCTTCTCCTGTGCGATGAC
>UBJH01000410.1_pt1 | contig 22983 bp, 25 predicted proteins | sample 2193721 | NCBI WGS metagenome assembly UBJH01 (sample SAMEA4703186, study PRJEB27089) | metagenome | reverse complement strand
GTGCGGCAAGACGCAATCTCCCTGGCGAACATCTCCCTGGTGATGTTGAAGGCGGCCGACTGTTCTCCCAGGAGCGGGTGGTCGAAGCGCATCGTATAGATAATCTGAAGGCGCTTTGAAGGAACGATCTGAATACTCGAGCGCTCGGTTTCGACAACCAGACGCTCTTTAATCTTGAGATACGTCCTGGCGACCATCTGCCGTTTGAGACCTGCTTTCCTGATCAACTCGACAAACGGTGCAGCGCTGCCGTCCATGGCTGGAACCTCTTCGCCGTCGAGTTCTATCAGGACATTATCCAGCCCCGTCCCTGCAAATGCAGCCATCAGGTGTTCGATGGTCCTCACCTTCATACCATCCTTACCGATGGTGGTCGCATGATGGACATCGACAACGTGTGCGGGCTTGGCTTCGATAGTTGGGGCGGAGGGAAGATCGATGCGCTTGAATACGACGCCGGAGTTCGCCGGAGCGGGACGGAGGGCCATCTTAACCGACTGGCCGGTATGAATCCCTGTCCCTTTACAGGTGGCTATAGTCTGAAGCGTTCGCTGATGGCTCACAATGATCTCCTCATCAGACCTGTTCCGTCTGAGCTAATTCCCACCCCCACACACGCGAAATAACGAAGATTGTACTTGAAGACTCTGATTTTCGCAAGTCGTGCTACAGCGGCGGCCATTGTCACCTTGATGCCCACCGTTGAAAGAGTCGCTGAATGGCATCACAACAGGGTAGGTCTCTGAGAGGACTCAGCAGTGTGACCATACCTGCCTCAACCGCAGGTGAAACCGCCGGGATCCTTTGCCTCCTGCGATAAGAGGGTTGTGGGGTAGAATACTGGCGGGGGCGGCCGATTCTCAGCACAATCTCGTTCACCGCCGGCTCGCCGACCTCTTTGTTCAGGATTGTTTTCAACTGGTGGCGCAGCATGTGGAGCTCATGCATCCAGATAGGATCCTCGACGCAGAGGTACAGGCAACCGTTCCTGAAATCCTCGACGCTCGCCCGCTCCTTGATTCGACCGGCTATGGCCCGATCCCAGGCCCGAAGGAGCGCAAGGTGACGGATGACCCGGCCGAAACCCAGTCCTTGCAGGCTGCTCTCCAGGATGTCCGCACATCTGGCGGGGGCGGTTTGGATGTTCCTGTGTGCCGACCTAGCGGCCTTCACCTGGTACACTCCACTGTGGACGCCGTCTTTACCGTCCGTTCACGATTGTCCCTCGCCGCGAGAGACTCCGGATAAGGCCTCATTGATCGCGCGGTTTGCGAGCGCGTCCGCCTGACGGTTCAGCTCACGACCGATATGCTCAACCGATAGCCGGCAGCTCGCCGTCGATAGCTGATGAATGAGGTTGAGCGCCTGCGTGTACAACTCGGCGAGACGCGGACTTTTGACTCGATACCTGCCCTGAACCTGTCTGACCAATAGTTCCGAGTCGGATCGAATCCTGACGACAGCGGGCTCAAGCTTTTCGGCCTCCCTCAGCGCCAAAAGGAGCGCTTTATATTCGGCCACGTTGTTGGTCGCCTTGCCGATGTATTGGTAGAAGGTCCGGTGCAACAGTCCATCCTCTGCCTCCAGCATAACGCCGATCCCGGCCGGTCCCGGATTCCCGCGAGCTGCTCCGTCAATGTGAATGACTAGTTGCAGCCCCCTTCGATGTGGCTCAGGGCAGGCCTGCGGGGCCGGGCCGCCGTCCGATCCCTCCGCGCCCTGCATCGTCGTTACTCCTTCCAATAGAGAATCCGACCGCATCCTTCGCAGGTGCGAATCGCCTCGTTCCGACGAATCTCTAAGTACAACTGGGGCGTGAGGGTGACGTGGCATCCTTCGCAGGAGCGGCCCGTTGCATTCGCTACCGCCAGGCCATCCCGACTCTTCAGGAGTCGCAGGTATAACTGTAACAGCGATGCCTCTACGCTCCCCGACCGGCCTTCCCGGGTTTTCCGTACGATCGCCAGGCGACTTTGTAGTTTATGCAACTCGTCTTCCCGCTCCTGTTTATTCTTCAGAAACTCCGCCTGTGTGATCCGGACCTTTTCCTCTTCCTGAACCCGAGTCTTTACAGCGCCATCGATCGCATCGAGGGTGACAAGGATCTCTTCCTCCAACATTGAAATCTTCTGCTTCAGTCCCTCGACCTCCTTCAGGGTGGCGGTGTATTCCTGGTTCGTCTTGATCTCAAATAAACGTCCCTGTCGCTTTTTCAGCTCTCTGCAGGCTTCATCCAGATCGCGCTCTTTCTGGCGGCGAAGCTTTTGGAGTGTGTCCACCTCAACGGTGGTCGCCTCCAGGGCTGCCTTGGCTTGAATTAATTGCTGTTCCATCATTCGGATCTGGTCGGGGATGGTGGCGATAGCTCCCTCGAGTACGGAGATTTCGCCGTCGAGCCCCTGTAGCTGGACGAGCTGCTCTAAGTCCTGAAGCACGCGTTCCTCCACTTTATGATCAGCTAACAGCTTTTCGCTGAGTGCTAAGTCGATCGAGTCTATCGAGTCGACGTGATCGACTCAATAACCCAATAGACCCAATGAACTCAATGGATCGCTGCTTACGTGGTGGGCCCACCTGGACTCGAACCAGGGACGACCCGGTTATGAGCCGGGGGCTCTAACCAACTGAGCTATGGGCCCAAACGAGCGATCAGCCAAGACTGGTCTGTCTAGTCATTCGGTCTATTCGGTCTGTTCGGTCATCTAGTCTGACCAGATCGACCAGATAGACGAAACAGACCAACTGATCAGATAGACCGCCTTAGGATTCCACAAAGCTCTTGAGTTTCCTGCTCCGAGTGGGATGCCGGAGCTTCCGCAGCGCTTTGGCCTCGATCTGTCTGATCCGCTCGCGGGTGACATCAAACTGCTGGCCTACTTCTTCCAAGGTATGATCTCGCCCGTCCCCGAGCCCGAAACGGAGCTTCAGGATCTTTTGCTCCCGTTCCGTCAGCGTCTCGAGCACCTGCTCGGTCTGACCGCTCAAGTTCATGCCGATGACGGCTTCGATTGGGGAGATGACGCCTTTATCCTCGATGAAGTCACCGAGATGGGATCCTTCTTCCTCTCCAATAGGTGTTTCCAGCGAGATTGGTTCCTGGGCGATCTTCAGGACTTTCCTGACCTTATCCACCGGCAGATCGATCTTCTGGGCAATCTCCTCCGGCGTCGGCTCCCGGCCGAATTCCTGGACCAGGTACCGGGAGGCGCGGGTCAGCTTGTTGATGGTCTCGATCATATGAACAGGGATTCGGATGGTGCGGGCCTGATCGGCAATGGCTCGCGTAATGGCCTGGCGAACCCACCACGTGGCATACGTGCTGAACTTATAGCCTCGCTGATATTCAAATTTGTCGACTGCCCGCATCAGCCCGATGTTTCCCTCCTGAATCAGGTCAAGGAACTGGAGGCCGCGATTGGTATATTTCTTTGCGATACTGATCACCAGCCGCAGGTTGGCCTCCACCATCTCCTTTTTCGCCAGGTGCGCCTTTCGCTCGCCGGTGGTAATGGCATGAAGCAAGGACCGCAACTCCTTGCCGGAGGCATCAGCTTCTTCTTCGACCCTCCGGATCTTCCGCTGGATCGCCGCGACGGCGTGCTCACATTCATCCAGTCCCTTCCGGTCGAGCCCAGCCCGGCGGAGAATTCCTCGTATGGCGGTCGTCTTGCCCCGGCCGTTGCCGGCAATGATCCTGATATCTTCCATGGACAGGTGGTGGACTCGCGCCACATCACGAAGCTCCTGCTCGCCCTGTTCAATCCGCTCCAGAAGATTGCGAATCCTGGCCACCACCCGGTCGATGACCCGCTGGTTCACATGAAGCTTGCGAATCAGAGTGGCCTGCGCTGCTTTGCGGCGCGCCAACTCATCCAGGATCCGCTGCTGCCACCGCTCACTCAGGCGGCCAACCCCGCGCTGGTAACGGCGTCGAAGGCTATCAATCTTTACCTGCTCATCGCGGAGGGCTTCCAGGGTCGGGGTGTGCTCGGCCAGTAACTCGCGCTCTTTTTGCTCGGAAATCTCGTCAAACTCATTGAGCGAGAGCAGCTCATAAATACGAGCTTTCTCGTGCAACAGTCGTTCTCCGATTTCGGTAATCTCCCGAACCGCGACCCCTGCCTGACAGACGGCTTCAGCGACCTCTTTGTGGCCGTCTTCGATCCGTTTCGCAATCTGAATCTCGCCCTCACGGGTCAGCAGCGGGGTTTTCCCCATCTCCCGCAGATACATTCGAACCGGATCGTCGGTCCTGCCGACGGACGATGGAATCAGCTCGGGCTCTGCCTCGGCGCCCTCTTCTTCCTGCTGGGGTGCGGGTGATCTGGTTGTCTTGGTTCGCTCTGCCTCATCGACGACCTCGATATCCATCTCATCGAACAGGTTGAGGATCTTGTCGATCTGGTCGCCGGAGGTGACCTCTTCCGGGAGAAAGCTGTTCACTTCATCATAGGTCAGGTAGCCCTTTTTCCGTCCCAGTGACACCAGCGGCTTGATCCCCTCTTTGAGAGCGGCCGGGACAACCGTCGTCGGTTTCTTGGTGCCTTTCGAGCCTGCATTACCGCGAGCGCCCTTTGCCGCTGAGGTCGCCGGAGCCGCCTCTGTCTTATCCTGTGTACTCAAGGCCGCCCGCTTATGAGCCGCTTGAAGAGGACGCGACGTCTGACGAGGCGTTCTCCATCGAGTAGCCTTTGACGGTCGTCTTGGCTTATGCGTATTTGCCATGCTGTCTCCCTTTTCTGCCGAGCTATCAGCTTTCAGCGATCAGCGTTCAGGCATCGATTATGATGCAGTGAGCTATCTCGCAGTTCCATGATACTGTGTGGACGCAAGAGGCGGCCGGTTGCGATTGAGCGCGAGAAACTCGGCCTGCAGGTGCGCAACCGTCGCATGATCACCCGCTCGTTCGGCCGCTTCCATCTGTCGCCGGAGCTCTTCACCCTTTTTACGCTCGCGCCTGGCTGTGAGGCGCGCAAGACAATCAGAGAGGGCCCGCTCGATCGCCTCCTCCCCGTCGTATTCCGCGAGATCTGTTGCCAGCAACTGTGTGAGTATCCGCTGCGCCTCCGGTTCTATGGCGGCGAGCGGTGTCGCGCCACGGCCCGTCTCCGGCCCTACGACTGCATATTGAAAGATCCTGCGAAGCGAGCGATCCTCCAACTCCTCCGCCCGCACGCTCTGTCGCACACGATCGGCCGCGCCGGGATGGTGGAGCGCCAGGTGGAGCAGCTTCCACTCGATAGAGGGCAACCCTCTGGGTTGCAGTGTCAGCGGTATGGTGTCCCGTTTTCGGCCTCTCACCTGGCGGTTGAGTTCGCGGACGATAGCGTCATTGGAGAGTGACACCCGACGCGCCAACTTGTCCGCACAGCGCTGCCTCGTCACCTCATTGCCGACGGCGCCCAAAAGTGGCAGAACGGCATTCACCGCTTCAGCCTGGCCTTCAGGGCTCGTCAGATCAAACCCCGAAACCTTCCGATCGAGCAGAAACTCCATCAGATCCTTCGACTGCGCGAGCGCCTCGGCGAAGGCTGAGGGGCCGCGCTCCCGCAGAAACCGATCAGGATCTTCTCCGTCAGGAAGCAGGATCACCCGCCAGTCCAGTCCGCTGTTGAGTAAGCTCTCGACGCAACGCCTCGCAGCGGCGATTCCCGCCGGGTCAGGGTCGAACACCAGGAACGCCCGTGTCGTATGCCGGTGGAGCAGGGTGATCTGTTGAGCTGTCAGCGCCGTGCCCAGGACCGCCACGGTGTGCTGGACACCAGACGCGTGCAGGGCGATCAGGTCGAAATACCCTTCCACTACAACGGCCGACCCTCGATCGCGAATGGCGGAGGCCGCCAGGTGCATGCCGAAGAGGTGCGCTCCCTTCTTGTAGATAGCGGTCTCCGGGGAGTTCAGATATTTCGGCTCGGAATCGTCCATGACGCGACCACCGAAGGCGATCACTTGACCCGCCGAATCGCAGATCGGGATCATCAATCGGTTCCTGAAACGATCGTATGCCCCGCCCCCATCTTTGCGCGGCAGCGCCAGTCCTGCCTCCTCCACCTGCTGCTTGGAGAAGCCCCTGCGCAGCAGATGGCGAAGGAGCCCGTCCCAGGACGCTGTGGCGTACCCGAGTCCGAACTGCTCGATCACCGTATCCGGAACCCCGCGGCTCCTCAGATACGCGCGGGCCGTTGTCCCGACCGTCTGATGCTGAAGCTGGTGGCGAAAGAATTCCGCCGCGACCTTGTGAATCTCGAGTAGCCCATGACGCGCGTGCTCGTTCTGTCCTGTCCCGCTCCCGGCGTGTGTGCGGGATCGCGCCGGCAGGCTGATCCCGGCTCGGTCGGCCAGCGACCGGATTGCCTCCGGGAAGCTTAAGTGTTCCTGCTTCATCAGGAAACCGATCGCATCCCCGCCCTCCCCGCAGCCAAAACAGTGAAAGATCTGACGCTCAGGGTTGACAGTGAAGGAAGGCGTCTTTTCATTATGGAAGGGACACAAGGCCTTGAGGTAACGTCCGGCAGGCTTCAGCGGGAGGTATCTGCCAATAAGCTGCACGATATCGGTGCCGGCCAGCACCCGGGAGACCGCCTCCTCAGAGATCACTGTCCGCTCATCCTTTTCACGCCGCTCCGCCCATGGACACGCCATGGGGATACAACTCTACAATGGTGGCGCCGATCCCCCCCTCCAGATAGTCGGCTACGTGAAAGCTCTCGACCAGCGGGTGATCCACAAGAAGCTCCGTCACCGTTTTTCTGAGGATGCCTGAGCCCTTTCCGTGAATGATTCGAACGGTGGGAAGTCCGACGATGAACGCGTCTCCGACATACTGGTCAAGACGCCGAGCCGCTTCAGCCGCATCACACCCGATCAGATTCAGTTCGCCCTTCACGTCATCCGTTGTCCTGGCCAGCCGGATCGGCCTGCTCGTTTCACCCTGAGGGGAGTCGCTCTGGATTATCACCGCTTCCAGAGGGACTTTCATCTTCCCGATGGGAAGCCGGATTTCTACTATCCCGGCAGGTGAGGGCTTTCCGATCACCGTTCCGCGCTGTCCAAGCCCCTTGACCACAACCTCCTGCCCATCGCGTATCGACGCCGCGTCCACGGTGTGTGCCGCGCGATCGGAACCGGTCACATCGCTGAGTCTGGCCTTTGTCTGCCGCTCCACGTCGATGAGTTGCCGGCGCACCTGCTGTGCCGACCGCCCACGCGACTGCGCCAACCTGAACTCCCGAAGGAGTCGTTCGACCTCGGTTCGAGCGTCAGCGACAGCTCCCTCGGTCTGCTGACAGGCCAGGCGATACAACTGCTCGGCCTCAACCCTCGCCGCGTCCCGTCGCGCCTCGGCCTCCGCGCGCGCCCTGGCTGTCTCGGCAACCTCACGGGTCAGCACCTCACGCTCTATGGTGAGGCGCGCCTGCTCGCCCTCCAGCCGATCCAGCAGCAGCCGTAAAGGATCGCGTCCTTCGCCGAGCAGCCGCTCAGCCTGTTGGATGACGCTTGGAGGCAACCCAACCCGGGCGGCAATCGCCAAGCCATGGCTGCGACCGGAAATTCCAATTAATAATTTATACAGCGGTCTCAGGGTGTCAAGATCGAACTCCACGCAGCCGTTTTCGATTCGAGGGTGCGAATAGGCGTAGGCCTTGATGGCATCCAGGTGCGTAGTCGCCACGACCAGCGCGCCACGCTCCAGCAGCGCGTCAAGAATGGCGATTCCCAGGCATGCCCCTTCGACCGGGTCGGTGCCGGCGCCAAGCTCATCGAGCAATACCAGGGTTCCGGGTTGCGTCGCGTCGAGGATTCGCCGAATCTGACTGATATGGGAGGAAAAGGTGCTCAGGCTTTGCTCGATACTCTGCTCATCTCCGATATCCGCCAGGACGCCGCTGAAAAAGGGGACCTCGGAGTCCGGAGAGGCCGGCAGATGCAGGCCGGCCTGCGCCATCAGGGAGAGCAGGCCCGCAGTCTTCAAGGCGACCGTTTTGCCGCCGGTATTCGGTCCGGTGATGAGCAGCGCGTCAAAGCCATCGCCCAGACGCAGATCGATCGGGATGGTTCGGTGTATCCCGGCCGCATCTATCTGCTCCAGCAAGAGCGGGTGGCCGGCCTCCCGCAGCAGCAGCGGACCCGCCTCCTTCAGGGCGACGGGGGCGCAGTGAAGCGTATCGGCAAATCGGGCTGCGGCACATCGGACGTCCAGCTCGGCCATAAGGAGCATCGTTGAGAGCACTGCATCGGCTGTGGCGCGGAGAGAAGCGGTCAGCGCGGCCAGTACCCTTCTGATCTCCTCCTCTTCAGACCGCTGTAACAACCGTAGCTGATTATTGAGCTCGACAATCTCCTGGGGCTCCAGGAAGATGGTGACACCGCTAACGGACCGATCCTGGACCACGCCCTTCAGGACGGTCCGATAGTTCGGTTTGACGGGGATCACATACCGTTCGTTTCGGAGCGTCACAAGCGATTCGGCGATATAGGGTTGGAGGGTAGGAGTCATCAGCAGCGACTGCAATCGAGCATGGATCAGGTTGCGGAGCTCATGGAGACGAATGCGAAGCTGGTTGAGTCGTTGGCTGGCGGTATCCTTCACCTCTCCATCGGCTTCGATCGTTGCGTGAATCTCCCCTATCAGGTCGGTATGATCATCCAGCCGGGAGGCGATCGCATGAAGCCGCGGACACCGTTCTCTGGAGCGGACGATTGTGTGGCGAATCGCCGCCGCCGTTTCCAGCGATGTGGCGATCCTGACGAAATCGATCGCCGCAAGCACGGCCCCTTCAGGTCGAGATCGTCGAACCGACTCCCTGATGTCATGCAGTTGGTCAAATGGCAGTACGGCTTCCCTGGCCAGCAGCGCCCGGAACTCCTCAATCTCGTTCCGGGCCTTCTGTGCGTCCTCAAGCGTGGGCAGGGGATGAATCCCGTGCGCCAACTCTCTTCCGAGCGGCGATCCCGCCCGGGCGGCCACTCTCGCCTGGATGGCAGGCCATTCCAGGACATCGAGGGTGTGCTGGTCGATCTGATTCATCTGATACAAGGACCTCCGGATACCCTGGTACGGTACGGACACACTATAAACGCACAGGGGACTCGGTTTCGAGTCCCCTGTGCGGTCCACCCCACTACGGCGGTACACACATAACGAGGCGATAGCGCGGTCATTACCGCCGTGATAATGCGTCTTTCACCATCTGACTGGCCACCTTCCCATCAGCCCGGCCTGAGATCTCCGGCATCAGGAGCGCCATGACTTTACCCATGTCCTTAAGAGAGCTCGCCTGCGCCGCGACGAGCGCATCCTCTATTTTCGTTCGAAGCTCTTCCGGAGAGAGCGGCGGAGGCAGGTACGACTCGAGGATCTTCAGCTCGGCCTCCTCTTTTGCGGCCAGATCATCGCGTCCCCCCTTCGTATACTGCTCGATGGCCTCTTTTCGGAGCTTGCACGAGACAATCACTGCCTGGATGATTTCAGTGTTGTCTAACTCTCCCCGCTTTTCTATCTCCCTGTTCTTGATGAGGGCGCAAAGCAGCCGAAGTACTGACGTCCTCAACCGATCCCCACTCTTGAGGGCCGCCTTGAGGTCTTCGGCCAATCGCGCCTTTGAAACGCCCACGTTGTTCTACTCTACAGCGAAGCCGACGCGCTTCAAGGCCTTCTTCCGGGCGGCTATCGATTTTTTCTTGCGGCGGACACTGGGCTTCTCGTAATGCTCGCGCTTACGGAGCTCTGTCAGGACTCCAGTCCTCTCGCACAGTTTCTTGAAACGGCGGAGAGCAACCTCGAACGGCTCATTCTCCTTGACCGTCACACTCGCCATCCCCTTCACACCCCCTTATCAATAGCGATGAGATAAGCTATGGTTTGACATACGGCTTTGCGGAATGCTGAGGCTACCGCTCATAATCGCATCGTTTGCCTATCTATGTCAATGTTTTTACCGGACCGGCTCCTTTGACTTTCGCTATTCTCGAATGATGGTCACTTTGATCATTTTCACATCTTCGCGAGGTCGATCATTGCCGTCGCGGGGAACGTTGCTAATAGCGATGGCCACATCAAGACCTTCTACGATTTCACCGAAGACTGAGTGCTTGCCGTCAAGAAACGGAGTGGGCGCAACGGTGAGAAAAAATTGACTGCCGTTGGTGCCGGGGCCCGCATTAGCCATAGAAAGCATTCCAGGTTTAGAATGGTTGAGCTCTTTATGAAACTCGTCGTCAAAACGATAGCCGGGGCCACCGCGGCCTGTGCCCGTAGGGTCGCCACCTTGAATCATGAATTTGGGAATAACACGGTGAAAAATAAGCCCATCAAAGTAATGGGATTTCCCCTTTTTTCCAGTGTAAGGATCGGTCCATTCTCTCTTTCCCTCAGCGAGCTCGGTGAAATTGGCCACCGTCTTTGGAGCTTCTTTTTCGAATAATTTGATTTTGATTTTGCCTTTTGTGGTGTCCATTATTGCGTACAACACTTTGTCTCCTTGTTTTTGTTCTGTTTTGGCGTAGCCAATTGTTGGAATTGCCAGACTCAATAGAATAGATGCGATGAATACGCGAACCATATTGTGCTCTCCTTTACTATTCTGAGTAGGGTGACCGATTTGCTCGATTAACGGTGAGACGCCCTTCGCCGGTGCCGTCGGCATTCATCAGGCGTTTATGTCTAAGATGAAGTAATCGGGTCTACCGCTCTCATCCCCTTTCGAATCACCGCCCTAAGCGGCAAATTCCGGCACAACCCGATGAAAATTGAGACCGTTATAGAACTCCGACTTGACCAACTTGACGAAGTTCGCTACGGTCACTGGCGTGCCCTTCTCATAGAACTCTATCACAATCTTACCGGCTGCTACCTCGATGACGGCCTGGGGCTCTTCGTCGGTCCGGCCTCAGCCGCACTCTGAAGACCCATGAATAACAGTCCAACCCCCAGCACCCCAATCGCGCTTCACATTGCATCCCTCCTTTTAGGATAGAAGTTGCATCGGTTTTCAATACCACCACGACCTTCCCCTGTCAATAAAATAGGCCAGCACACGATGTTGGGAGGCTCACCCTTGACCCTGTCCGCTAAACATGTTTTAATGAGCGCTTCCAATATATTTTTTTAGGCATAGATACTATGGAGGGTGGATGACTACATCAAGCGGTCCGTTAACGCACATGACCGGTTATTGAAGTCTAGAGATGGTTTGATAGAAAGAGATTTCGCCATCCGTTACGCAACAACACTCTTTTAGGGGGTTAATCGATGATGATGAACAAAGCAGCGAAAATCGTTATGGTGATTATGATTAGTTCGGGTCTTGCCTCAGGGTGTGCAAGTACTCAGCCTGTGACAGCCAGGACCCCCATCCAGGACCTGAAAGCTCCAGAATGGGTCGTCAAAAGTAGTGGTGCGTTCGCGGGGGAGCGAGGCAAGGTTTTTTATGGCGTCCAATCGGCAATGAATATGTCGTCCCCGCTTCTTCGTGCCGCGGCTGATAACCGAGCCAGAAGCGAAGTCGCCAAGGTGGTCCAAGCCTACACTGCTTCGCTGATGAAGGATTACATGGCCTCCACATCTGCGGGCCAGGAGAATGTCACCTCCGAAGAGCACCATGTGGAACAGGCGGTCAAAACAGTTACTGCGATGACCCTTTCCGGGGTGGAGATCGTGGACCACTGGCAGAATCCGGCTACGGGAGAGCTACATTCTCTTGCCCGGCTTGATCTTGCGACATTCGTGGATAACCTCGAAAAGGCCAAGGGTCTGGATGCCAAGGCAAAAGAGTATATTCGCCAGAACGCCGAGCGGCTTCACGGGCAGTTGGCAGAGGAGGAAAAACTCAGGTTCGGAAAGTAAATCTCTTCTGCGGTTCGCTGCGCCGAAGGAGACACTGGAAAATGGGAATTGCGAGAAGAACGATCCTGGTCGGGATCTTTGGAAGCCTGCTTCTTGTGGCGGGCCAGGCCTTAGCTGGAGCGCCCGAACCGTTGGAACTGCTGACGCCGGAAGAAGCAGCGCTGGCAGACCCTCCGCCAGGCCCGGTCCAGGCTGGAAGACTGCTGAATGACGGGCCAGAGATCGTGGTTTCCCAACCTCGGGAAAACGTCCCGTACAATCCTCCCATCCCCATAGTGGTCCACTTTATTCCCAACAACGGGAGGGATGTGGACCTGACGAAACTCAAGATCGAAGTCCTCAAAATCATCACCATTGATATCACCCTCAGAGCGTTGCCTTATGTGACCAAGGAAGGGATCAATGTGGAGAAGGCCAGCCTTCCGTCTGGGGAGCACAAGATCCGCGTGACCATCGGTGATGTGAGTGGGGGAATGACCGAAAGGGTATTCCGGGTGAAGGTCCTGTGATTGAGGTCATATTCGCACATGAAAGAGAGTCGTTACTGCTCCTTGTCACTCTGCTTCCGGCGCTGGTGGGTCCCTGCGTTCCTGCAGCAACCGGCCACGAGGTAATCCGGATGAGCGGCAAGAGTATTTCTTTTCCGGAGTTGCTCTATCTGCGATTGGGAAAGAATGGGTGACGCGATTCGAAAAGCGCTCGCCGTCATGATGTTTTCCTTATGCGTCCTCCAGGGATTTCATCCCTCCGCGGCCATCGGAGGGCAGGTGCGACCGCCTGACTGGGTGAAAGGAGAACCGAAAATAGAGGGGATGATCTGCGCGGTAGGGATCAGCGGACCCACCTATTTCAAGGACGATGCCCAGCGCTATGCAGCAGAAAATGGCCGGAAAGAACTGGCGAAGTTCTTGAGCATCCGGATTGAGACGATCATGGTGGATGTGGTAACAGCGACAGGAAGCACAGTGGACGAGGCGACCGTCATGCAGGTTTCTTCCTGGTCGACAGCGGCTTCACTCGAATACTCTCGGGTAATTGAGTACTGGTACGACACCGATGGTGTCATGCCGGCGGGGGGAAAAACGACGTATGCCCTGTGCTGTTTATCGAAGAAGCAGTACACGAGCGGGTTGGAAGAGAGCCTTGCTGGGGCAAGCCACCTCCCGTACAACCTCAGGGAGAAAATCACTCGGCCGATTGCCGAGGTTCCCGAAAAATAATGGAAAGCCAGTGAGGTGGACATGAGAAGAAGCGTCGCGACGATGGTCGCGGGATGCGTGGGAATCTTGGCGTGCAGTGTCCCAGGTTTGGCGGCCGATTTTCCGGCGATCAAAGTGTATGAGCAAACCTCGCGATCCGTTGTCCTGATCATCTCAAGGAACGAAGGGAGGGGGGGCTCGGTTGGCGCCGGTTCCGTCATCTCGAAGTCAGGGGACATCCTCACCGTTGCCCACGTGGTGATCGACGAGGAAACCTCCCTTCCCATAAAAAATATTAAGGTCTATCTCAAGCCTGAGAAAGTGACGGGGAACTATAGCCGCGACGTGACGAAGGGATACGACGCGGTTGTAACCGCAAGCGACCGAGCCCTCGACCTTGCGGTCTTGCGGGTAAAGGGATTCGACTCGGGGGTCGGCGTTCTTGATCTGGTCAACCCGGATGAGGTCAGGGTTGGTGAGGAAGTCATTGCGATTGGCCACCCGGAGCAGGGCGGATTCTGGAGTCTTACTTATGGGCGCATCAGCGGCCAGATCGAAAATCAGGGGAACCATCCGGGGAAGGATGTGTATCAGACCGATACGAGTATCAACCGTGGGAATTCAGGCGGGCCACTGCTTGACCGAAGGGGCTATCTGGTCGGTGTTAACGCAAACATTGCGAGATTGAGCAAGGACAATCTCCCTATTACCGGCATCAATTTCGCCGTCAAATCATCAGTAGTCCGGCAATGGCTGGGAAAAAACGGATACCAGATTGCTTACGGGCAATTACCACTGGAGGAGGATGGCACGCCGAAAGCGAAAGAGGCGACTGCACCAGGGAAAGCCACAGGACGTCGGGCTGCGGCTTCGCCTGATCATGGACAAATGAGGTCGCATGGATCATCGGAGGGCGGGGAGAATGCGCGTCCCGGAAAGAAAGAGGATAGGATTCTGACTCCGAAAAATCCGTATAAGATAGAAGATGTGCTTGCCGAGGCGGAGAAGGATCTCGAGAACATGATGGACGAGATGCGGGGCAGAATCAAAAGATGAAGGTGGGATCAACGGTATTCCTTAGCCGGACGAGGAGCGGGAGATGAAGGCACTGCCTGCCAAGTTGCATGGGTCTCTGAGGTTATGGCTGGGTATCTGTGTGATTATTTCTGGATGCGGAACTGTAAAAGTTCCAGTTACGGTGACGCATCCGGCTGAGATCAACATGGCTAAATACAAGCAGGTAGCCATTTCCAGGATCGACGGGACTATAGGAGATGTCTTCGCTGACAACCTCAAGGGGCGGCTAATCGAGCGCGGGGAGTTTACCTTGGTAGACAGATCGAGGTTTGATCAGATCATGAGAGAACTTCATCTTTCCAACTCGGACCTTGTGCAAAATAATAAGGCAGCACAACTGGGGAAGCTCTTGCCAGCTACCGCCATCATTACCGGCCGAGCAGAAGGAAAATACGTAGAAAATATGACCACTACGGAGATGACATGTTACAGAAAAAAGACAAAATATCCCTGCCGGGCATATACACGCACGGGAACTTACCGAACAAGCGGAAGCATAGATGTCATCGATGTTGCGACCGGGCAGATCTTAAAGAGCAAGTCTCTTGAATGCAGTTACCAGGGCAGCACGAACGCAACGGATGGGCAACCTGAGGCCATCGACAGGAGTGGACTCAGCTCTTTCTGTGTAGATCAGAACGTGACCCAGTTCATTAACACCATCACACGTTGGACCGAAACTGTTCAGGCGCCTTTTCAAACAGACGGGGACCTTCCGAAGCTGGAAGCCGGGGTGAACATGGCCAGGATCGGTGATATGCAGAGTGCGGCGACTACATTCCGTGCGGCAGCCCGGGAAGCCGAGATGGCCCCCAATGTTGGTCCCAAAACCATCGCAAAGGCATACTTTAACCTGGGACTCGCCTATCAATACTCCGACGAGTTCGGCAAGGCTATGGAGGCCTTTAAAAAATCCTATAGTCTTGATCCGTCCGACTCAACTTTGAAGGAGATCAAACAGTGCGAAAAGTTTCAACGCGAGAAAAGGAAATTGGATGAACATAATCAAGGGGCCGAGAGAGGAAAATAAGAGCCCGATTGCCCACAAGGGAAGCACCGAAGATTTCCAGGTTGCCGACTGTGACGACTTCAGAGAGGTAAAGCCCGAAGACATTTGTTAAGGCTGCATCATGTATTTTGAAGGTCGGGCGCATCTTCTGCCCGGTTAAGGGCGCTTGAACGCCTTACATTATCATGATTCCGAAGGGTATCGGTGTGAAGAAGGTGACCGTAGGTACGTCACTCCTGATGCTTTTCACCCTGTACTGGATGTCTGGGTGCGGGACACGGGCTCAAATACTCAAAGAGACCTCTGCCCCCGTAAAGCCGTCATGGATCACAACCGCCCCCCGGGACTCTGAAAACTTTCGATATTTTGTCGGTATCAGGACCGATGCATCCACGCTGGAAGAGGGAAAAGACTCGGCTCACAAGAATGCCCTAGATAAGATTACAGCCTTCCTCAGAATACGGGTGAGTAGTGAGTTTGAAGAAACCACCACGCTAGTGGAACAGAATGTGAAGCAGAAGATTGTCGCAGCCAGCTCGGCCTCGGTTAGTGCGGCGCGGCTGGATGCCTTATATTACGAAAAGACGAGTCGGGTTGACAGGAACTTCAGTGCAGAACGGTACGACGTGTACGTTCTTCTCGCGTACCCAAAGGAAGAAGCATCCCGTGAGCTGGAGCGTCAATCCAGTGACAGACACTCGATTGCACAAAGAGCGTTGGAGTTGTACCGGAAAGGCATGAAAGAGGAGAAGGCAAAAAAGTATCCCGAAGCTCGGGGAAGTTACACCCGGGCCTTGAATGAATTGCATACCTTGAACGAAGTGACCTCGGTGAGGGACGAATTCGTCGATAGTGTCGGCCTCGAGATTGCGGTCAAGGGTAAGGTGGCAGATCTTACCAGAAGATCGAGACGGGTGTTAATTCGATGCCAGGTGCGGCGTAGCGAAGAATCACAGAGGCAATTCGTTGCGAGCTTGACCGCGGCGATCGTGGCGGGAAAACTTGATGTTGGAAATAATGATCCTACCTTTGAGATCGTGGGGGAGATTTCCATTGCAGAAGGGGGATACGTCATGGGGAACCATGTCGCATACGCCACAGGTTCTCTCGAAATAAGGCGCACCTCCGATCGAAGAGTCCTCTCTGTTGTGCCAATCAATGTCAAGGGATTTCATCGGATAAGGGATACAGCGGTAATTAACGCGTTAAAGGAAGGCGGGGAGCAGGCAGGAGTATCTGTGGTAAAAGTGATATTGGAGGATGAGGCAGGATAAAAGCATTACGAACGCATTGATGGTAGGGTGTTTGCGGGTGCGATAGTACGGACGATCGAGACACTGCTTCAAGGTATCGGGGGAGGGGAGATGATTCCAGGACTCTTTCTTACGTGCATGCTGATCTTGGCGACACCCTCCATATCCGTAGGGCAGGAGTTGGTCGGGTTCGTGTTGGAAATGCAGGGCAAGTGGTTTCTCGACGGAAGTCCGTCCCGGAAAATCCACAAGGGTAGTACGCTCCCGGCAGGCGGCTCTATCTACACCCAACCTCCTGTATCGCGATCCGCCCGGGTCGTTGTCGCAGATCGCACTGGAGCAATAATCGTTAAGAAGGAATGTGGCCTTACGGGGGAGTGCGAAGGGAAGATACGGCTTCCCGGTCTCAACCCTGGAGCCTCCTCCGCCGGCAGACACGTCTCCGCAGTCCTTGACGTTCTCAGTAAAGAGGAACCGGTAAAATACGAATCGTTCATCAGCAGCAGTAGTCAATTGCCGGAAGGAGATCTAATTGCCGACGATGTCCGGGAAGCGGTCGTTGCGATCCGGGGGGATACCCTGGACATGAGACCGGTCTTCGCAAGGGTCCGGAGGGAGAGGTTTTTCCTGCGTCTAAACGCGTTACCTGGCGAGCAACGCTTAGATCCTTCGACCGATGTCGCACCAATCGTTTACGACTGGGATCCTGCCGCTCCTTCCGCGGTTAAAGCGCCCGGCATCCAACCGGGCCTGTATGAAATAGAGCAATTGGCAAAGGGCGAAAGAGGCTTTGCATCGGCTGGTGTGGTCGCCTGGGTCCTCATCCCGAAACCAGATGAATACGAGAAAGTATCCTACTGTTTCGGCAAAGTTGTGCAGGTGGCCACAACGTGGGGAGGGAGCATCAAGCCGGACACTACGCGCAGGTACCTTCGTGCAAACCTCGATTATCTATTGACTGAAGGAGCACGCTGCACCGAGTGAGTGTCTATATTCATCGCTTCCGGAAGGAGTCTTTCGTCATCCTCGGGGCGATGTCTGTCTCGTTACTGCTCGGGACGTTCGGTATGTTTCGGAAACTGGAATCCTCTTCCTACGATCTTTACGCCCGTTTATCGGCAACTGATAGGCTGAGCGACATCGCAATCGTCTGCATCACCGACAACGATTACCGACAGATTTTTAATGGAAGGAGTCCGCTTGATCTGCAGACACTCAAGAAGGTCATCGACGCAATCGCTCGCGGGAACCCCCGCGTAATCGCCGTCGACATCGACACCTCATCGGCAGAATTTCAGAAATTCGTTCCCAGCCGTGCATGGCCGCCTATAATCTGGGCCAGGAATGCGGTCTTTTCGAATAGGGAAGGCAAGCATCATCTTTTTGAGGTCCTCGGTGGCAAGACCCCCCCTTATTCTGGCGTCATTTCGTTCAAAGTGGATTCGGACAAGACTCTCCGATCCTACACAAATTACGTCAACACACCCTCAGGATTGTTCCCGACGTTTCCGCAGGCGGTCGTAAGTGCCCTTGTAAGCGAAAACACCATGAAGGCCGGTAAGCCATACGAAGAACTGCTGATCAAATTCTCCGGGGGAACCAATACCCCAACCCGTTACAAGCTGCCGGTGTCCATGGTTCTGGGGTTAGCAGAAGGCGAAGGATGGAAGGAGGATGGCCCTCTAAAAAACAGGATAGTTCTGCTGGGAGGGGACTACAATGTTACGGATGAACATCTAACCCCCATTGGGTGGATGCTCGGAGTCGAGGTTCTTGCGAATATCGTCGAGACCCAGATGAACGGAGGGGGTATCCGTCTTCCCAACAAATATCTTCTCGTTGTGCTGTCCGCCGTTAACGCGATCATCCTCCTCGTGTTGTTCAACGTGTTACGGTTGCGACACGCGGTACTTATGACGATAATTGCTACGCCCATGTTGTCGTTAGGATGCAGCTATCTGTTATCCGGTTCGTTTTTCTATTGGATCTATTTTACCCTGATCATACTGTTCGCCTTGATACACATCCTGGCGACAGGAGTCCATGCTCATATTGAGCAACGTCTCCAAGGGTCCAGATCGATCCCCCCTTTCGTCTGAGCCTCTGCATCTGCAAGATCGCTCATCGCGTAAGTGCGCCACCTATTAACGGGTGCGAATCAATCCAAAGTCTTGGCAGTCGTCCTTGGTGCAGAATTCATGTCCAAGGTACTTCATGCGCAGCACCCTACCCATCACGCCAGGCGGGTTCTTTGACGGGTCTGAATCAATGACCTTGCCGACGAGTACCACCGGCTTCTTGTTCACGAATGCTGTCCGAGGAACGCCGATTGCTACGACGACGGCACTGCTAAACATATTATCAGCAAACAGCGCCGTATCCGCAGTCAGCATTTGTTGGAACTTTGTGTTCACAAGAAATATTTAAATGGTCACTGTCCCTATTTGCGCGACCCGGCGCGTGCCACGCAGGTCCTGGTCCGAATACGTGCGCCGCTCAGCGTCCCGGCCACCCTGGCCGAGCAGGCGGCCCACCCTTAGGGACGCAACAAAAAGCCGCCGCGCCCCTAAGCCCGATCGTTCTCCCTTCGCTTCGCTCATGGAGAAAGCGGGGCTGAGCCGCTGGCGGAGCCGGTCGGCTGCGTGGGCGAGTTAGGTGGCGCTTTGTCGACATTCACCATGTGCTGCCCACCCGCGTGCATTTGACGGAAGTACATTCCGAATAGAACGATGCCCACGCCTGAGATTGCGGCGAGCACGGCTAATGTCAGGGCATCGCGCTGGTAGAAGAGCACCGCAACGCAAAGAAACATGAAAAGCAGGCCCGCACTGAACGCGAGGGCTCCGATCCTGTTGAAGATGCTGACAGGGTAGAAAATGCCCCAGTACCGACAGACCCGATGAGCCGTCGCATGGAAAAGAACGAGAGCGAACGAGAGCGTGACCATGGAGAGGGTTAAGAACCACAGGACAACCACTCTAGCCGAAGTCAACGCCTCCGTGGAGAGTAGTATCTGGAGTAGACCTGAGAAGACAAAGCCGATAAAGATTGCCACCATCGCAATCGTAGCCTGATAGATGTTGAAGGAATCGCCGACCGATTTCAGGAGTCTCTGGGTATCAGTTTCCGTGCGTTGGGGGTTCATCATGTCCTCCGGCCGTGCTCTTCGTTCACCTAACGCGGGACCGGGTCGCCGCGAAGTGGTCGGTTTCGTGCCCTTGGTTGTCCCGGAGCGGAGTAACGGAAAGGAGCACTGGCTCAGTCCCCGCGGTTGGGCGCCAACGACACAATCCGCTCCCCACCCAGGAGTTGGCTTTTACCCAATTGTGGCTAAGGGTCTTAACCCGAGGGGAGCCTATTGAACTTTGCTTATTGACTGCCCCGTTAGCCCATTTCCACATTCCACAGCCCACGATCCGTTATGAAATTTCATTAATTGTGCATTACTGGCGTAAGAGTTTGCTGTGTTGTAATAAACCTGCCATCGCTCATCGCCAAGTTTCGCCAGTCCCCGTATCGACACTACGTCGTTACATTGTCCATTGCTCAGCATTGCTTTCAAGATCGATGTGTCATTGGGCAACGATATCCCTAGCGGTAGGCCTTCAGCTCGAGAGCAACCGAATAGTGAACCCAAGCCGATAAATACCAAAGACGCAAGCAGCTTCTTCATTTGATACTCCCTTGGTTAGATGCGGCAGGTCTGCCGCGTGGTCATGCTAAGTCTTACAGCATTCAATAAAGATCGCGTGATGTGTCGCCCAACGCGGACGCAACCTGTTTATCGGGTTGACGGACTGGTTGGGCACTCCCACGTATTCACTGCTCTTCCGCATTAAATGGTCGCTGTACCTATTTACGCACGCTTCTAAAACAGGTGCAGCGCGAATTAGTCCTTTGCCCCGTATTTGAGCAATAAGGCAATGACGGCATCTCTATCTTTCAGTTCCTTTTCAAATGGCTGCAAGGCGTCCTCCGAGAGCTTGTCCGGTTCCGTTATTCCCTTGGCCCTCTGTTCCGCGATGCCTCGTGCTGTGTTTTCGCGCTCACTGCGAGCTAAAGCAAGTGGGGTGTTCCCCTTTACGTCCTTCGCAGTAACGGAGACCCCTCTTGCTAGCAAGAATTCGATCACTGCCAGACTGCGCCCCTCCATTGTCGGAGAGCCCGTTTGCCCGATCGCAGCGATAAGCCAATTGCCACCCCAACCAAAGGGGCTACTCAAATTTAAATTTGCACCCTTTGCGAGTAGCAGCTCCACCATCTTTACGCTGCTAGCTCTGAATATGAAGGGCCCCCCCTCATCATCTATCCCGCTATTAACGTCTGCACCTTTGCCTATTAAAAACTCCGCAATATCAGTTCTATCAGACTCGATCGCCGCTGAGAGAGCATATCCCCCCGGGCTTGCGCCATTCGCAACCAACTGCTGAACGGCTGACAGGGTCGTAGAGCCAGAGAATACCAGTTGATATAGCTGCCGATCTAAATTATCTTGCTTTTCTCGCTCAGCGATCTCTCGTGCTCTTCGCGAGATGGCAGCCTCCAAAGATCTTATAAACTTCACGTTTAGCTTAGTAGGACTTTGACCGTTGTATGTTCCGCCAATAACCTTTTCCTGATTTAAGCTCATCCAATGTTTTTGATCCGCACTCCATTGCCACATATCATTGACATTTTTATAATAAAGAGGAGTTGCATGAGAGTCTGCACTGTATGTATAAATGCCTTGTGAATCAGGACTTCCAAACATTGATTCGACGTTGACAGGAGTTTCAGGCGTTGACTCGGTATTGATGGAGGATTTCTTAACTATTCGCCACGTCCCCGAACCATTCTTTTGGCTCCATTTACCCGATATCTCACCTGTTGCATTGATGGTGCCTGTGAATGTCCTATTTGTCCCATCGGTATATTGGTATCCGAAGGTAATTTCTTTTCCATCGATATTTCCACTTACAGCGGAACTCCCGCCATTTTCGTAATATGTGCCGGTGAGAACTGAGCCATCTCTTATAAGATCAAGACTAAAAGTCCCTTCATTCGTTGCCAACGGATTAACTATTCCACTCAACTTCCATCCCCCCTCCCATTTTCCGGACAGTTGACTGGCAATATCTTGGATAATTTTCTCTTGGCGTAATTCGTCCTCACGACGGGCGTTCTCTCTCACTATGTACTCATCTGGAACCTTGTAAGCTATTCCGCCCTTTTTCCTCAGTTCGGTCATTACAGCCCTGGCTAATCCATTTCGGCGGGTAAATCTCCCGCTGAACGTGACTGAATCCCCTTTTACGAAATTTTCGAGAGCCGTTCTCCACTTCGAGAGCGGTCCCTCTTCTTCAGGGTTGTCTTTCCCCCATTCAGGGTGTGTTATCTCTAGAAATCGAAAGAAAATTGTGTGCTGGCATGGAAGAGTTATTTCTAATAGGACACCTGGTCCGGTGTTGTAAAACGTTGTCCCAAAGCTGGAAACCACGCCAGTAAAGTTAGTAAACTGACGATGATTGACTTCCAAGAAGTTCTTCACAGAGGCATCGCCTTGCCCACCGATTTGTTCAAGCTGCCTTCGGAGTGAATCTTGCTTGAGAGGATTGCGTTCATTCTCAATTTGCCGCTTTAGCGCCGCCTGATTATTTCGAGTTGTATTAAGAATTGTGCATAGATCGTTCATCTGGTCTGCATGGGCTGGAGAAATGGTAAGCGCGAAGACCACACCAAAAACGCCGCAAACAACCGAACCTTTCAAAGCAACACGTAGAAATTTCAGCCTTTTCATTTACATCCCCTCACGATCCGACGAAACGATTGGCAGGCAGAAAAGAATTGTAAGCACAGTAACAGGCTACGAAGCCCAATAATGCGCCGCTCAGCCACTGGCAAAGTCCGTCGGCTAAGCGACGTCGTCAGGTCGCACTAATCCCAGTCACTCGACGACGTACGTGCTCATGAGCTTGTCGTGCCAGCCCTGCTTATCGCGGTCGAAGAGGATCCATAAGAACCCCAGCGACAGGACCAAACCCGATATCCACTTCCCGATCCACTCACGGATGAGCATGGTAAAAAAGCCCGCACTGGTTCCGTCCTCCTTAATAACTCGCATGCCAAGGAGTTTCTTGCCGGGCGTCATACCCTTTGTGAAGAGCTTGAGCGCCCAGATAACGTATGCCAGGAGCAATAGGATACCCAGGAGGAAGCCGACACCGACTCCGGCGGCATCCGTTCCTGTGACAAAGCCAGCGAAGCCGCCGGTGAAGATTGAGGCGGTGAAAATTGAGAAGAAGGCGATAAATAGCACAAGTGAGTCGAGAAGGTAGGCACCGAGCCTCTTTCCCGGTGAAGCCAAGCGACCGATTCCCTGATTCAAGACATTCCTACGGCAAATACCACACCAGCGAGTACCCGGAGCAACCTCCGCACTACATGATGGACAATTCGCCATGATACTATCCTCCTTTTTTGATATAGCTCATGTTGATCCAACAGATACTATCCAAAACTTCTTGGACGAACTCTACGATATCGATACATAAAATGCAACACGATACTCATGACCTAAAAACAAAGAGATAAGGGTGCAATTAAATAGGGACAGCGACCATT
>UBJH01000711.1_pt1 | contig 23048 bp, 19 predicted proteins | sample 2193721 | NCBI WGS metagenome assembly UBJH01 (sample SAMEA4703186, study PRJEB27089) | metagenome | reverse complement strand
CCGAGGCGGAGGAGGGAATCTTGGGGGCGCTGAACCGTGATTAGGGGCATCGTCCCGATGTCGGGGAGTGAACAGATGCGGGTGTTGATGTTAACTTATTACTTCCCCCCCATGGGGGGAAGTGGGGTGCAGCGGAGCGCGAAGTTCGCGAAATACCTTCCGCGCTACGGCTGGAAGCCCTATGTAATTACGGCTCGGCAGGGATTCGACCTCTCTCGAGACCAGAGCTTGCTTGAGGACCTCCACGAGGAGGTAACCATTCGCCGCGTCGGACTCCTTGAGTTTTCAAAGGTAAGAAGCTTTCTCAAGAGCCATGTTCGCCAACGCCAGGAGGACCTGTTTCGATGCCGGAAGGACTCTGGGAGTGCAGGATCGGGAAGGGTGGGGATGCTTGATTGGTTGAAACGTGGTGTCTCCCAAGCGGTCATCCCTGATGGGGAAATCTTCTGGGCGGCTTCTGCATTTTTGGCAGGCCTATCTCTAATGGGTAGCAACAGGCTCTCGGTCATCTACTCCAGTGCGCCCCCGTTTTCGTCGCATCTCGCGGCTATTGCATTAGGCAAGAGAACCAAACGACCGGTAGTTGTGGATTTCAGAGACCCCTGGGTTGATCGGGCATTCTATCCCTGGGGGCCTAGGAGAAAGGCAGTCGAACATCGCCTTGAGCAATACGTCCTCAAACATGCCGATGTGGTCATCTGTAATCACTCTCCGATGCGTGACTATTTTCTAAAAGTGATGCCGAATGAGCCCGCGTCCAAATTCATCGTAATCACCAATGGCTTCGATGAAACCGATTTCTCTTATTATAGGGAGCCTTCTGAAGGGCAACGTAGCTCCTCCATGATCTTCTCGCATGTTGGTCAGCTCTATCCTGGAACGACGATACCACTCGTAAGCGCACTTGAGGGCTTGCTTCGGCAAGACCCGGCACTTGCGGGGAAGCTGAAAGTGCGCTTGGTAGGGGGACTCCCGATGCCAACGGAAGACTCCCTATACCTCGCGCGCTCGAGCGCCAAGGCGCTGATCGAGCTATTGCCCAGGGTGGATCACGCGACCAGCATTCAGGAGATGTTCGCCTCCGATGTCCTGATCTTGCTCCTGACTGCGGGTGGACTTGGTCAGCGCTGGTATCCTGGCAAGCTCTTTGAGTATCTCAGAGTCGGAAGGCCGATCCTGGCTATCGTCCCAGAGGAGGGCATTGCGGCTGACTTGGTGCGGCAGTTCGACGCAGGCCTGGTTACCGATCCTGGAGATTGGGAGGCCATACTCCGGGGGATCCAGGCGTTCCTTGACGGCAAGGTTTCAGTTGACAAGCACGCAAGCCCAGAAGCGCTCTATCTCTATCGGCGAGATGCCTTGGCTAGCCAATTGGCCGGGGTGTTTTCACGACTTATCGGCAAAGAGTTTGCCTTCTCAGGTCAAGCCCACGCCACATTCGGGAACGACGCGCAGGAGACCTGATGGACAACATTGCAAGAAATCCCCTTCCCAGGGTTGTCTTAACGATGATCAGCGTGGCCCTCGTCGCCGTGTCCATCGTTTATCTCGTGCCGAGCGGGCCTTCATTTGGCTTATTGCTTGGGTTAACAATCTTCCCTGTGGCATTGCTTGTCATGTTCATTGCCAGGCTGGAATACCTGTGGATGATCGTCGTGCTGTCTTTTGTGACATTGCCGTATCTCGGTCTGCGAGTTGAGCTTGGCAGCCTGCTCATTCCTGCCCCCGCATTTCTTGCCGTAAGCGCCTTGGTGGCGATCCTTGCAAGGACGATCTTTAGTGGGGCGGCGAGGCCCATCGACCGACGGTTGTTGGCGGGATGGTCCCTCTTTTTCATCGCAAATCTCCTGTCGATATACAACTCGGTGTCCCTCGAAAGCAGCTTGTCCTTTCTGTTCAAATGGGTGTTTCACGGAGTCCTCTTTCTGGCCCTCATCTTGAGCGTACGGGGTCAGAAAAACGTCAAGCTCATCACCTTTGCGTTCATCATGGTGGCCACGGTCATGAGCCTCCAGGGTCTCTATGGGTATTTCGTGCAGGAAACCGCGACAGACATCGACCTCTTTGGTGAGTATGCGACGAGAGATGCCCCCGCTTATTATCTGGCCATCACGCTTCCGCTTATCATTGCCCTTCTGTGGGATCCGATGCTGCCGCTGATGAAGCGTGGGCTGCTCCTATTCGCTGTGGCGGCATCCGGGACGGCCCTTGTGTTCACCTATACTCGGGCTGCGTGGCTCAGCGTGTTTGTCGCGCTCTTGATCTCTGGTTTCTTTCAGCGGAGGGCGTGGCTCATTTGTGCTGCGGCTCTAGCGATTGCGGCGGTGACAGCGCCTCAAGCTGTCATGGACCGCTTCACCTCGATCTATGTGGCGACAGACGTGTCAGGATCTCCCTATAGGTCCTCATCGATAGAGCGATACTACGTGCTTATGACAGCCCGCAAAATGATCGAAAACCATCCTTTGATCGGGGTTGGCGTGGGGACATACGAACGCAATTATCACCAATATCGCGAGTCAGGAGCCTCGGTCCAACCAAAACTCCCTCATAATGAGTACCTTCGGACATGGGCCGAAGGCGGCATCGGCGCCATAGTTGCCCTTCTGTGGCTTACCACCATGATCCTCTACCGACTCCTTCGGGTCGTGGCACGGGCGAGCGGTGCCAAAGAGCGGCCCCTTCTGATAGGGTACTTGGGGAGTGCGGTCTCGGTGTTCGTTTACGCATTGCTTTCAAATAACCTGAATACGATGCTAACGTGGCTCATCCTGGCGACGGGAATGGTGCTGGCCGATGAAATCGAGGAAGAGCGGTCTGCGAATTTGTCTGATCTACAACGCTAACCTGGTTTGGGTGGACGGTCGGTATTACCTTGATCGTCCTTACGGCCGGTATGTTGAGTCACTTTTGCCTCATGTCGGCGACGTCATCCTCTGTAATCCAATCGCCCCATCAGCGCAGATCGGCGCTCATCTGCCTGTGCCAGCGGGGGTGTCGGTTCATGCGCTTCCCTACTATAGCCGCTGGACAGAATCGTATCGGACGATCCCGTTGGCGATGCCCATCTTGCGTCGAGCGATCATGGCGTCCGAGCTTATCTACCTGAGAATTCCCTCTCCCCTTGCGCTCGTCTCATTTGTCCTCTCGCATTCTTGCCGCAGGCCCACGCTGCTGCACATCGTCGGCGATCAGAGACAGGCATATGATACTGGCCGATACCGGGGCCTCAAATCGCCCATGGCTCGTGTGGTTGTAGAATTCAACGAGTGGTCTACTCAATGCATGGTCAACCGTTCATTGACGATCGTGCAGGGTGAGGATCTGGCTCAGAAACACAAACGAACGTACAATCGTGTGTTCAACCTTATCGAGTCTCCGATCTCAGTGAAGGATGTCGTTGAGAGAACTTGGGGAATCAACGATCCTCCGGTGCGCCTTATCTATATAGGGGCGCTGATCGAGAAAAAGGGAGTGGATGACCTCATTGAGGCTCTCCCGATCCTGAATGCAGCCGGGGTGAAGTGGGACCTGAAGATCATTGGCACGGGACGACAGGAATCGGATCTCCGAAAAGCGGTGGAGCGGGAGGGAGTGGGTGATTTCGTCCACTTTATGGGGCCGATCTACGCCGAGGAAGAGCTCTTCTCGAATCTGAGGCGCGCTGATATCTGCATCATTCCCTCTCGGGCTGAAGGGGTCCCGCGGGTCATCTTTGAGGCGATGGCCGCTGGGGTTGTAGTGATCGCTACCCGAGTGGGGGGTATCCCCGGAATTGTGACGGAAGGTGAGAATGGTCTCCTCGTCTCTCCCGCTGCTCCATCCGAGATCGCCGAGGCGATCGTTCGGCTCATGCGCGAACCCCTACTTTTCGAAAGGCTCGTACAGAAGGGAAAGGAGACAGCCCTCCTCAACACGAGAGAACGGCACGCGACGCGCCTCTTCGAACTGATTTCGGAGCATCTTTCTTTCGAGCAGCGGGATTGCGTAGGATGATGATTGCTCTTTTTTGGATATCGTCTGCCATACTGCTCTACACCTTCGCGGGCTATCCTCTTCTGCTGAAGGTTCTCGTAATCTGGCGAGGGTCTCGGAGCATCAATCGATCACCGATCGAGCCAACCGTATCCATCATCGTCGCGGCGCATAATGAGGAGGGAAGGGTTGGGCGACGCATCGAAAATCTCTTAGCTCTTGACTATCCTCGCGAAAAACTGGCAATTATCATTGCGTCCGATGGCTCAACTGACAGCACGGCGCAGATTGCCTCTGCATACAAGGGGGAAGGGGTCGTAGTGCTCCCTCTTGCGCGCGGAGGTAGAGCAGTGTGTCACAATGAAGCCGTCAAGATCGCGCATGGAGCGATTTTGGTTTTTACTGACGCGGACACATTATTCGATCGACGATTCTTAAGACGGGCGGTCAGCAATTTTGCAGATTCATCAGTCGGAGTAGTGACGGGGCGGCTTAAATATCGGAATGAGGACGATGCTACGATTGCCCGCCACATTGGGTATTACTGGCGGTACGAACTTATATTACGCGCTCTGGAGAGCGATGCGGGCTGTCTACTTGTGTCGAGCGGTTGTTGCACCGCCCTGCGGCGTCATCTTTACCAACCGATGAATCCTGACGAAGATGCCGACAATGTTCAGCCGATTGAGTCAGTTCTACATGGACATCGAGTTGTTTATGACAGCGAAGCAATAGCTTACGACACCCCTCCTGGAACGATTCAAGGCGAAGTCCAGGCGAGAATTCGAATGACCGTAAAATTTCTGACAGCGTTGGCAAGGCGGTGGCAGATCTTGAATCTTGGGAGATATCGCCTCAATTCACTTGCCATTCTCTCTCATCGACTGCTTCGATATTTAACCCCCGTCTTTCTGATTTCCTTGCTTTTGTCGAATGTTCTGCTAGCCAGCGCAAGCTTCTTTCCTCTGACCCTTGTGGTGCAATTGGGATTCTATGGGCTCGGCGCCATGTCGATAATGCTCAACCGATGTGGGATTAGATTGAGCTATGTTTCCTTCGCCGGCAGTTTTGGTCTTGCTAATTTCGGTTTTATGATCGGGATCTGGAGGTTCGCCATTGGGGAACGAGTTGGCGCCTACACATCTGTCGACTGAGGACTGGATAATCATAAACTCAGTGGTGTGGAATGCACAATCTGTGATTGTAGGATGTAACAAGGTCTCTGGATGGTCATTTGAGGGAATGGGCGGTAACATCCCCTGCTTTTCTCCCGCTTATTCGGCTTTTCATTGAACTGCATGATCCTTATCTCGATCTCTAAGGGTGTCGAAGCCTCCAACAAGAGGAGCGCTGCATCTGCGTTTTTGAGCCTCCGAATCGAGGTTTGCTTCCCTTCGTTTCGTCAGAGCGCTCAAGATTCGATGAGCCAGCTGCTCTCGCACGACGAATACTGATCGAGAACTCTTCGTCCAGTTTGACCACGTTTTCCCGACCAGCATTCCTTCCTTAGTTGCCTAAGCTCCTTCTCCCACTCGCCAGCAGCCACAGGTACTCGTAGTCCTCAAAGCCGTCACGCAAGGCCTTCAGCCGGAGTGAGGGGATCGGCTGCAAGGGCGTGCCGACCGCATCGCCGTGGTAGATGCTGGTAGAGGGTGATGTGCGCCTTCGACAAGAGGCTTCCTCCCCGGCCCCACCAGGGTCAGAGATCATGGCTCACGTTCTCGAGAGCTGCTTTAGTGGGGGCGGTTACGACGACCTGGAAGGCCTCGTACTCGTTCCGGGCGGGTCGGTGGGTTGGACCCGGGTGAGGGCGTCGGTGGTCCAGAGGGTGAGCTGGGTGGGCTAGCGCTTTTCTGCCTGAATACACCCTGAGAGCAGTAGGATCAGGGTGAGTAGAGATAAGCCTTGTCTAGGCAGTCTCACCTTCACGCGCATATATTATAGCAGGAGAAGGGAGCGGTTTTGAGTACGCTGGAGTCGAAAGAGAGTCAGAACCTGAGAAACGCAGTATGGCAGAGCTGCTCGCGAAGGGCTTGTGGGGCGTGGGGTAGACGGCCGAAGAGTATGCCCCTTCGGCCGTCTACCCCAAAGCCCGCATGACTACTCAGCTTATGTGGAAGCGTAGAACAGTTCCTTCTATTGGCCGCCTAGCTGGATGATTCGCTGGGCCAGTTGCTCTCGCGCGGTTTGAAGCTGCGCAGGGTCCTTGCTCCAGTTCGTCCAGCTTGTGCCAACATGGAAAGCCTGGCTGTCCGAGAGGGTCTTATCCCCAAGAGCGGAAAGCAGCCACAGGTACTCGTAGTCCTCAAAGCCGTCACGCAAGGCCTTCAGCCGGAGTGAGGGGATCGGCTGCAAGGGCGTGCCGACCGCATCGCCGGGATAGAAGAGGAGTCCATCCCCATTGAGCCCGTTCGTCGCGTTCGTCCAGGGGTCGCCAGCCTCCCAGTAGGTGGTGGTCCAGTACAGCAGGCCGGTGAGGCCGTAGCGCCAGTTCACCCAAGGCATAATGCGAGAGTGGATGAGAGGATAGTCTAACAGCCAGGTCGGCATCCCATTCGGTTGGACTCCCGCGGTATAGCTCCAGACCTCCTTGCCGTACGCGAGCTGTTGGGCTGCCGCAGTCTCGTCGAAGGCCCACACGACCGGGACCCAGATGTCTAGCGCCCTGTCGAGCTCCGTCCAGCCGCTCGGCTCGGGCACGGTCATCAGCACCTTGAAGCCTGGGGCTGCTTCATGGATGAGAGCCGCGATGTCGCGGGCCTCCTGGTAAGCCTCGGGCGTCCGGGGCTCATCTATGGGGAAGGTGTACGCCCGATCCGCCCACCCGTTCGCGCTCAGGTAGGCAGAGGACTCAGTCACGTACCGCTTGGCCTTGCCCCGATCCACTCCAAGGGGATCGACCCAGGGCCAACCCGGACTAAAGGGAAGCCCCCACCCGGTTACCTGGAGGTCTTCCATGAAGGTTCGAAGAATCGGATCAGAGGCGGAGGGGTCGATCGCCCCGGTGCTCCGGTCGATGGCAGGGTTCGACCCATCCGGCAGGTGCGGGCTCAGGCGGTGGCCGATCAGCGCGCGGTAGTAGTTATCCTGGACTTGTTGCGCTTGGGCCGCATCGGTGATCCCGAGGTAGGTTATGGTCTTGGCCCAGTAGCTGTTGTAGCTTTGAAAATTCGATCGGAGCGAGGGTCTGGCTGGCAGCGTGAAGCCCCACACAGTGAGGGACACAGGAACTGTGGCTGCGGCGTAGCCGTCGGCGGTCACCGTGAGGGTGCCGGTGTACAGGCCCGCCGGCGTGCCTGCGGGCACGTAGACCTCTACCCAGATCGGCTGATTCGTCCCTGCCGGCACTGAGAAGGGCGCGGCCGGGAAGCGTCCCCCCAGGGCGGTGAAGGGGATGAGGGCATCGGGCCACCAGCCGGGCGGGTAGGGGGAGCCGTTCCCTCCCCAGGAGCTGGGAGTGGTCACCGGGACATACTGCTCCCGGTAGAGAGTGAAGGCGCTCTTGTTGAGGGTTCCGGGACCGACCAGGTCGGAGACGGTGGCGTTGACATTCGAGAGGGCCTGACCGTCGGGGGCGCGGATGATGACCTGGACGGCCTCAGCCTCGTTCCGGGCCGCCTTGATGGACGCCGTGGTACTCGTCCCTAGCGGGTCGGTGGGCTGGATGCGGGTGAGAGCGTCGGTGACCCAGAGGGTGAGCTGGGTGGGAACCGGCAATGTGACAGCGATAGCGCCGGAGGCTCGGGTGTTATTGCTTTCGTTGCTCTCCTGAACGACGTTTGCTGAATCGGCGAACGCCACCAGGTAGAACGTTCCGCTGGCAGTCGTTTGGGGAATGCCGACCGAGGTAGCCAGGGCTATGCTGGAGCCTACCGAGAGGAAGGCGACATTCTGAGATCCCAAAAGCGCTGCCCCAGAGATGCTGGAAGGGCTCGTCGAGAGGTAGTATGAGACACTGAAGGCCGAGGAGGTGGCATTACCCCTATTCCTGACAGTAGCGGAGACCCCAATGGCAGCACCCGGAGAGGTTGACGCCGGGGCGCTTACGGCGGAAACGATCAAGTCCGGCTTTGATTTAGCGGCTTCGGCGTATTTTCCAACGATTCCTGTGAAGCTCAGCGTGAGGGCCAGGGCGACAGCAACTGTAGTTTTCATGAACACCGCTCCTTGTCGGAAGGTCGCTTTCCGAGAGGAGCGGTGGGTGGTGCCGCCCTTCCTTTCTTCGGCAACCCCGCTGTCAGCCCGATTGCTGACCGGTGGCTTTGCGTCCCAGCCTCTCGACTGGTTTGCCTTTATCGGAAAGGAACCTTCTACGCCAACAAAACAGTGCGAGATTCGTGCCAGCACGTGTCTGAAGATCCATTTAGCGCACTCATTTGTGTACCCAGTAATTTCAATATGTTAGGAAACAACCGCAGAACGCTGGAGCCTGACTGGCTGGTCTCACGCCGTCTCAAGGACAAATGGACAGCCTTCCGATGAAAAAAAGTGTCACCGAGGTGCCAAGAGGTGTCGGTGCTGCCGAGGGGCGCCGCCGGAAGACTACGCAAGTGCTGTACCAGGGTTGTTCGAGAGCCGGTCATCTAACTTGGGATGGTGACAAATGCTGCCGTATTAATGAGTTATGAAAATCAGGCAGGTTTGAAGAGGGGGTGAGGAATCGGTTGATGCGCCGACGTACGGGAAGGAACTACATCGCTCGGGCGAACAAATTACTCGTCGTCCGCACTCCGGTTACGCCTTCACGATCTTGTTCGGGGGAAATCCTTTAAAGGCGTTTCGCGTATCTACAATGAGCCGGGCGTGGCGACCGATCAACTCGAGATCAAATGTCGAGTGGTGTGTTGCCAGGATGACCACATCCTGCGTCTGGAGGGTCTCGGCCGTCAGGGGCAGGGCGGTCAGATCGAGATCAGGATAGTGGCGATGACCGTAGCACCGTGGGACGTGGGGATCTGAGTAATTCACCTGAGCGCCCTGTTGCCGAAGCAACGTCAGGATCTCCAGGGCCGGGCTCTCCCGTTGATCGTCGATATTCGGCTTGTATGCCACCCCCAGGACCAGGACCTTGGCGCTGTTCAGCGACTGACCCCTCCTGTTCAGAGCTTCTACGACCTTTCCTACCACCCAGGTAGGCATGGCGTGATTGATCTCGCCAGCCAGCTCGATAAAGCGGGTGGCCATACCGTATTCGCGGGCCTTCCAGGTAAGATAGAAGGGATCGATGGGGATACAGTGCCCCCCAAGACCCGGTCCCGGATAGAAGGCCTGAAAGCCAAAGGGCTTCGTCGCTGCGGCGGCGATCACTTCCCAGATATCGATTCCCATCCGGTCCGCCAGCATTTTCAGCTCATTGACCAGCGCGATGTTGACCGCGCGGTAGATATTTTCCAGGAGTTTGGTCATTTCAGCCACCTTCGGGGAGGTGACCCGGACTACGGTCGGCACAATCGTCGAGTAGAGCGCCTCTCCCAGTTCGCCGCAGGCGTCCGACACTCCGCCGAGGACCTTGGGCATGGTGGCCAACCCGAAGTGCGTATTGCCTGGGTCCTCACGCTCCGGCGAGAATACCAAAAAGAAATCCTCCCCCACTTTCAGCCCTTCCGCCTCATTCCGTGATCCCTATCCCTGATGTTGTCAACGCTCTAAGGTTAGGTCGATCGTACACTGTGTAGGTATCGTGAACAATAAACGTCAACATAATAGCACTGCAACTACTGAATGCACAATATTAGTGCGATAACAGCTACAATACCCATACGTTTCGAATAAAGAACTCTCATGATCGGCGTGTCGCGCACTCTTCCGCTACTTCCTCCAGGGTGTGCGCCAGATCCGCCCACGACCAGTGGTGCTGTTGGGCGATGTTGCGCCGTAACCTTGTCTCCAGACCTTCTTCAAAGAAACGAATTACGGCTGTCGCCAGGGCGGTAGAGTTGCGGGGTTCGACCAGGAAACCGGTTTCGCCGTCCTGAACGACTTCCGGCAGGCCGCCCACGCGAGTTGCTACGACCGGCCGCTCGAAGGCATATGCGATCGGGACGATACCGCTTTGGGTAGCCGATTCGTACGGGAGAACCACCAGGTCGGCCGCCGAGAAGTAGAGGCTGACCTCGTCGTCTGGAATAAAGCGATCGATGACATGAACCCTCGATGTAAGGCCCAGGGTATGGATAAGATGCAGGCAGCGGTTCTTTTCTTCGTAAAATTCTCCGACCACGAGGAGGGTGCAGTCTACCTTTTGGAGGATCAGAGGCAGCGCCTCAAGCAGACGTGGGAGCCCCTTGTAGGGGCGGATCAGGCCGAAGAAGAGAAGGATATTACCGGTCAGATCAAGGTGGCTCTTCGCCCGCTCTTTATCGATTGGCTTCCCAAACCCTTGCCCTGAGGGGTGGGGGAGCCGAAGGATGCGGCCTTGCAGATTGAACGACTCCAGGTCTCGTCGGTCAGTCTCGGACTGGACGAGCCACGCATCGCCAGTGGCCAGGGCGAATCGGGTGAGCATGGCAGCTCCGGGAAACGGTTCGTGTGGAACCACATTGTGGCAGATGAAGATAATGCCGCCTCGGGCTCGCCTCCCGGCTACACGCATGGTCGTCCCAAGGCATGGACCGAAAAAAGGGTGCCACCAGTGAATGATCACCAAATCGGGATTGACCTCAGCGATCCGGCGGCCCGCGCGCAGCCAGCTTAATGGATTGATGGAGTCGAGCAGCGGTTCTGCGATGAGTACCTGGGGGGAAGGACCCGGGTCGAACTGCGTCCGTCCCGGAAACAGCAGAGTCGGATACTGGCGCGAAAACGAGATCATCGCGATCTCATGGCGCTTCCGTAGTTCCAGCGCAAGCTGCGCGTTGTAGTGAGCGATCCCGCCTCTCAGGGGATGCATGGGGCCGATCAGGCAGATTTTCATGTATCGTATATCCTTTGACTGCCACTGTAGCGTTTAGAGTATCGAAAATCAACCCTTCGCACCTTTTTCCCCCGTGGCGAGTGACGACCACACACGCGGAAATGAAAAAATGCTTGACAAGCAAAAGCACGACATGCTATTGATTACAAAATTTTGGCTTTACTGACTTCACGACTTTGTCGGTTTACTATGGATCGCTGCTAATCCGGGGGGTGAAGGGAGGCGAGAAGGTACAGATTCAAACATTGCTTCTAGAGCCGATTAATCATAGAGTAGATCGCACTGTGAAGTGATCCCAACCTTGTTGGTGGCCCGCTGCTCGGGGCAAGGAGGAGCAAGGATGAGTTCTAGAGCAAGAGTTGCTTTCAGCCGGAAGTTGGCGCTGTCTCTGTTAGTCCCCGCAATGCTGACGGGATGGGTCGTCGCCCCGATGAGCGCCGATGCGCGCATCCAGCAACGCCTCGATATTGCTGCCGATGGGACCGTCTATCAGTACCTCTGTTCCGATGGAGAGCCGACTGGGACCAATCATGACCGCATGACCAACGTGTCGATGGGCATCACGTTTAACGCAGCGGCTCCTACTGTGAACCCCTTCCTCAGCCCAGGTACCACGCTGATCGCCAGGGTGCCGGCCAGCCCGCTTGTGACTGATTTTACACGTGTTAGACGATCGGGTGAACTTTCACTGGGAACATGTCTTCCCAGTATCGCTTTCACCGCAGCAGGGTCAGGCTTTTGGGACGGTCCCGGGGCGAACAATTTTGCGGGTTTTAACGCTGCCGGATTGACACAGGTCAATCTCGCTGCCCCTGCGGCTCACATCACGAACAATGCGGCCTGCGGCGACAGCGTGTATGGATTTGATGGGGGGACATCCTGCGAAACCCCTGACAATGGAGCGGAACCGACCGACGGCTTCGACCTTGCCCCCGGGGAAGGCATCTTGTTCGTTTACAATGGAAACTTGTTTATCCCTGCCAATACGGCTGGAACCCTAAGGGTTGCTGGCGGAGGTGCTGGCTTTGATGTCAATGCCTCCGATCTGAGTACGGATTCGACCCAGGATTCAGATACAATTGCTGTGGACGTGACCACCACCACGACCACTACGACGACTACGACAACGACTACGACCACCACGTCGACGACCACAGTAATTCCGACGGTCGGAAACTGGGGGATGATGATTCTAGGTCTGGCGTTCCTGGGCGCGATGGCGTGGATGATGAAGGCCCGAAGGGCTCACCTGCAGTAGTCGGCACACTGAATACGCCGAGTTAACGTGGCAATGACAAGAACGGGGCTTTGAGCCCCGTTCTTGTTTTTTGGAGCGGTCATGCTGGACGTTCGCGAATCCCCACGTGCAGCCTCGACCGAGCCCAATACGGTCCCGGCGGGAAGCCGCTATTCCTGGGTCGAGAGAGCGAGCACGTTCTTCGCTCTCCTGCTGACCTACGGGATCCTTCTCTGGTATTTCAAGCCCTCTCTCCTGCTCAAGCCGACCATTACTGCAGGCGGCGACACCATCGCTCACTATGTTGCGGCAAAATATCTGCGCGATTACCTCCTGCCTCATGGAAAGCTCGTCGGTTGGATGCCCGGCAACTTTGCCGGCTACCCCCTCTTTCTCTTCTATTTTCCCCTCGCCTTCCTGCTGATCGCCGGCTTTAGTCTTCTTGTCTCATTTCCCATTGCGTTTAAGCTGGGAACCGTCGCCGGGACCTTCGGGCTCCCGATCGCTTCCCTTCTTGCGCTCCGCTGGATCGGCTGTCCGTTTCCCATTCCTGCGCTCGGCGCCGTCCTGACCCTCCCATTCCTGTTGAACTCCGGCAACAGCATGTGGGGCGGCAACATTCCGAGCACGTTAGCCGGCGAATTTTCTCACAGCCTCTCATTTGCGCTCCTCGTGTTGTTCATGGGCACACTGTACCGAGGTGTCCGTGAGCGGCGGTATGCCGGCTGGTGTGCCGTACTCTTCGCGCTCACCGGGTTGGCGCATGGCTACGGGATGGTGATTGCGACGGGGCTCGGGCTCTACTTTCTCGCCGTGACCTCGGATCTTCGGACTACGCTCCTGTACCTGGCGCGGGTCTATGTGATGGGCGGACTGCTACTGGGGTTCTGGTTGATTCCGCTCGTCCGGTATCTTCCCTATACCACCGGGTTTCCCATCACGTGGGAGTTTCAATCTATTCTGGAGATTACACCGGTCATACTATGGCCGATCCTGGTCATAGGGACGGTCACGGTGGGCTTAACCGTATGGCAGAAGTCCGTCGATCAAGGTTGGCTTCGGAACGTCTATTACCTGACCTATCCCGTGGTGCTGTCGATCACGCTGTACTTTGTCTCGCCCCGGCTAAATCTCGTGGACGTGAGATTCCTGGCCTTCGCTCAGTTTTTTCTCGTGCTCCTGGCGGCGGCCGGTCTCGGTCGTTTCCTGACCGGGCTGCCGCAGTCGATCAGGCGGGCAGCGCCGGTTGCTATCGCCGTGATGACCATCGCCTGGGTCATGCCTCAGGTGTCGTTTATCCCCAAATGGATCCAATGGAACTATGAAGGGATGGAACACACACCGTGGTGGCGATACTATTTGATAGTGAACTCTATTGGCCTGGCCGGCGACCCCCACAGCCCGCGAGTCGTGTATCAGCATTCGGTGCTGCATGACAAGGCCGGTACGATCAGGGCATTTGAGGCATTGCCGCTCTTCTCGGGGCGTTCCACGCTTGAAGGGGCCTACATGCAGTCGTCCCCGACCTCCCCTTTCGTGTTCTACATCCAATCCGAATTGACGGAGACTCCCTCTTGTCCGTTTCTTCCGTACAAGTGTACGACATTCGATCCGGAGCGCGCGCTTGCGCATCTGGAGCTATTCAATGTGAAAGAGGTAATAGCCGTTACGGATAGGGTCAAGGCGTCGCTGGCATCGAATGCAGGGTACCGCGAGGAAGGCGAGATCGGGCCGTACAAGATTTTCGAAGTCCGGCAAGGCAACGGCCGGTATGTTGTCCCGCTTCGGTACCATCCGGTGTTGGTGACGGATGGCGACTGGAAGAGACTGGCCTATGACTGGTTTCGGAAACCGGAGTGGCTGGACGTCCCGCTCCTCTTTGTGCGTACGGGCGAGTCGACGCCGGAGGCCGTGCCACGCTTTAGAAGCCTGGAGGAGGCGCCGGAGAAACGATCGTTGTCGCCGGAATGCCACGTGAAAGACGCCTTGGGCAATGAGGAGATTCGGTTTGAGACCGAGTGCCCCGGTCGTCCACATCTGATTAAGGTCTCGTACCATCCGAAATGGCATGTTGAGGGCGCCGATCGGATCTATCTGGTGTCGCCGGCCTTTATGCTGGTGTATCCTACGGACAGGCAGGTGCGCCTCGTGTTCGGCAATCGCTGGCCCGATTATGCGGGATGGGCTGCCACCACAGTCGGAGCCACATGGCTGCTTGCTGAAGGACTTGTCTTCGCGTCAAGGAAACGGTATAGTCGGCCTTCAGCAGAGGATAGGGTGTGATATCGGTATGTCGGAACGGCGACGAAAAGTCTTACTGGTCAATCCAAGCTGGGACCGGCTGGTAAGCCAAAAAGGGCGTCGGTTCAATCGCGCCTGGCCCCCGTTGGATTTGCTGAACTGTGCGGCGATGTTGGAGCAGGACGGGCTGAGCGTCAGCCTCATCGATGCCCGCGCCGTGCCGACCCCGCTGCACGCGATTCGAGAGGCCGCAGTACAACACGACCTGGTCTTCGTCACCTCGTCCCCAATCGACCGATGGCAATGTCCCAACCTTGATCTGGACCCGTTCCTGGCTGTGACGCAACTGGTGGAGTCGGGAAAGCTGTATGTGATGGGTGCGCACGGAACGGTTGCACCGGACGAGTTGCTCAGCATGACCCGGGCGCGCGCGGTGATCCGTGGCGAGCCTGAATTGACTGTGCGGTTGCTGTGTTGCAGTAGCGATGTATCCGAAGTTCCTGGTGTCACCTATCAGTCCGATGGGACCATTGTCAACAATCCGGAGGGGCCGGCGGTCGATCTGACGGCCTTGCCGATGCCCGCGTTCCGTCTCCTTGACCTTCGCCGCTATCGGTATGAGATTCTCGGCGATCGGTTTGTTTTGCTCGAAACGACGCGCGGCTGTCACTACCGATGCCATTTCTGTCTGCTCAAGATGTACGGGAAGGGCTATCGGAGAAAAGATCCCGATCAGGTGATTCGTGAGATGACGTATCTGGTCCTGGAAGCGAAAGCCAGGACCGGCTACTTCATTGATCTGGAGTTTACGGCGATGCGGGACTATGTGTGGGATCTGTGCGAGCGACTGGTTGCGGCCAGGTTGCCGTTTGAGTGGGCGTGTCAAACGAGGGCCGATTATGTGGACGGGCCGCTCCTGAACCTGATGAAGCGCGCCGGCTGTCGGCTGATCCACTTCGGCGTTGAAAGCGGTTCGGCCCGAGTCCTGGCTGCAACCAACAAGCGGATTACTCTTGAACAGATCGAACAGGGAATCACTGAGACGAAGCGGGCCGGAATCGATCAGGCCTGTTTTTTTATGTTCGGTTTTCCCGGAGAGACACAAGTGGATATGGATGCCACCATCGCCTTTGCCAAGCGCCTGAACCCCACGTATGCATCCTTCCATACCGTCAGCCCCTATCGGGGGACGACACTCTTTGAGATGAGCGGCTCGCGCGAACTGTTTCCTGAGGTGTTCAGCAAAGAGCATGATGCGGCCTTTCTCCAGGGAATCGTCAACCGGGCATTCCAGGAGTTTTATGTGCGTCCGGCGGTACTGTGGTCCAGGCTGCGCAGTATGGATGTTCGTCTTTGGCGGCGCCAGGCGGCCTTGTTTCGGGATTTCGTGCGACCGGCGCTCTTCGGATAACCGGCCTTGAATATGTCTCATGCTCACCCAGGACCTCAGTCAACTCGGGACCCGCTGACCATCCTGATCCCCGCCTACAATGAGGAGGCCATTCTGGCCGTCAACCTCGACCGCCTGAGAGCGCTCCTGAAGGAGCGGGATATTGAGAAGTACGAAATTCTTCTTATCAGCAACGGCTCAACCGACCGGACTGTTGAGATGGCCAAGGCATGCGCGCTGGGTCGTAATGATCTCCGGGTGATCGTGCTGGATCGCCGCGGCGTAGGCCGAGCGTTCAAAGAGGGTATCCGCTGTGCGCAATATGACCGCGTGATCTGCCTGGATCTCGATCTGACCATCGATCTGGCGTTCATCGAATCGGCCGCAGCCTCGCTCGCAACAGCGGATATCATTATCGGCTCGAAGCAAACCGGCGCCCAACAGCGCTCATGGTTACGGCGACTGGCCAGCGCCTCGTTCATCGCCTGTACCCGCCATTTGTTGGGTCTTGCGTTTACCGACTATTCCATCGGTGCAAAGGCCTACCGAAGGTCGGCCGTCATGCCGTACCTGCCTGCCCTCGCCGACGGCAGCGCCTACGTCGTACAACTGATCGCCTGGGGCCACCGAGACGGCGCCGTCATTGCTGAGATTCCGATCTGGTGCGATGATCGCCGACGAAGCAAGTTCAACCTCCTCCACGAGGGCCTCTACCGATTCGGCAGCCTGTTCCTGCTGTGGCTTCAAGAGCGAGTGACAACGAGTCGTGTGACAAGGAAAAGATCGCGGTCAGGCTGATCGGATTTTCGTGCTTTATTACCCGCAAACTTAATGGCTTGAGGATATCGCTATGTTGCCTCAACAACGAAAAGCCTTGATGTGATATCCACAGGTAGGCGCAGGGTCTGCGGCATTCCGTGGCCGGATTGTCTTGCGCTTCTAGCCATGACCGGGTGGGCCGTTGTGATTGTCCGCCCCATATTCGATCCCGGGTATCCCTCGTCATGGGATGGAGCCGCTCACTTCGTTCGACTGAAGGCAATGGTCGAACTGTTTCTCCCGCATGGTCGCACAGACGGTTGGTGCCCATATTGGTATAATGGATTCGCCCCGTTCCTCTTTTATCCCAACCTTTTCTTTGTTCTGGCCGGAGGGGTATACTACGCACTAAGTAAGGCGCTGTCCCTTCTCTTCATCTTTAAACTCTTCATCGTGAGCGCCTATGCCCTCCTGCCTCCGGCAATGTACATCGCGGCACGCTGTTACCGCTTTACTCGCTTTGCGGCACTCTTTGCGGCACTCTGTGCGTTGGCGATATCCGCCCCGCATGGAATCGGACTCGAGGCGCTATTTGTTATCGGACTCATCCCGCATGGGTTCGTCTTGCCCCTGTTTCTGCTGGCGCTTGGCGGATTTCACCTCGGCATTACCATGGGGGGCCGTTTTGTGCCTGTGGCGGCGGTACTCTGCGTCCTTGTCGTTGTCGCCCATCTTATCTCCGGGGTGTATCTTGCGCTGGCCGGGGGTGTATATCTTGTGGTTGCCCGGCTGCGGCATCGTCGTCCTCGACGCGCACTTCAAAGGGCGACGGGAATTGCCCTATTGACTGCCGGGATGAGCGCCGCTACGCTGCTGCCGATGGTGGTGCACCTGTCGCTGCGCGGTCCCGGCACCGGCTGGGGTGACTTTGCCTTCTTTCGAGATTTCTTGGGGGGGAGATATCTTGGCGGGCCGGTCATTAACTGGCTTGCCCTCGCGTTTGTAGTCGGAATCCGACGGTGGCGCTTCGAAGAGACATTCTTAGCAGTCCTTGCTCTTCTGACTCTTCCCTTCGCTCTTGGGCTCATTCTGACCGGGGAGCCTGTCGTTGATAATTTTTTTATCCAACTCCTCAGAAGTCGGAGTTTCGCGTTTGTGGGGTTGTTCGTTGCGCTCTTTGCCGGCGGCGCCGGCGATGCGATTCGGCGCTTTGTTGCCGGCCATGGCAAGGTTGTGGCAACGTGGCTGACGACTGCTGCTCTTTGCGGACTTCTCCTGGTTGATGCATTCACCAGGGTCGCGAACCTTAAGCGCTGGGTCCAGGTGGATGCCCATCACAACACCTCGGAGAAGTTGATGTATCTGGATGCGTACCGGTGGCTCCGCGAGCACGCGCCTCAGCCTGCCGTCATCGGTTTCGATGACCGATTCAAAGAGTTTGGGAATCCGGGGTACAACCAAATGGCCAGCCGCATCGTTCTTGAGACGGAACGGTTTTCTCTGCCGGGGAACCAGATCGAGGCGACCCGCGCCCACAATGCTGAGGTTCTTTCTCATCTCCACGATTGGGACCCGGCCAGAATTCATCAGGCGCTTGTCCGCTATAACGTATCGTTCCTCCTGACCTGGGTTGCGGATATTGAGGCGAATTTGCAGCGTTCTTCTGAATTCGCTTTGGTCTATCGAAATGCAAAGGTCCAGGTATGGGAGGTGAGAGGGCACGACTTCCGCTTCGCCTCAGGTCACGCGATCCGGGTCGGTGCGCTTGATTTCAGCGCTGAGCGGATCGCCTGGACGATAACGTGCGATGCGGCAGAATGCCCGGTCACGCTGGCCACAGCCTATCACCCGAACTGGAGGGCTCAGATCGATGGCGCGACCATCTCTGTCCGCGAGACTGAAGACCACCTGATGCTGGTGCACATGCCGCGTGGGACGTCGGCTCTTACCTTCACTTTTCAACGGGCGTGGTGGGAATCCCTGGCCATTGCGATCTCCGCAACGTTCTTCGGCCTAAGTGTCGTGCTCTGGGCGATAAGCCAACGCCGTTCACAACATCGACGGCCTCTTGGGCTCTTCCCGGAGTCGCTTTACCGACATGGGTGACGATTCGGTTCAACTCAGTGTGACGATTCCCGCCTTTAATGAGGCGGAACGGATCGGCCCTTCCCTCCAGCGGGTGTGGGACTACCTGCGGTTCCGGTACGAGGCGGGCGGGTTTGAGATGATTGTAGTGGATGACGGATCGCGCGATAGCACAGTCGCCGTCGTAGAACAATTCAGGGCGCATGCGCCGGAACTTCGACTTATCCGCTTCTCACACAACCGGGGTAAGGGTGCCGCCGTTCGTGCCGGCATGATGTCGGCCGTAGGGAAAGCCGCATTGTTCTCAGATGCGGACCTCTCCACACCGATTGAGGAGGTAGAGGGGGCGTTGAGGCTGCTTGCGGATGGCAGAGACGTCGTAATCGGCTCACGCGCGTTGGCCGGATCGCAGATCATGGTGCGTCAGCACCGGCTGCGCGAGTCAATGGGGCGGCTGTTCAACCGCCTTGTTCGAATCCTCCTTCGGATCCCGTTTCGAGATACGCAGTGCGGCTTTAAGCTATTTCGGCGTGAGGCGGCGCAGGCGGTTTTCCAACGCGCGCGCATCGACGGCTTTGCCTTCGACGTTGAGGCCATCCTTATCGCCATGCAGTTAGGATATGTCGTATGTGAGATGCCGGTACGCTGGAGCAATGATCCGGCAAGCAGGGTGACCATGGGTTGCCATCCCGCAGAGATGTTCACTGACCTTTGGCGGATCCGGGCCGGATTAGGTTCATGGCATGACACTTCAGGCAGATCTCTTTTCTTCCATGAGGGGGAAGAATCAAAGTAAGGGGTATTGACAATCCGGTCGGATCTGGTGTATCTAAATTTTAAGCAGTCTTGTTAGTTCTCCTTTCGGTCACGTAATGGAATAGGGAACGCGATGGAACGACGATTCGACTTACGCAAGCCCATAGTGAGGGCATATATTATCTTTGCCATATGCATCATCTCCTTTTACACCGTGTTGCGAATGAGCATCATACGAGAGATTGTCGGGCAGCCGCTGGCCGTGGCGTTTACCGTCGTCGGTGGATTGGTGTTGAACCTGCTGTCCCTCAAGGCGACGGCCTCCGGCACGCTGCTCCAGGTCGAAGGGTTTACCGCCCGGATTGACGATGTATGTACCGGCATCTTTGTCGTCGCGATCTTTTTTTCCGCCGTACTGGCCTACCCGAGTCGGATGAAAGAGAAACTCAAGGGTTTCTTGGTCGGGGCGTTCGTCATTTTCTCCCTGAATCTGATCAGGGTGGTGAGTCTCATGTATATCGGTCGCTACTTCCCGTCATTTTTCGAGATGGCACATCTTTTGATCTGGCAGTCGCTGGTGATCTTTGCCGCCCTCCTGGCCTGGATCTACTGGACGGAGCGTTTTGTCGGTGCTCCCCAGCACTAGAGATCTTCTCGCCTTTGCGGGCCGATTTCTATTGATTTTCTTCCTTCTGCTGCCGTTGTGGTTTGTTCTGACTCCCGCGTACAATCGTTTCCTCGCGACCAGCGCAAACGTCGTACTGTTCTTTACCGAGAACCCTCACACTCATACCCTGGTGGGATGGCAGCGCAACATCATGATCGTACGTTCCGATACCCCCGTTGCCGCAGGTATGAAGATCCAGGGGTTCACCGGATATCTGACCCATTTTAACCTCATTCTCATGTCGGCGCTCGTATTGGCCTCGCGACAGATCGATTGGCGGCGTCGGTGCGCGAACCTGGCGATCGCGTTGAGCGTCCTGTTTCTCGTTCATGTGCTCTATCTTGTCGTCGGCGTCAAATTTTTTCAGCAACCCGAACTGGAAGCCCTGCAAGACCCTTCCGGACGTCTGGTTATATGGGGGACGAATTTCTACCTGTCAATTGCGAGTCAGCTTGTGCCGGTGGTGATATGGATGGCGCTCTATCGAATCGAGCTCCCAATGCTCGGACAGCGCTCGGGTTTGGAAGCAGAACAGATTGCCGGCGAGGCACAGGAAAAGATAGAGCGGAAAAGAAAGAGAAAATGAAACACGTCGGCCACTACGAGATCGCTTTGAAGCGCCGCGTGTAACTGATTGTTGATCGTCGCGTAACCGGTAAGAAGGGCAGCGTCGAAATGTCAACCAGGCACGGGAACGACTCTGAGGCTACGACGCGTCGCATCGTGCCCACAGCCATCTCTGTGTGGGCCGCTGTCCTGCTGCTTGGCATCCTGGTCATCCAAGCCGGCCAGGGCGTCGTCAGCCGTGCTAACCCAGATGAGTTCCAATTTCTGCATTCGGCATGGATGCTCAACCACGGTTACCTTCCATACCGCGATTTCTGGTCTAACAATCCCCCCTTATTCATCTCCCTCCTGAGACCCCTCGTCGCTTTTTATGACGAAGACAGTTCGAGTTTGTTTCTCGTCTCGCGCCTGGCGATCTGGGTCATCAATCTGGGCCTTTTCGGGCTGGTTGCCATACTCGCCGCCGAGAAACGCTCCTGGTCGGCCGGTCTCTTCGCGGCGCTTCTCCTCAGCATCAACCGGACGGTTTTCGAAACGATGGCGGCGGTCCGGCATGACTCACTCACCCTCATGTGCGAACTATTCGCGCTGGCACTGCTGGCACGCGGGATAGAGTCTCGCCGCTCACGCGACGTCCTAGCGGCAGGGGCCGCACTGGGTTGCGCCCTGACGCTGTCGCCAAAGGCGCTGTTCGGGATAAGCGGCCTTATTCTGGGCTACGTCATATACCTGGTGTCGTTGCCTGCCAAGATGCCGCGCCGCCGCGACCTTCTCTATCCCGTCGCACTCCTGTTGGCGGGAACCGTCGGGACGTTTGGACTCGTCACCGCAGCCCTTCTGCCCCTTGATGTCTGGCCCATCATGGTCAACCGAGTCTTTCTGGAAAGCCTGAACAACCCGGATCGGTTCTCGCCGATCACTGTCTACCTGCTGGCAGACATTGCCGCAGAGCCGGCTATCTGGGTCGTGATGCTGGGCGGCATTGGCGTTGCAGCTGGGCAGTGGCGGCTTGGGTCCGTGCGCGATATTCGTGAGACGTTTCTTCTTGGGGGGGGGGCTGTGGTTCGGTGCGACGTATCTCTTCCTCATGTCGTCTCCTTACCGCCAGTCGGCGCTCCCGTTTGTGGCCGTGCTCTCGATCTTCGGCGGCCGTTGGCTCGCTGCGGGTGTTGACAACCTCACTCGAGTGACGTCCGGGGTCAAGCGAGCCGCCTGCTCGACCGCGCTAACAGTGATTATGAGTTGGATCGTGATCTGGCCGGCGTGGGGGATTGTTCGCGATCGCCCGCCCTTTCAGCGACGCAACACGGAGCAGATCCGGAAGATCCAGTATGTGCTGAGCCTGACGGACCCTCACGATATGATTTTCGACGGTCGCGCCGCATATATCTTCCGTCCTCAGGCTTCATATTACGGCAGCTTGGTAGATGCCACCCTCGCACGCATTCGACGCGGAGAGCTGACCCTGGACATTCCTCAACGGTGCGAGGAGCGCGGCTGTAAGATCGTCATGATAGATTACCGGGTCGAACAGCTTCCACCGATGGTTTTGGAGTGGATTGGGGCCAACTACATTACCTCCCCGGAATTTCCCGAGGTCTTGCTTCGGCGAAAGCGGGAGTCGCCACCGGAGAGGTCAGATAGATAGGAATCGCGAAACGCTAGTGTAGTGTCTCAGAAATCTCGTTACAATCCGTTCGTGGTGAGCCCTTCGACTGGGCTCAGGACAGGCTTGTCGAACCCATGAACGGAACTTATTGAAATCTATGCACCCTTCGACAGGCTCAGGGCGAACGGAATATGTACAGGTACATTAGGGACACTACACTAGGAGTCATAATGCAAACAGGTTGCAGGGGAGGCAGAGGAAAAGAAAGAGAAAATGAAACGCAGGAGCTATGTGAAGGCGGACAAGGGCGCCCGCTGACAATCTGGGCTCTTCCGAGTTGAGTGTGGGTAAAAGGGTACGACGTGAGCAAAGGGCTCTCCCGTTCGTGGTGAGCTCCGTCGAATCCAGATGAACGGGAACAAGTAGATCTCAATGACCTTTTGGGTATACTTATTACGCTGTGCGGATGGGTCGTATTATACTGGCCATACCGATCAGTTAGAGACACGGATGGCAGCGCATAATATGGGCACGATTCCCGGATATACCGTGAGCAGACGACCCGTCACGCTTGCGTTTTCAGAAGAATTTTCCACACGCGAAGAAGCTTTGGAGCGTGAAAGACAGATCAAACGATGGAGCCGCGGCAAGAAAGAAGCGCTCATTCGATCCGATTGGGTCGAGCTTTCTCACTTGGCGAAAGGAGCCCACCCTTCGACGCACCTGCCCTGAGGATGCCAACCGTCTCTGGTTCGACTTCGCTCACCACAGGCTTCGACAAGCCTGTGGTGAGCAACGCAGCCGTCTCCTTCGACAAGCTCAGGACGAACGGCTGCGTTATCGAAGGGC
>UBJH01000022.1_pt1 | contig 23127 bp, 25 predicted proteins | sample 2193721 | NCBI WGS metagenome assembly UBJH01 (sample SAMEA4703186, study PRJEB27089) | metagenome | reverse complement strand
CACTCCCCGCCTTAATGAAGGGGGCATAGCCTTCAGCCAGTATATTACTCGTTATTACCCGTACAGCTACAGGAAGTTTGATCATATAATTACCCTGTTGGACGGGTACCGGACCGAAGTGGGACAGATCGCTCCTGATGTTCCTACCACAACAATCCCAAATGGGGTGGACAGAAATTATTTCAGGAGGGATGAAGGCAAGCGGGAAAGCTTCAGGGAACGGTATAAAATATCTGACAGCGAAAAAGTCGTTCTTGCCGTAGGCCAGCAGACGCCGCGTAAGGGAATTTACGATTTTTTAGAGCTGTCAAAAATGCATCCTGAAATACGCTGGGTTTGGGTTGGGGGGTTTCCTGCCGGGCCATTTTCAAAAGATCGCCTCAAGATAGAGTGGATGAAAAAGAAATCTCAGGAAAACGTAATATTCACGGGATTCGTTCCGGATATCGCAGAAGCTTACAGCGGCTCAGATGTCTTTTTAATGCCTTCATATTCTGAGATGTTTGTGCTTGTGATCTTAGAAGCGCTCTCCTGCGGCCTGCCCGTAGTTGCCCGTGGGATACCGGAATTCAAAGGGATCTTTGAAGGCGCAGCGCAATTCTTTAATAATGTAGAGGAGGCCGGGGAGCGGATTACAGATGATGGATTATTAAAACAATATTCTATCATATCTCGAGACTTTACCGAGCAGTATGACATTAAAAAAATTGCAGATATGCATTGCAGTCTTTACAGGAAATTGATAGAAGCATGATATCCGTAATTATCCCCACTTACAATGAAGAAGCTAACATTACAGCCTGTTTGCAATCCCTGAGTAATCAGACAATTCGCAGGGATGAATACGAAATCATAGTTGTTGATGGAAATTCGAAGGATAGCACCTGTGAACTGGCACAGGCTTATGCTGATGAAGTTATGACCCAGACAAGCACAAAGGTAGGGGGAGCCAGGAATGATGGTGTATTACGCGCCCGGGGAGATATCGTTGCTACAACCGATGCAGATTGCATTATCCCTCCCGATTGGCTTGAGATAATAAAGAATGATTTCGAGTCGCATGATATTGTTCAGCTTTATGGGATCGTTTATCCGATTGAAGAGGGATTAAAACACAAAATCTACCTTACGAGTGCAAATACCTTCTCTCGCGTTGGGTATTATACCCGCTCCCTGTATTATTCGCTGGGATGCAACACTGCATTTGATAAGAAAGCTTTCATTGAGGCTGGCATGTACAGGTGCATCGATGCAGGTGATGACGTTGAGATTGCACTGAGGATGCGTAAACTCGGGCGTGTCATGCTTGATGATCGTATGAAGGTTGGATTCTCAATGCGCAGGTTCCAGCAATTCGGGATGATAAAATCGGTTTATGAATGGCTATACATAGTTGCCAATGGGGGTAAAGCTTCAAAATACTCATACACGAAACGGAATTACAAATAAAAAAATGTGTTATAATTGATAAAAACACACAATAATAATTCAGCCATCATGCTGTTCTTTCCATACCCTTCGTCCTTTATGCTGCAAAACCCTATCGCCAAGAAGGGTGCAAACAACCGGCAGGGGGGAAAATGCATACGCAAGAGAAAATAACAAATAGGATATTTTGCGTGAATTTCTTACCCTGGATATTCTGGAAGACATGGGACAATCTATGTCATTGAACTTCATTATTGTCTTTGACGATTCATACGCTACCCGGGCGCTATAATTGACAAAATCTTTGAGAGATGCAACTTTTCCGCCATGAATTGTCTGTCTATTCTTTATCGCAATCCGAAAATCTTCCTGGGAACTGCCGTTAAATAATGTATAACCGTTTCCGATCATGAAACTTGCATGCGCATCACTTCCGCCAAGCTTTGCATGCCCGTTACAATTTTCAAGTGCGAGAGCATTGGAATATCCATCCCTGTGTAATGAGTTGAATACTTCTATCCCATCGAACTTCAATATGTTCATTTTATTTCCCACACAAAAACAATGTCCACTATAAGGGTGTGGAGCAACGGCTATCCCATCCTGGCTGTGTATTTGTTCTATCGTTTCTTCGGCGCTCAAGCCGGGATCGACCTTCTCTTGAAGGAACAATCCCAGTATTTCACCTTCGTTTGAAGAGATCTCTTCACCGATCACTACCATATCCTTATTGAGTTTTTGAGCAACAAGCGCACCTTTGATAGTGTTATGATCTGTTATGCAAAGCGCGCCAAGTCCCATTTTTTCAGCAACCCTAATGGATGTCCTGGGAGTGGTCACGCTGTCCGGGAATGATAAAAATTTATATTTCGTGAAACCTGAATACATAGTGTGTGTATGAATATCGCCGACACCTATCTCTTGCATATTTTGCCCCCTGCTTTAATTATTGGTTTTTATAGTATAAGTTTTTACTGTATTTTAAATTTTCCTTACATTCTTCTTATTGTTCAAACCTCAAAGCATCCACAGGGTTCATCTTTGCCGCTGATCTTGCAGGCGCAACGCCTGAAATTATGCCCACAAATACTGAGAATGCGAGTGCAAATATAACAAGTTGTGGTGAGACGACTGCATTCATTGTCCCTCCAGGCCCTATTGCCCTGAGACCTATTACGGATACAAGTATAGATATCAGTATGCCGATAAATATACCAAGCATTCCCCCAACAAATCCGAATAATCCGGATTCCATAAGGAATAATTTCATCACCTCAGTATCTGTCGCGCCCAGAGCTTTCAGCAATCCAATCTGCCGTGTGCGTTCCATGACAGACATGAACATGGTGTTTGCAATACCTACGGCGCCCACAAGAAGCGAAACCGCTGCAATCGCAGCAAGGAATAGCGAAATGGTCTGGACAACACTGGTTATCTGCTGTTGTATCACAGCGAATTCAGTGACTGTAAAATCCCTGGTTCTTGGATTGACGTGCCTGGATGGCATAAGTTTTGTTACAATATCTGCAGCTACTTGATTTGCAAGGTTTGGGTCAGTTACCTTTACCATGATCGAAGTAAATGTGTTCCTGGATACTGTTGTAGTTATCACATCCCTGGCATAATCATCAGGCATAAACACTGCATTATCACCTGCACCTCCAAAACCCCCTCCTGATTGGACGAAGATTCCCACGACCTTGAAAGTCTTACCTCCAATCGTAACTGGTTTATTCAGTGTTATCGGCTGCAGGAAAGTTTCATGAGCCAGAGAGTAACCTATGACCACGGCGTTCGAATCGCCCGGCTGAAGGTATCTACCTGCTTCAAGCCCGGTTGTGACCATTGAGCGCCAGGCTATTGGGTCAACGCCACTTATGGATACCGAGGTCTTCTCTGTGCCCATTATCATATCCGATCTGCCTGAAACCATGCCGTTTACATAAAGCACACCGGGTATCTGCTTTATCACGTTCACATCTTTATCCGTGAGATTTATACTTGTGCTTCCGCCCCCTCGTCCCCCATCAAAACCTCCACCGCCGCTTGCTCTTGAATAACCCGGGGTGACAGTGATCAGATCCGCACCAAGACTCCCCAGGCGGGACGCAACGCTTTCCTGCATGCCCTGGCCTATTGAGATTATGGCTACCACCGCTGCTACACCTATTACAATTCCGATAATAGTGAGCCAGCTTCGCATCTTGCTTTTTCTTACATGGCTCAATGACAGCCTGAAAGTATCATAAGTCTTCATAAGTCCTCTTGATAAAATGCTGGTTTCATCTTCATTTATGTTTCTTGAAATATGTTGTTATTTTTCCTCGCTGCCAATATATTACCAGTATGATTACTGCTATCACAAACCATAGTGTATAATTCGTACTGGTTGTCTTTCTACCTGCCCCGGGTGAGGATAATTCCACGGTAAGATATTTCGGGATCGTGTGTCTTTGTCCGCTTGTGTCGGTATATTGTATTTCCAATTCCATACCGTTTCCAGCTCCAGCAGTTTTCGTTACCTGGAATATTGCAGATGTATAGTCGCCGGGATTTAAATTCCCGATCACAGACGTACTGCTCCCTGTTATTGAGAAATTCTTCTGGCGCGGCAGGTTGACCGCCACTGCGCTTGCGGGGCTTATACCTACATTAGCGACATTGAACGAAAAAGATCCCAGAGTCTCCACATAGCTTACCTCAAAATCGGTTATGCCTGCAACAACCAATCCTATGAGATTATCGATTGAATAATTGTTCTGTCCTGTGATCTTTACTGGAATATTATATACACCGGGGCGCGCGGCGACATCTGTGGCCAGAACGAATGTTATCGAAGCAACATCTCCTGCTTTCATAGTGCCCAGTGAAAATTGCTTTCCTCCTCCAAGCACAGAAAATGCTGAATTAGTACTGGCAATGTTTATTTCAGCTACAGCATTTTGCACAGTACCTGTGCCAGTATTTTTGAACTGTAGCGTCTCCGTGCTCTTGCTTCCAGGCGCCACGGTGCCGATCGTTGAGTTTACCAGCATTATCATGGGTTTTCCCCTGATAGTTAATATCTGGTCATCGAGCTTGGTCGTGGCTCTCATTTGTTGATTAGGGCTGTCTGTTTGCAATCCCTTGTAAGTAATAAAAACATTGAAATAATAATCTCCCTCCACTGTATCAGGATTTACATATATCCTGAACTTTGCAGTTCGCTGATCGCCCCAATCGTCAATAGTTCCAAGTGAATATACATCGTCAAGGATCTTTACAGCATTAGCAGATGAGTCTTCCTTTGGCGCAAGTTTTACTGTAACATCTTCCATAAAGTTACCAAATCCCATGTTCTTAATCGGTACATAGACATATGTCGTATCTCCAGGATACACCGGCGCGCTTTCAGTAACAAGATAATTAGAAGCTGCTGATGCAACCTGTGCTATCATTAATATCGATACGATCATGAAGATTAGATTAAATTTTTTCATGTTTCACCTACTATTTTTCCATCCAGCATTTTCACAACTCTTCCTGCATATCCTGCAATTCTTGGGTCATGCGTTATCATAACTATAGTCAATCCCTCAATGTTCAAACGTTTAAAAACATCCATAACTTCGCCTCCTGATATGGTATCAAGATTCCCTGTTGGCTCATCTGCCAGGAGAATAGAAGGGCCCGTCGAGAGCGCCCTTGCTACTGCTACTCTTTGCTGCTGTCCGCCTGATAATTGGGCAGGGAAATGAGTCCCGCGTTCGGATAAACCAACCATTTCGAGCAGTTTTCTCGATGTATCTTCTACCTCGCCTTCAGGAAATTCATGTATCCTCATGGGCAGCCGGATATTCTCAAGAGCTGTCAGGGTAGGGTACAGGTTAAAAGTCTGGAATATGAACCCGATTTTTTTACCTCTTATCCGCGCCAGTTCATCACTTTTAAATTCTGATATGTTCCTGCCTTCGAGCAAAACCTTTCCCCGCGTTGGCATGTCCAGGCAACCGATCATATTTAGCATCGTTGATTTACCGCATCCGCTGGGTCCTGTTATGGCTACAAACTCACTTTTTTTTATTGCCAGGTCTATTCCAGCAAGAGCAGGCACGTCAAAATCACCCATGCGATAAATTTTCCACACACCCTGCATTTCCATTATAATTTCCATAATCACCTGCCAAGGAAACGTTGATGGCCCCAGCGCTTTGAATTTTGCTCCTTATAATCGATCATCCATCCGCTGGATTCCATTTTGCTCTTTTCTACTATTTTTCCTGTTTCCATATCAATAAGAGCGGTCAGGGTTATATTTTCCCGGGTGAGAACAACGTGTACAACTCTTTTATCCCCGTTTAATGTAGAAATTATCCCCCCGCGGTCCTGGACGGAAACATTATAATTGTTATTCCCTATTTCATCCCTTAACCCATCCCGGGCTGCATTTATTGCAAAAGATCTTTGCTCTTTGTCAATTGGAAATGTATGGGTTTCCAAATAGGTAAATCTTACCCCAATGGCAATAGCCAGAAGGGCGATCATTATTAATGCAAATACTTTCCATCGGTTCATGGGTTCATCATTGGATGAAAGACCATATATTAATTACCTGAAATTATCTTGAAAGCAGTTTCATAAAAATGAAATTAAGCCGAGGCTTTCATTTTTTTAGAAATACCCTGTTTCCCATCCCCTCTCTGTGGCGAACTATCAATCCTCTTCTTTCGGCTTTGTCAAGAAGCCTGCTTACCTTTGGTTCTGAAAAACCTGTCTTTACAATAAGTTCTCTTTGCAATATCCCGTCGTTATCTAAAATATTCTGGAATAATATCTTCTCATCACCTTCAAGAATAGAGGCTGCAAACACGGCAGTGTTTTTACTTTCCTTTATTACTTCCAAGTCTTCTTTAAATTCAGGTATTTCTTCATCTTTTGATCCGGGTATTTGATTTTCCTTTGAAAAGAGTATTATATAAAGAAATGACATACCGCCAAGCCAGGCAGTTATTATGAAAAATATAACTTCATTTATTGAAAACAAGGAAGCGCTCTCAACAGGTACCGCTTTACCGTCCGCCAGGATAAGCTGTACCGGACCTGTTGCCAGCAATCTATCGATAATCAGGAGTACGGAAATAATTAATACGATAGCTGATATTAAAATGCCGTTCTTTCCAGGATTTACTTTAGGCGCCATTTGAATCAATATTTATAATTTTTTGTTATCCATTCCAATAATTTATCGATAAGCTCAGGTTCCGAAATGAACATGTTAGTGCCGTGTGAATTTCCCTGTATGATCTCCAATTCCTTATCGCCTGAAAAAATATCAAATAATTCCCTGCTGCTTTTTGCAGCATTTGTATCTCCAACACTGGCCAGGATATAGACCCGGCCGGAATATCCGGGAGCAAGTTGAGCCGCTTGTATTCCCCTGTAATTGAGGCCGGCTGATAACAGGATCAAGATCAAAACGTCTTTATCGATGGATGCCTGCCAGAGAGCAAGGTTAGCGCCAATGCTTGCTCCTGCAATTGCCATTCTGGATATGTCCACATTTGCCTGACCTGCCAGGAATTCCTTAGCAGCAGCAATGTCCTTCATAGAGTCCCTGTGTTCGTGATCTTTGAAATCCTTATAATCTAATTTCGAGCCATTTTTATCTGTGCTCTTACCATGCCCGCGCAGATCGATCGCCAGGGCAGCAAAACCTTTTTCCTGAAGATGATCTGCAAATGAGTTCCAGCTTTCCTTTGTGGATGGCATCATATGCAATAATAGAAAAACCGGTGCATGTTCTTTTTTTGGTTTGAAATAGTTCCCTGAAATTTTCACGCCGTCTTCTGTTATGAATGTAATTTCTTCCATTTGCATCCTTCAAATAACCGTACTCTTCCTTAGCCAGTCGATATCGCTCTGGTACAACTCCCTTAAGTCCTTCAATCCCAGGCGCAGCATCGCAACGCGGCTTACTCCCAGCCCCCATGCAAGCACCGGTTGTTTGATACCCAGGGGCAGCGTGACCTCTTTCCTGAATACTCCGGCGCCTCCGAGTTCAACCCACTTTCCCCTGCTTTCGATATACACTTCAGGTTCAACGCTGGGTTCTGTGTATGGGAAATATCCAGGCCTGAAACGAACTTCGTCAAAGCCCATCCTGTGATAGAACTCTGTCAGGCAGCCAAGGAGGTTCTTGAAGCTCACCCCTTTATCCATGACCACACCCTCAAGTTGTTCGAATTCAGGAGTATGCGTGGGGTCAATAGCTTCGCGCCTGTATGCCCTGTCTATGCAGAAAGCTTTAACAGCTGTGTCAGGATGATCGGCAAGATATTTTATCGTGACTGCTGTTGTATGCGTCCTGAGCACCTGTTTTCTTGCAACTTCCTCGCTCCATTTACCTCCCCATCCACGGGAAATACCGCCGCCTTTTTCATGCATTTCCTTAACGGGTTTGATATACTCTTCAGGCAGGTCGCATTCCGTGGCAAGGTGGAAAGTATCCTGCATCTCTCGCGCAGGATGCTCCTGGGGCTGGAAGAGAGCATCAAAATTCCAGAATGAGCTCTGGACAATGTCGCCTTTTATTTCTGTAAATCCCATCTCAAGGAAAATTTGACGCATCTCGTTTATAAGGCGCTGGTATGGATGGATCTTTGCGCCGTATATCGGTTTTATCGGGGTATGGATATCATACGGGCGAATCCTGGCATTTTTCCATGAACCACTGGTGATTATAGTTGGTGTGAGTTGTACAATTTCCTCTTCGATGGTCAAACCCATTGCTGCAAGGGCTTTTCCAGAGTGTGTGATCATAATTATCCTGCTCTTTTTCTCTGTTTTTTCAACAAGATTGCGTTTTATCAGGTCCCTGACGGCCTCCCCGATGTCTGAAAGCGGGCCTTTCTTGAGCTTTGTCAGGATATTTTCATCTTCGCCCACCTCGGCTTTCTCTACAGGAACGATCATGTCTCCTTCAATCTTTACCCAGTTTTTCTTTCGAAGCCAGCCAAGGGCGATCCCCACCATCTGCGGAGGGAATTTCTTTTTTAATTCGGAAAGCGAAAGCGGCTCTTTTAGCGAGTTCATGACCTGGCGCTCAGGAAGCGATACTTGCGCATACTGTTCCCCTTCTTTTGTCAGGGTGTATGTTGCCGTGATCGTTTCTTTTATTTCGCACAGGTGTTTTTCAGCCAGCATGAATGCGGATTGCATGGAAGCTTCAATACTTAATTCCGAGGCGGCGGCAAGGTCTTCAGGTGAAAATTTATCTTTCATGGAAAGTGCCAGCAAAACCCGCTTTTCATTATTTGTGAGATTGATATCTATTTTGAGTGGCATGATATGATGTCAGAATGAACAGCAGGATATTTAATGATTTTTAATAGGTTTTCAGGTTGAAAATAGACATAATTATTAATTTAATATCCAGCCTGATAACAAGTTATTTTTAATCCAACCCCATATTGTCAAAAAATGGTAAAACCAGCAAATAAAATTATTAAAGTGACTCATCCGGAAAAAAGAATTAAAATAAATGACCTCAACCTGTCAGCCCCAATAAAACAATTTTACCTGGATTCAGGGATCCAATCACTATATCCCCCGCAGTCAGCCGCCATTGATGCAGGGCTTCTTGAAGGAAAGAATATCGTTGCAGCTATTCCCACAGCTTCAGGTAAAACCCTCCTTGCGGAATTTGTCATGCTGCAATCGGTACTAAATGAAACTAAAAAAGGAAAAGCCCTCTACATCGTACCTCTTCGCGCTCTTGCAAGCGAAAAATACGAGCGTTTCCGCAGTTTTGAGGGCATAAAAAAAAGCGATGGGCGCGGGGTATCAGCAGGCATTGCTACAGGTGATTTTGATTCCAACGATGAATGGCTGGGAAATTTCGATATTATCGTTGCAACTTCCGAAAAAGTGGATTCACTGCTTCGAAACAAGTCGCACTGGATCGAAGAGATTACAGTCGTGATCGCAGATGAAGTGCATCTTATTGACTCGCCGGACCGCGGTCCAACGCTTGAGATAGTGCTTGCGAAATTGATAAAACAAAAACCCCAGATAATAGCGCTTTCAGCAACTATCGGTAATGCCCGGGAAGTGGGAAAATGGCTTTTTGCCGAACTTGTTTTGAGTGAATGGCGTCCCATAGTATTAAAAGAAGGAATCTTTTTCGGAAATGCCATTAGTTTTGGGGACAGGAGCAAGCGAGAGATCAAAAAATTCCATACCGACAGCGCCATATCACTCGTTGCCGATACTATAAAAGAAGGAGGACAGTGCCTGGTTTTTGAAAGCAGCAGGAAGAACACTGAAGGTATGGCAGGGCGCCTGGGTGTATCTATAGCAAGACTCCTGGATCGTGATACCAGGGAAAAACTAAAAAATCTTGCGGCAGAAGTTCATGAAACAAGTGAAGTGGATACTGCAAAAAAACTTGCGATGTGTGTCGGGAACGGCAGTGCTTTTCATCATGCCGGTCTTATTTCAGAACAGAGAAAGCTCATCGAAGGAGGATTTCGTAATGGAATCATAAAAGTAATAGCAGCGACGCCAACGCTTGCAGCAGGGCTTAATCTTCCGGCGCGGCGGGTCATAATAAAAGGTTTCAGGCGTTATGATGTGAATTTTGGCCAGGTCCCTATACCCGTTCTTGAATACAAGCAGATGGCAGGAAGAGCAGGAAGGCCAGGGCTTGATCCCTATGGTGAATCTGTCCTTGTTGCGAAGACATCAGATGAACTGGATGAACTCATGAAACAGTATGTTCTTGCGGGTGCTGAAAAAATATATTCAAAACTTGGTTCTGAAAACGCATTACGCACACATATCCTTTCTTTAATTGTAACGGGATTTGCAAGAGATATGACAGAATTGCTGGAGTTCATGCGCGCGACTTTTTATTCAACCCAGCAGGAACCATGGAGCCTCAAAGTCGTGATTGATAATATAATTCGTTTCCTTGTTGAAAAGAAGATGATCGTTGAAAAAGATGGGCTTTTTGCCACCCGTCTTGGAGAAATGGTCTCCCGCCTGTATATTGATCCAATGTCAGCGTCATTGATGATCGAAGGAATGGAAAAGATAGAAGAGAAGGACATCCAATATACCGAACTCACCCTTCTTCATATATTGGCAACGACCCCGGATATGCGCCAGCTGTATTTGCGTTCAAATGATTATAATTGGCTAAGCGATCTTGTCATGGACCACCATACCGAATTCGTACATATACCGCCCCAGTTCAAAGTTGATTACGAATGGTTCCTCTCACAGGTAAAAACAGCATGCGTGATGCTTGACTGGATAAATGAGATAAAAGAAGAAGACATAGTGAAAAAATTCGGGATCGGAGAAGGAGATATAAGGGCGCTTTCAGAAACCACGCTATGGCTTGTTCATTCAATGGCAGAACTGGGAACATTTCTCAAACGTTCATCGGCACGTAAAGCAAGAGAACTTGAAAAACGTGTCGAGTACGGGGCAAGCCCGGAACTTCTTGACCTTATCCAGATCCGGGGCATCGGGCGGGTTCGCGCGCGCAAGTTGTTCAATGCCGGAATTAGAGATTTAGAGTCTCTAAGGGTGCAAGAAGCAGGTAAAGTTTCAGACATTATAGGCGCAAAGGTGGCGATAAAAGTCTTAAAACAGATAGGCGTTGCTCCACCATCAGAAGAAAAATCAGATGAGCAGCGTAAACTTCATGACTTTGGGTAATTTTAAATACTTCTCATGCTGTAAGTGACTCCAGTGATACTTTGAGTTTGACGGGATTGTTGTATGGTGGTTATGAGGCATTACTTGCCAGGGAAATAAAGGATAAGCCTGTCCCTGAGCACGTTGCTATTATAATGGATGGCAACAGGCGGTTTGCAAGAAGGCGAGGAATGGAACAGTTTTATGGTCATTTTAAGGGGGCAGACACCACAGAAAAAGTCCTTGACTGGAGTTTTGATATTGGGATCAAGCAGCTTACAGTCTATGCCTTTTCAACAGAGAATTTCGACAGGGATGATGTTGAAAATAAAAGGCTTTTTGACCTTATCGGGATCAAGTTCGATAAAATATGCGCCGATTCGCGCACACATAAACGACGGATGAGAGTAAGGGTGCTTGGGAATATTGACCGGCTTCCGCCAGCGCTTAAATCATCTGCAAAACATGCCGAGGATATAACAAGGAATTACAATGGAGTATATCTCAATGTGGCTCTTGCTTATGGGGGACGGCAGGAACTTGTGGATGCGGCACAAAAAATGGCATGGAAAGTTAAAACCGGGGAATTGTCCCTGAAAGATATTAATGAAGAGACTATTTCTAATAATTTATATCCTTCAAGCGGCTCGGTCCCATATGTGGATCTTATTATCAGGACAGGCGGAGATGAGAGAATTTCCAATTTCCTCCCATGGCAGGCAAATGGCAATGAGTGCGCAGCATATTTTTGCGCCCCTTTCTGGCCAGAGTTTCGCCGGATTGACCTTCTTCGCGCCATTCGCACATTCCAGACACGAGAGCATGAAAGACAAAAGAACACCATTATGCGTATTGTAAAACTTTTAAGTTATTATGGTATGGTGGAAGTGGAAGACGTTATTCGAATATCGAGGAGATCCATAACGATCCCGAAGGAAGAAGTTATAAAGATACTCCATGAACTTGCACGCCGTAATGTTGTATTGAATAACATTATCAAGTGGTAGTTTCGGAGATCATTTTCCGAATCTTCTCTGGCGTTTCTGGAAATCCCTCAACACCCTCAAGAAGTCGACTTTACTGAAATCCAGCCAATTGACATCTGTAAAATAAAGTTCAGAATAAACAGACTGCCAGATAAGAAAATCAGTCAATCTTTTTCCTCCTGCCCGGATAACGATATCAGGTTCTGATTTAAATAATAAGTGGGATTCGATCACATCTTCATTTATAGCATCAGGAGATAACCTTCCCTCTTTCACCTGGAACATGATCTCTTTTAATGCCCTTGTCATTTCATACTTTCCGCTGTAACCAAGCGATATATCAAGAACCATATCTTCCGTCTTATGTTTTCTTATTTCTTTGTCACCTCTTTTGATAATATTGATATTTGGCGTGATATTTTTAAGTGCCGGGGGTATTTCTGTTGATAGTTTATGGCAAATTTTAATGCTGATGTTCGTATCCACTTCGATTATATTAATATATACGGTAATGGCTTTTATCCCCATCTCTTTGCACCAGCATGCAAATAAATTCAATTTTAAATAATTCGAATCGGCAAAAAGATCACTTTCAGAAAGCGCAAGAACAATATGATCTGGCACACTCATTTTACTTATCTTTGTCTTAAGATTCCATTCGTATAATCTTGAGATAAATCCCATCGCCCCTTTTAATGGAGCATAAGGATAAAGTATTTGCCTGTAAATACCATCTCTGAGACCAAATGATACCCACAAAGGAATATGAGAAACAAAGCATTTATATTCTTCTTGGATTGCTGGTTCTATTTTTTCCGTTCTTTAAAGCGAACATTTCCCTGTTAGCTCTTTTGTTTTTAAGTGCAGCGATCATTCTTTGCGTTGTCCCCACCGACTCATCATTTTTCCGGTTCTTTGCGAGGGAATCAGACTTAAAAGCCGGGAAGCTTGTTAGTATGATACACCTGTTCCTGACCACAGCAATTCTTCTGACGATCAGCCGTATGGTCGGGGTAGATATTGCAGGAGTATATAAATTCCCAATATTTATTATAGGGGCCGCTTTTGCTATTACAACATTTGGGGATGGAATTGCAGATATCATACATATTTTTTACAAAGAAAAAGAACAAAATGTGAGTGATAAGCCTGGTGGTCTGAAGGTTTATTCGGCAAAATCAAGTATGGTTTTCCTGGTCTCAGGGAGTCTCTTTGCTTTTATTATAGGGGTGTGGATAGCCGGTTTCACTGTATATGTTCCTGTAAGTATGATGATATTTCTTTCCGTGATCGGAGCCCTCACAGGCGCCCTTCTTGAATCCATGACAAAGGATGAAGATAATATCGTGATCCCTTTTGGTTCAGCTATGGTTATGTGGCTTTTCTATATGTTCGGATATAATGTTAAACCGAATTTTCTTATTTATGCGCTTTTATTATCGCTTTTACTCGGATATCTTTCCTACAGAGTGCGTGTTGCCGACGTATCTGCAATGCTTTCTGCAACATTGCTTGGGGTACTGATAATAATATCAAGTGATATTGACTGGTTTTTTATCCTTCTGGCCTTTTTCTTACTTGGCAGCATGTTTACACGCTATAAATATGAATTTAAATTAACCCGGGGAACAGCTGAGGGAAAAGGAGGAATTCGAAGCTACAAAAATGTATTTTCCAACTCGCTTGCAGCTCTTACGCTTGCGATAGCATATGGGATTTTCCCCTGGCATGGGCAAGTTCTGATGGCAGCCTATCTGGGATCAGTGGCAACAGCATGCGGCGATACCCTTGCAAGTGAGGTCGGTCAGACTTATAAAGGAGAGCCAAGGATGATCACAACATTCAAAAAAGCAAAGCCCGGAACTGATGGCGCAGTCTCGATCCTGGGTGAAGGGGCGGCATTTTTCGGTTCATCGATAATTGCTCTTCTTGCATTCATATTGATACCGATAGACCTTTCCCTTGTGTTTGTCGTGACAGCAGGAGGATTTATCGGTACGAACATTGACAGTCTGCTTGGCGCAACGCTTCAACAAAAAGGTTATCTCACGAATAACGGAGTAAATCTTGTTGCAACTATTTTAGGAGCGGTTGTTTCAGGTCTGCTTTATTATATTTTTTCATAAAATCCCCCTGAAGTAATGACCCGCAGTATGCTCACCCTGGCAGCGTTTTTCATTCTTCTTTCCGCTAACGGCATCATCGATCGCCTCCCTGTATTCTTTCGTGATTTTTCCCGTCATCTTTGCATCATATGTTCTTGCTTCTATCCTGAGGCAGCTCACGCCTGCTTTTATTATATCGGACACAGATCCCAACAAACACAACTCGCGGGAATTCATAACATTAGTGCGGCTATGCGTATCTGTCATTACCGGGAATTTAAAACCTTTTTCATCTTTCAGGAAAATATCTCCCGATTTTCCCCCGGAATAAAGACCTCCTATAAGGTCATGCTCTGATACCATTAGAGGGAAAAAACCATGGACGATACATTCTGCCGGCCAGGATTGCGCAAGTTCTCTTATTTCATTCAGGGTAAGTTCCGGAGATAATGTCACTCTCTGGCTGAAATCCGAAAAAAAATCCATAGCCAGCCTGTTAAAGACGTTGAGCGGATAATCAATAATTATTGGCTTGTTGACGAAATTTTTTCGAAGGTGGTACAGAACACCTGAATTCGCAACCAGGAAACCATCGGCCGCTTTAATTAGATCATTGACAGTCGATTGGATATCGAAAATTTCAATCTTTAAATCCTTTACTATCCGCGGGGTGCTAATCAGTACTTTGACACCCTTATTATGTGCATATTCAATTGCGTCACAGTCATCCTCTTCAGGAACAAATCCGCGTTTATCAATGCCGAAATCTTCTCCCAGGTAAACAACATCAGCGCCGCCGTCAACAGCAGCTTTGAAACATTCAATAGAACCGGTATTGACTGACAGGATGGGTTTGAATTCAAATTCCCGGGTTCTAAAAGAAATTCCCGGTTCACTGCATTCTCGTTTCCATTTTCCGGCGCGGATTTTTTCAAGCTCCACAATCGCAAACCTTCGGATCGAGTTCAATTCGGAAACGGGAATGAAAATATTCTTATCAAGCTCAAAATTCACCTCTTTGGCTTCAAAAATAGTGCCCCCTAACTTTATTAACTGTTGGGCGATCGAACTTTTGGAAACTGGTTTTGTTTTTGCCGGATTGACAATACCACCACTCATCTTAACCTTATTTTCACCATCATCGATCAGAAGTCCAAGAGGCTCACCTATTCTTGCCTTAAAGGACATTTTTACCGGGATTTTCCTGGCATTCCCGATTTCCAGTGATGCCATGAGCTTGCTATCAAAAGTCTTAAAAACGACTTCATCCTCTGCAACTTCAATATCAAGAGGTATTTTTACAACAGAACCAGCTTCTGTGCCAATTTTATTGCCAATATAAATATTCCTTACAGTAATTCCTGTTTCCCGATTACCTATACCTATCCCGTCACCAATACTCAATGGCGCCTTGAGGTCTATTGAAACCAATTTTGTACGTGAATCATATTCAACCGTTTTTCCAAGCATTGTCCCGCGGTTATGGGGATATTTCCGGCTCATTAACCGGCCTCCCGGATTCCCGAAAAAGTATCCTGTTGTGAATTCACGGTTGAACAATTGAAGAAGTGTGTCTTTTTCACCTTTTGGTACCCGGAAATCATCGCCAGCCCTGTCTATGAGTTTTCGATAAACCCGAACCACTCCTGCAACATATTCGGGGCGCTTCATCCGTCCTTCGATCTTGAATGAATCAATACCAGCGCCCATCAACGCGCCGATATGCTCGCTCATGTTGAGGTCTTTAGGACTTAAGAGATAGCCTTCTATTTCACCTATCCTGTATTTTTTTCGGCATGGTTGGGCGCAGTATCCACGGTTGCCGCTTCGCCCCCCTATCATACTGCTCAATAAGCATTGTCCTGAATATGAAAAACAAAGCGCGCCATGGATAAAGGTTTCTATTTCGATAGATGATTGCGATCTGATACGGGCAATCTCATCAAGCGACAATTCGCGCGCAAGAACCACACGCTTCACGCCCAAATCCTTGAGGAACTTCACTCCCTCTATATTGTGGATCGTCATCTGGGTGCTGGCATGGACCGGAAGTGCTGGAAGCTGATCACGAAGCAAGCGCAAGATACCGATATCCTGTACGATGACCGCATCGGCCCCGGCATTGCAAAGAAAATGCAGATATTCACCGGCTTTTCCAAGTTCGGAATCCTTTGTCAGCGTATTCATGGTCACATAGGCTTTGACCCCCCGGATATGCGCATAATCAATAGCCTGTTCGAGTTCCTCGTTCGTGAAATTGTATGCAAACTGCCGCGCGCTAAAAAGCGTTCCACCAAAATACAAAGCATCGGCTCCGTTCTCGATCGCGGCGAAAAGCGCTTCTTTGCTACCGACAGGAGCCAGTAATTCAGGTTTGGGCATATATTGGTTAATAATGTGCAAAGGTTAAAAAGTAGTTGCGCTCCATTCTTTTCAAGGGAGCAAACTTATACAACTAATTTAATATGTAATACAACTAAATATATATATCTGCAAAAGAATATTCAGTATAGAAAAATCAGAGGTGGATGAATGGACACTAAGGATATCTCACTTGCAGTGATAATGACACTGTCTTCAGTTGTATTGACTATTAAATGGCTAACACGTCTTGGCAGTAGTGCCGATCCGGTGATCATATTGGCAGCAGTTCTTTTGATCGGGTCTCTTGCAGCAATGATATTGCTGCTTGATGGTAGATTAAAAAATATTGAAGAAGCCATTGATACCAAGGAGCGCTCATTAAGGATAAACATCCAGGGAGTAGAAGCCCATCTTGATAAAAAGATGGATACTTTTGTCCAGAAAACAGAGGATAAGATCGGTGAATTCTCAAAGAGGATATATCGCTAAAGCGCATCTTTAACCATTGAAACTATTTTTTCAAGGAATATCCGGGCCTCATCTGTGCTCCGGATTTTCCTGATATCTACCCGTCCGCTCTGGTATAACATCACGTTCTTTCCTTCAAGTTCAAAACGGGCAACACCAAGATTTAATGAGCATTTTAACTCATTAGCCCCGATTTCACGTAAGATATCACATAATTTTTTCATATCCAATCTTTTTCCAAGATGACATTCCGCAATATATCGGGTCGGGTCTTCAACACACGGGCGGGAAAGCCTGATTTCCATTAAGGACGTTTATAGTGAAAAAGATATAAGAACTCTGCCATAAAGGTGAAATAATCATTTTTATCTCCGTGGTTGACTGAGCATTTTTCCATCCCATACGTTTTTTGTATCTCCAAAAGAAGTCTCAGAGCAACTAAGTCCCTGGCAGTCGAGCAGGACACTATGCAGTCGGATGATCATATCGTGAATCTTCAGAACGAGCAATTTCTTGTTGTATGGATACTTTCATTATGTCAGCGTTTTTTATGATAAGAGTTATTCCAGCGAGGAAATGAGTGAGCGTATGGCGCAGCTTGAGAAGGGCTGGAGCAAAGACCTTTTAGCGCTGCTTGGCGTGGTGGTTCCGTATGAGGTTGCGGCGAAGAGGGTGGTTGATGGATTTATGACAGGGGATTAAAATATGGCGATAACATTCACGGATGAAGACATGGTGTATCTTGATAAAGAACAGGATACGCAATTACGTTCGATCAGACAGGCGATCGATGCGTTGAAACTGAAAGGCGACACATTACCTGGAGGATACACAGGATATTATTATAAATGGAAAGCAATACTATATTCAGACGGACGGAAGACCCCGATATTTGACGGATTGACCGTTTGGGAGTTTGTAAAAATCCAGGCAAGAGAACTTGCTGGAAAAGCAATTATCCGATTATATGCCTGCCCCAACCCATTAATTGTTTCCCCTATCGGATTAAATAACGTAAACCCTCGAACAACTGCTGGGTATCCATCGTCTCCTGCTGGCGGTGATTATATCTCTGATTCTCTGTCCGGGAATAATTATAACGCACTACAGAAATACAGTATCTGGACCAGAATGAAAATATCATTGCTGGCACGAAGGTAATCATTACCAGCACCTATTCAATCGGATTGGACCAGATGGGTACTGTAAATCCAGACACTGGATTCTATCAAGTATTCGTGAAAAATACAAAATACGATGGTCGTTCGGTGATTGTGGGACTTGCTGGAAAATCTTTCAGCGTATCTTCTTACATTTTATTGGAGGCTAAAAAACTCCTAAAAAACTCCATAATTTTCTAAAAAATGCCTTTATCCTGTTCTTTTGGAATCATCAATTCCAGGTGATCTGAGATTGAGTAATTATTTCTGTCCATGGACCTTTTGGCACATTCTTGGAGTCGATAAATTGCCAATCTATCTTGTCTATATCTTCCAATCCTAAATAATCCCGTACCGCAGGTGAGACATCTAATCCAGCATTATCGTTAATATCATTTTTTGGTTTACTATTACCAAAAACATAGTCGATATCATATATTTCAAATGGACCTACATCTTCCCATTGTGCATAAGCACTTTTACTGCCTTTAGTTATCTTTATCCATTTATTTTTGCAAATTGGTTCGCAAAATGGCTCTTTGGATTTGTTACTGCCATTTATGTCAAAATCATTATAAGGTAATGCAAAATAAAACGGATTTTCTTTCGGAATAAAATTTCCTGGATAGAAACCTTTCCTATCATAAGGATCGTCTATTCCACCAAAATGATCTTTCCAATTATCATCCCATGCACTCTGACTGTTTTGGATATAATTATTTTGATCTGTTGCATCTTCCCCTATCCAAAAAACGGTAACACTAATATCTTTGTGCAAGGGATACTGATCGCTGCTATTGTCCAGGCATCCGCCTAGAGCCACTAAAAGAAAAATGAATAGACGTACCTGTTTCATTTTTTCTCCTTATTTCGAACAATATACATGAACCTTTGAATTCCGGCGATACCCGCCGTACTATGTCACATCCCTTATCCAGTTCGGCTTTACGAAAGACAGGAATAGGATGTTACGTTTAAGTCGTTTCGACCATATGCGCCATAGTAGGTGAACCAATATCAACAGGATTATGAAAGATATGAATGAATATATAGTTAATCGGTCTAAAAAAATACATATGCAAAGGGTCTGATTCATCCCCTTCCTAGTGGAAAGGGGTATTCTCAACCCTTTGAACCACGGAGATAAATATTTGGGTTTAAAAAAGGAGGGATTTTAAGTGTCCTTATCGTGTGGTTGACCCATGTCATATTTATGTTGCCCGAGGCATCCACGGTGGATTCTTCTTTAGAATGCCTTAAATATTAATAAATTAGTTGAAAGTCAAACTTTATGACTGCGAAAAGATTGCAAAACATTACCGAATCTGCTACGATTCGAATTTCAAATCTTGCGAATGAATTAAAAAACCAGGGTAAGGATATAATAAGTTTCAGTCTTGGAGAGCCTGATTTTAACACTCCGGAACATATTGTCGATGCTGCCAAAGCTTCACTTGATAGAGGCGAAACCCATTACACACCTTCTCCCGGAATACCGGAATTAAGGCGTGCAATAGTTGAGAAATTAAAGATTGATAATAATATTAATACAATAGCGGGAAATATTATAGTTACCCCTGGCGCAAAGCAGGCAATTTTTGAAGTAATGCTCTCAGTTCTCGAGGAAGGCGATGAAACTATAATTTTTGATCCTGCCTGGGTATCTTATGACCCATGTGTGAAACTTGCCGGTGCGAGGACGGTCTGGGCGCCAACAACATGTGATAATGGTTTTACACCCATTGGGACCGGAGAATATATTACAAAAAAGACAAAGCTCATAGTAATAAACAGTCCATGCAACCCTACAGGGGGAGTTTATGACAAATCTACAATAAAGGAGATAGCTGATCTTGCTGTTGATAATAATATCATGGTATTATCCGATGAAATATATGAGAAGATAATCTATGATAAAGAACATATCAGCATTGGGTCAATGGATGGGATGCAGGATTTAACCATAACCGTCAATGGATTTTCAAAAGCATATGCAATGACAGGATGGCGCCTTGGTTATGTAAGCGCGCCAAAGGAAGTTTACCAACAAATGGTCAAACTTCATTCGCATTCTGTAAGCCAGGCAACTTCCTTTGTCCAGTATGCAGGTATTGCCGCTCTTCAGGGCGACCAGGCATGTGTTCAAAATATGGTCCGGGAATTCAGGGAAAGAAGAGACCTGCTCATAAAGGGATTGGAAAAACTGGGTATCAAATGTACAAGGCCGGATGGCGCTTTTTATGCTTTTGCCGATGTAAGCGAATATGGATCAGGGGAAGCGGTAGCAGAGGTACTGCTCAATAAAGCATTTGTGGCAACCACACCAGGAGCAGCATTTGGTAAAGCAGGAAATAATTTTATCAGGATATCATATGCTACTTCCAAGGACCGAATAAAAGAAGCTTTACGAAGGATAGAAGCTGTATTAGATTGATTTATTCCGTTGAGTAATTTTTTTAATGATCGCAGCACTGCTGCATAGCTCGCATTGTTCGAAGGACTGGATCCTGACCACTTTTGCATCTATTCCGTGATCCATTAATTCAGTTTCAAGTTTTTTTTCATCGAAAAACTGGTTTCTTCCAAGAACTATAATATCAGGTTTTATCAGGCAAAGAGGCTCAAATATATCGATTTCACTTCCCAGCTGCACTTTATCCACCATTCGAAGCGCCTTTACCATAGCCAATCTTTGAGCTTCGGGTATTACTGGTTTTGGTTTGTGTTTTATCATTGAGTCCCGCGCAATAATGACATAAAGCTCATCTCCAAGCGCTTTTGCTTTTGACAGATAGAGCAGGTGGCCTGGATGCAGTAGATCGAATGTACCAGTTGCCAGAACCCTGACCATGGCACCTAAGATTAATCTTAACTGCTAAAAATGTTTGTAATTAAACGTATATTGTACAGTCAATATCCAGGAACATCACGCAGGCTTTCTTTTTCCCGCCCCAGCTCTTTGAGTAATCAACATCTATCGTAACAGCGGGAAGATTCTTAACAGCATTCACAAGATACTTGTTCATCTCAATATTGCATGAAGGAAGACATATTATATGTTCACTCACCTGCTTACATTCGAGCAGCAACTCATAGAACGGGTCGATTACCTGCCAGGCATAATCTATCTCCCTGCCCATAAATTCGCAGAACTCATCGTGATCGCTTTTCTGGAACGCATCAGACAGGGCGTCTTTTTCAAGAAGCGCAGTGAAGCACTGGATATATACGTCCTGGAATGATTTCGGCTTGAAGGGGAGATTAAAAGCATCGCAGCATACAATCTCTAACCCTTGTTTTTTCGCCTGCTTGCAAAGACTCATTTTTATATCTATGCCCACGAACATATCCCATTCCTTGCCTTTTGCTTCGTACAGATTTGAATGATTGCCGCAGCTGATTTCCAGGATCGAGTTTTGTTTTATCATAATTTTTCTTATTATGGTTTAATGATTTTCTTGTTTATTTCAATTACCCTGGATTTGCATTTGTCACACGTTCTTCACAAATTGGTTTATATTCTGATTAATAGAAATAAAGAATAAGTTCTAAATAAATTGGTTGAGGTCGTCTATAAAATGTTAAAAAAGTCATCAATCCTATTTGCGTTTTTTCCTGTTTCGGTAATAGCTGATCCTAATATTGCAGGAACCATCAATGGAATAGATATGAGCGGCACAATTGTCCGCTTAATATCATTCCTTCTGGCAATATGCGGCGCGACCTATCTTGCAGCTGGATTGTGGTCAAGGTCTCAAAAGGGCTCCAATAGCTGGAAATTTCTCTCAATTTCAATGGTATTATTTGTTTTCTGGAATATTATCGGAGCGTTCGGTATTTTGCTGGACGTAATAAAAGTTCAAAACTCCATAAATGAAGCTCCAATATCCATAGAAGGATTGGATTTATTTTTCTATATAGTCACAGTTCTTGACCCCGTATTAGAAGTCATTGTTTTCCTCATATTATTATTCGGACTTCGAAAGATTATCAATGCAATGCGGACAAAGCCATGGACAGTCTTTAGCAAAGATGAAGAGGAGATTGAATAATGAGCGCAGATTTCTTTATCGTCCTGAATACAGTTGCATCAATGATAGTGATAATCTGCAGTGTCTTATCATTTCAGTTACTTGTGGGAATTTCAAGAGAATTGAAGGGTTTGAAAACTATGGATATCATGTGGAAAAATTTTATTATTATGATAAATCTTTTCATATTATTGGGCATCACAAGGGCTGTAGGATCCATTGGGACTGTAATTTTCGAAGGCTTTCATCCGGTATTTGAAGCCCTGTTATCTGTAACTCTCATATTGTTCTTCGTATTCGCGATTCAACTATCCATATCCATAGAGGAGATTACTGAATAAATGGGCAAGATATTATCCGAAGAAGAAAGACGGCACATGCTTGAAAAGCTGGAGAGCAAAATAGTTGCCACACGATTCATGACTTTAAAATACATTTCTTCTTCTATAAACCAGGATAAAGTGGATTTTGCCAAAATGGATATGGAATTGCCGGAATTCAGCAAGAGCCTGTTAAGGATAATTGGACAACTGGCTGAAAAAGACACTGAAGAAATGGTCAAACGTGAAGCTACTCTTTGTCTTGATAACCTGAAGAAAAAAATAAATCCCGCACTGATGCAGGATGTGCCCATGTGCACTTCATGTGGTGAACGCGTAGTTGTATCGTATCGTTTCTGTACAAAATGCGGCGTCGAACTTAAAAATCAAAAATGGGCATCAACTTACAAACCGTGTGAAAAATGCCAGAATGTTTATGATCCGAAATGGAATAATTGTTCATATTGCGGTAACCAGTTGATCAAAAAAGTTGAAGTTGCAAAAACCTGTGGGTTCTGTAAGAAAAATATTGAGCCAAGCTGGTTGATGTGCCCCTATTGTGGTTCTAAGCTAAAACTTGT
>UBJH01000762.1_pt1 | contig 23307 bp, 22 predicted proteins | sample 2193721 | NCBI WGS metagenome assembly UBJH01 (sample SAMEA4703186, study PRJEB27089) | metagenome | reverse complement strand
GCAACGCCGAAGCCCGCCGCACAGAAGGTCACCCTGGCTGCAGACGCCCTGTTCGACTATGACAAGGCTGTGCTGCGTCCGGAAGGCAAGTCCAAGCTGGACGACGTTTCCGGCAAGCTGAAAGACATCAAGCTGGAAGTCATCATCGCCGTCGGCCATGCCGACCGTCTCGGTTCTGACCAGTACAACCAGAAACTGTCGGAGAAGCGCGCCGAGGCAGTCAAGGCTTATCTGGTTGGCAAGGGCGTCGAGCCGAACCGTGTCTATACCGAGGGCAAGGGCGAGAAGCAGCCCGTCACCGGCGACAAGTGCGGCAAGAGCGACAAGAAAACCAAGCAACTCGTCGAGTGCCTGCAGCCCGATCGCCGCGTGGAGATCGAGGTCATCGGCACCAAGTAATCCGGCAATACGTCGTCAAAAGCCCTGCGCAAGCAGGGCTTTTTTTATTCGGGCAGGCAAATCATTCCATGAGCGAACCCGCAAGCCGCAACGCCGACCAGGCCGAAGTCGACAAGTTCAGCGAACTCGCCCACCGCTGGTGGGATCCCGAATCGGAGTTCAAGCCGCTGCACGACATCAACCCCCTGCGTCTGGACTGGATCGACCGGGAAGTCGGCCTCGTCGGGAAAAAGGTGCTGGATGTCGGCTGCGGCGGCGGCATTCTCGCCGAATCCATGGCGACTCGCGGCGCCCTGGTGACCGGCATCGACCTCTCCGACAAGGCCCTGTCCGTCGCCAGGCTGCATCTGCTGGAATCCGGGCAGAAGGTCGACTATCGCAAGATTTCGGCCGAGGAACTGGCCGCCGGGATGCCGGACGCATTCGACATCGTCACCTGCCTGGAAATGCTCGAGCACGTGCCCGACCCGGCCAGCACGGTACGCGCCTGCGCCCGGCTCGTGCGCCCGGGCGGAAGGGTTTTCTTTTCCACCATCAACCGCAATCCCAAGGCCTATCTCTTCGCCGTCGTCGGTGCCGAATACGTGCTCAACCTGCTGCCGCGCGGCACGCATGATTACACCCGGTTCATCCGGCCGGCCGAACTTGCCCGCTACTGCCGCGATGCCGGCCTCGCGGGCGAAGAGGTCATCGGCATGACCTACAACCCCTTCAGCAAGACCTACGCGCTCGGCGCCGACACCGACGTCAATTACCTGATGCGCACCCGGCGCGATGATTGACGCCGTCCTGTTCGACCTCGACGGCACGCTGGCCGACACCTCCGCGGACCTCGGCGCAGTGCTCAACCGCCTGCGCGCCGAGGCCGGGCAGGCGCCGCTGCCGGCGGCGACCATCCGCCCGCATGTCTCGAAAGGGGTGCGCGGCCTGCTCGGCATCGGTTTCGCGCTCGTGCCGGGAGACGACGGCTACGTCGAACTCCACCAGCGCTTCCTGGCCTATTACGGCGATTCCCTTTGCGTTGCCACCACCCTGTTCGCAGGCGTTCCCGGATTGCTGGCAAGCCTGGAGGCGGAAGGCATCAAATGGGGCGTCGTCACCAACAAGACCAGCCGCTACACCCTGCCGGTAATGGAGGCATTGGGCCTGGGGCGGCGCGCTGCCTGCATCGTCAGTGGCGATTCCTCGCCAAGGCCGAAGCCGGCGGCCGATCCGCTGCTGCTCGCCAGCACCCTCGCAGGCGCCCTCCCCGCACGCTGCCTTTATGTCGGCGACGACCTGCGCGACATGCAGGCCGCCCGTGCCGCCGGCATGGGCGCGATTGCCGCCGCCTGGGGCTACCTCGGCGACGGCCTGCCGCTTGAAGCATGGGGCGCCGACGCCATCATCCAATCACCGGGTGAACTGACCGGGCTGCTCCGATAGCGCGTGCTAGAATGGCCGGGCTTGCGGGAACTCTGGAGCGATGCAGAGGTCTTTAAAGCTTGTAATAGCGCATCACAACCGAATCCGGGGGCGACCTGGCTTCGACGTGGGTTGCGAAGCAGTGTAGTGCATGCCGAGGACCAGTGACCTCGCAAATCCATCTGGAAATCTACAAACGCCAACGACGAGCGTTTCGCTCTAGCCGCTTAATACCGGCTAGCTCTGCACCGGTTTGCTGACGGGCCGGGTCGCGCAAGCGGCGGCAGAGTCATTCACACCAGCTAAGGATCGTCCTCGCCGCGTGGCCGATCACGAAAATCCAGCGGATCGCCTTGCATCAGCCTGCCGGTTGGCGGATGTCGGGTTAAATCAAACAACCAGGCTAAGCATGTAGTACTGCCTGTAGAGGGCTTGCGGACGCGGGTTCGATTCCCGCCGCCTCCACCAAACAAACAGCCGCCCCGATGCGGGTGGCGTTTTACGCCTCGTCGCGGTAATCTTGGGCCTTCAGATTCCGTCCCGGAGGCAGCGATGCGCCCAATTCTCACTCCCACCCTGACCCTTCTCGCGGCAACCTGTCTGGCATTCCTGCCGGCTATCAGCAGCGCACAGGGCAGTGACGGCAAGCCCCCGTCAGCCGGTGCGGCCACAACAGCGGAACCGGCAGGCAAGGCGCCTGAGGAGCCCGTCCTCTCCGAGCAGGAAAAAGCTGAGGCCCGGCGCATCGCCCGGCTTGAGCGGCAAAAGGAGGCAGATCGGCAGCGCCTCGAACGCGAGCGCGAGTGCGTCATCAAACCGGTGATGACGGACGCCGAGATCGCCAAGTGCAAGGAAGTCTGGCGCTGACTGAGCGGGGCCACCACGGAAAAAGCCACCCGCGGGTGGCTTCATTTTTGTTCGCTACACCAGGGGATCAGCCCTTGACGCGGGCGCGGTATTCGCCGGTGCGGGTGTCAATCTCGATCTTGTCGCCGATCTCGCAGAAGAGCGGCACGGGCAGTTCGAAGCCGGTAGAGATTTTCGCCGGCTTCAGCACCTTGCCCGAGGTATCGCCGCGAACCGCCGGCTCGGTGTAAATGACCTCGCGCACGACGCTGTTGGGCATCTCGACGGAAATCGCCTTGCCGTTGTAGAACACCACCTCGCAGGGCATGCCGTCCTCGAGATAATTCACGGCGTCGCCCATGCTCTCCTTTTCCACCTCGTACTGGTTGTAGTCGGCATCCATGAAGACGTACATGGGGTCGGCGAAGTAGGAGTAGGCGACCTCCTTGCGCTCGAGCAGGACGATCTCGAACTTGTCATCGGCCTTGAAGATGTTTTCGCTCGGCGAGTCGGTAAGCAGATTCTTGAACTTCATCTTGACCACGGCGGCGTTGCGGCCGGACTTGTTGTACTCGGCCCTTAACACGACCATCGGGTCCTTGCCGATCATGATGACGTTGCCTACGCGGAGTTCCTGTGCCAGTTTCATGCTTGATCCTGCTAAAAAATGGGTTAAGCGGCTAGAAATAAACGGGAAATTATAGCTTATTCGAGCAGAATTGCACCAGCTTTGCTGCAAGATCGCCGTTGCCGCGAAGCGTCGCCGCCCACGCTTCGGCATGCCGGGCCAACACCACCCATTGCGCCCAAAAGGCTGGCCAGGCCTCAGCCATGCCCTCGCCGCGACACCACGCCGTCCAGAAGCTGCCCACGGCATCAGCCGCCTCCCCGGGCAATCCCTGGCAATAGCGCCCCAGAAAGGCCTCCAGCTTGCGCCTGTGCGTGCCTTCAGCCTGCGGATAGGGTTGCCAGACCATCGGCCGCAAGGCCCACTGCGCCCGCACGAAGGAATCCTCGCCGCGCACGAAATTGCAGTCGCAGGCCCATAACAGCCGATCGTAACGATCCAGATCCAGAAAGGGCAGGATGCGCAGTTCCAGGCTGCCCCGGTGCAGGGCGCCGCCGGCCAACGGCGCCTCCTGCCCGAAGAATCTGGCGATCGCCTCTCCGGCGATCCCTTCCGGCACCAGGCAGGTCACGGGCGCCTGTTCGCGCCAGCAGGCGAACAGTTCTTCCGCGCGGCTGCCCGGATAGCAGAACAGTGAAACACGGCTTTCCTCTCCGTGCGGCACCGGCAGACCGAGCTCCCGCCAGAAAGCCTCCTGCGCGCCGGCATGCTGCTGGAAGGCCCGGCGTTGCTTGTCCAGGTCCCGCTCCAGCAGCACGCCACCGGTGTCGGCCGCGAATCCGGGGAAGAAGAAATGCTTGGTCAGCGGCAGGCGCGGACTGGGCGAAGCCAGGCCGTGGCACTCGCCTACCCAATCCTCGGCACTCAGGTATTCAAGATTGATCCAGCGTGGCTTCACCTTGCATGCCGCCATCGACTGCACAAAACACTCAGGCAATTCACAGGCGAAGGCCTCCACCACTACTTCCGCCGGCTCGACGGCAGGAAATGGCTCCAGCCAATGCCGTACCTCCACCCCCCGGCAGTTCTGGATCCGCTGGCCGGCGTCGATATCGGGGCAGATGCGCCGGAAGGCCGCGAGGTCATCCACCCACAGGCGGACGCGCATCCCATGCTCGGCCGCCAGCTGGCGGGCCAGTCGCCAGCAAACACCGATGTCGCCGTAATTGTCGACGACGCGGCAGAACAAGTCCCATGTCTGTGGCGCTGGCATATATGTCACTGTGGTGAATCGTTTTTTCTGTGCTTCGCGTGTTGCCCGACAGGCCGGCCCAAAGCCTTCAAACTGTGTGTCACTTTTATAACTATTTGTTTTTGTATAATTATTTTCATAGATGCGACAATCTCCAAGACCAGCGCAGCAACCTACCACACTCGTTTAGAATATCTGCAGGATGCAATAAAGGGGGAAATCATGGGAATCGTTTCGCTGGTGGTGCTGGGCATCGTCGTCGTCGCCCTGGTGTATGGCGTGATGATCTACAACGGGCTGGTGCAGGTAAAACACGCCGTCGCCAAGGCCTGGGCCAACATCGACGTGCTGCTCAAGCAGCGCCACGACGAACTGCCGAAGCTGGTCGAGACCTGCAAGCAGTACAAGCAGTTCGAGCAGGACACCCTGCAGCGCGTGATCGAGGCCCGTTCGCGCGTGCAGACTGCGCGCGAGAGCCAGAACATCCCGGCGCTGGGTCAGGCCGAGGGTGCGTTGCGCATGGGCCTCGGGCAGATCTTCGCCGTCGCCGAGGCCTACCCGGAACTGAAGGCCAACGAGAACTTCATGCAACTGCAGACCCGCATCACAGCACTGGAGAACGGCATCGCCGACCGCCGCGAGCTCTACAACGAGGCGGTCAACATCAACAACGTGCGCATCGAGCAGTTTCCCGATTCGATCATCGCCGGCATGTTCCGCTTCGGGGCCAAGCCCCTGCTCGAGTTCGCCAGTGCGGAGAAGGCCGACGTCGACATGAAGGCGCTGTTCGGCTGAACCGGGCGCCTCGATGCTCGTCCGCCTGCGCCGGGGGTATGGCAACCTCGTCACCTCCGGCGCCCAACTGGTCCTGATCGTCATCGGGCTGCAGACCGAGTCTGCCCTCGGCATGGCCGCCTGCGTGGCGCTGATGGCGCCGCTCAGCCTTGTGGCCTGGACCTCCGCCTACCGCCGTGCCCGTGCCATCGACGATACGCCGACCTCGCGGATCGCCTCGGCGGCGCAGGGCTACGCGGAACTGATCGGCAGCGGCAAGGCGCTGGCCGGCGCGCCGCTGATCAGCCCGCTCACCCAACTGCCCTGCCTGTGGTATCGCTACACCGTCGAGCGCAAGGACAGCGACAACAAGTGGCACATGGAGGAACAGGGCGAGAGCGACGCCTCCTTCGTCCTCGACGACGGCACGGGCGAGTGCGCCGTCGATCCGGACGGCGCCGAGATGCTGATCTCGAAGAAGGACAGCTGGATGCAGGGCGACCGCCGCTATACCCAGTGGCTGCTGATCGAGCGCCAGCGCATTTACGTGCTCGGCCAGTTCGCCACGCGCGGCAGCGTCGACCTCGAACTGGACCTCACCGGGGACGTCAAGCAGCTGCTCGCCGAGTGGAAGGCCCGGCCGGCGCAGCTCCTGGAGCGCTTCGATCTCGACAATGATGGCCAGCTCGACCTGCGTGAATGGGAACTCGCCCGCGCCCAGGCCAGGCGCGAGGTGCTGGCCAGCCACCGCGACCTGCGCAGCTCCGCCGAGCTGCATGTCATGCAGCGGCCCGCCGGCGGACGGCATTACATCATCTCCGACCTCGACCCCGGCGGCCTGGCCAGGCGCTACCGTCTCTGGTCATGGTTCCACCTGACGATCTTCTTCGGCGCGCTCGCCGCCCTGCCCTACCTCTGGCGCATGCAAGGCGGCTTCTGAGGGGCGCCTCGCCGTCCTGTGGAGGCTGACTTTTACCCCAGGCCAGCAGAACGGGACTCGAGTTCCTCCCAGCGCAGCATGGCCTTGGCGATCTCCTCATCCAGCGCGGCGAGTCGCTCGCGCAGCGCCCGCACCTCCTCCGGCGCGCCCCGGTAGAGCGCCGGATCGGCCAGGCGCGCATTGAGGCCGGCCTGCCCGGCTTCCAGCGCGGCGATACGGTCGGGCAGCCCCTCCAGTTCGCGCGCCTCCTTGAAGGACAGCTTCGCCTTCGGGCGCGATTCGCGCTTGTCCGCGACCTCGCGCTGCTCCGGCGACGTCGCCGCAACGGCCTGCTGCACGCGCCGCGATTGCGCCTCGCGCAGCCAGTCCTCGTAGCCGCCGACCGTCTCGCGCCAGGCGCCTGCGCCTTCTGCGGCGATCACCTGGGTGACGATGTTGTCGAGGAAGCTGCGGTCGTGGCTGACGAGGAACACCGTGCCGTCGTAGTCGGCGAGCAGCGCCTCCAGCAGCTCCAGCGTCTCGATGTCGAGGTCGTTGGTCGGCTCGTCGAGGACGATGACGTTGGCCGGCCGGCTGAACAGGCGCGCCAGCAGCAGGCGGGCGCGCTCGCCGCCGGAGAGCGACTTCACCGGCGAACGTGCCCGCGCCGACGGGAAGAGAAAATCCTCGAGGTAACTGATGACGTGCTTCCGCTCGCGCCCAAGCTGCACGTAGTCCGAGCCCGGACTGATGACGTCGGCGAGCGTCGACTCCTCGTCGAGCGCGGCGCGGAACTGGTCGAAGTAGGCTACCGAGAGCTTCGTGCCGAGGCGCACCGTCCCCGAGTCCGGTGCGATCTCGCCGAGGATCAGGCGGATCAGCGTCGTCTTGCCGGCGCCGTTGGGGCCGATGATGCCGACGCGGTCGCCGCGGAGTATGCGGCAGGAGAAGTCGCGCACGATATCGCGCTCGCCATAGCGCTTCGAGACATGCTCGATCTCCGCCACCAGCTTGCCGGAGGCCTCACCGCGCGTGAGCTGGAAGCCGACGCCGCCGAGCCGCTCGCGCCGCGCCGCCCGCTCGCGGCGCAACTGCTCCAGGCGTCGCACGCGGCCTTCATTGCGGGTGCGGCGCGCCTCGACGCCCTTGCGGATCCACACCTCCTCCTGCGCCAGCAGCTTGTCGAACTTCGCGCTTTGCTGTGCCTCCGCTACCAGCATGTCGGCCTTGCGGGTCTGGTAGGCGGCAAAGCGGCCCGGGAAGCTCACCAGATTTCCTCGATCCAATTCGACGATGCGTGTCGCCACCGAATCGAGAAAGCGCCGGTCGTGCGTGATCACCACCACCGCGCCGCCGAAGCCGGCAATGAGGCTCTCCAGCCAGAGGATGCCGTCGAGGTCGAGATGGTTGGTCGGCTCGTCGAGCAGCAGCAGCTCCGGCTCGCCGGCCAGCGCCCGCGCCAGCGCCACGCGCTTGACCCCGCCGCCGGAGAGCTCGCCCAGGCGCGCCTCGCCCGGCAGGCCCAGTTGCGACAGCGCCTGCTCGACGCGCGTGTTGAGGCGCCAGCCGTCGCCCGCCTCGAGCTGCACCTGCAACTCGTGCAGGCGCGCCATGGCTGCATCGCCGTGATCGTGCGCCAGGCGCTGGGCGGCGTCGTGGTATGCGACGAGCAGGCGGCTCGCCTCGCCGACGCCGCTGGCGACCGCCTCGTAGGCCGTCTGCTCCGGCGGGAAATCCGGCTCCTGCGGCACCCAGGCGACGCGCAGGCCGTCGCGGCGCCACAGCCTGCCGTCGTCGAGCGCAGTCACGCCCGCCAGCGCGCGCAGCAGGCTCGACTTGCCGCTGCCGTTGCGGCCGATCAGGGCGATGCGCTCGCCCTCGTCGACCTGGAATTCGGCGTGGTCGAGCAGCGCGACATGGCCGAAGCCCAGACAGCCCTTGTCCAGCGTCAGAATCGGCATGAATCAGCGGGAAGTCAGCCGCTTCAGATCGGCGATGATCTCGGCGGAATGGCGGGAAGTATCGACGTTGAGGTAGGCCTTGGCGATGCGGCCCTGCGGGTCGATGAGGAAGGTATAGCGCCGGGCGAATTTCGCCACGACAAGGTTGGTCACCGCACCGTAGCTCGCCGACACCTTGGCATCGCTATCCGCCAGCAGCGGGAACGGCAGGCTGTACTTCTTGGCGAAGGCGGCGTGCGAAGCGGTGTCGTCGAGGCTGATGCCGACCACCTGCGCGCCGAGCAGCGTCAGCGCCGCCTGGTCGTCGCGGAAGGCGCAGGCCTCTTCGGTGCAGCCCGGCGTGTCGTCCTTCGGGTAGAAGTACAGCACCACCCACTTGCCGCGGTAGTCCGCCAGGCGCAGCGTGCGGCCGGCCTGATCGGGCAGGGAAAATTCCGGCGCCGGGGAGCCGACCGCCGGCACGCCGGCGGCGACGGCGCAGGCCATCCATGAGGCGGCAAGGCAGGCAAGGGCAAGGCGTTTCATATGCGCCGGATTATAGCGGAGCACCCGGATCAACCTGCTAAAATACGCGCCCTGCTCCTCGTAGTTCAATGGATAGAACGGCCGCCTCCTAAGCGGCAAATACAGGTTCGATTCCTGTCGAGGGGACCAGGAAGGAACCGGAGCATGCCATCCTGCATTCAGGCCGACTGGAGGTATGACAGGAGCGGGCCGAGATGCGATTCGTAGCGCCGCCAGCGGCCGATCGATGAACTGTATAGCGGCTGCTTCACCTGCCAGCGGCTTGGCGTCTGAACCACTCTGCGGGTCTGATGGTAGGCGAGGCAGGCCGGATGCCAGTCCAGACCGAGGTGGCGAATCATGCGACGGCACACCCCTTCGAGATCGCCAACCAGTTCCTCGTAACGCACGCTGATCATCTGTTCCGGCACCAGGTTTTCCCAGTGTTTCATCAGGCGCTCGTAACTGCGGTAATACCTGCCCAGCAGGGCAAGGTCCCGGCTGTAGCTGTGCGTATCCGAGAAATAATGTGTATAGAGAGAAACGCAGACGTCAAGCGGATCCCGCATGCAATGAATGATGCGGACACGGGGAAACATCATCGCAATCCAGCCGACAACAAGAAAATTGTGCGGCATCTTGTCAACCGCGCGCAGCGCAGTGCCGGCGCGCGCGTCGGTGGCCGCCAGGTAGGTCTTCGCGAGCCGGCGAACATCTGCAGCCGTAAGGCCGCTCAATTTCTCGATGCCAGGCAGCCTCGCGGCCGGCATGCCGGTCGCGGACAGAAGTGTTTCCTCGACGAGGTTCAGTTCTCCAAGCCCAACAACTAAGGGATGGCTGGCCAGTATCTGCTCGACGAGCGAAGTGCCGGAACGCGGCAAGCCGACGATGAAGACGGGGCGTTCCGTGGTGACGCCATGATCTCGGCGCTCCGCCAGGAAGCGGGGGGTGAAGTGGGAAATGCTGGCTTCTATGAAGGCCTCGTGGGCCTCAATGTCGAAGCGAGCTGTTCTGGAGGCGTTGGCCTGCCGGAAAGCGTCGAAGGCCTCATCGTAACGCCCCAGGTCGTCAAGGATCTTTCCCTTGGCGCGATTTGTGACCGCAAGCTGACGGGTCGACAACCCGGGCTGGGAAAGCGCCTTGTCGACGATATCCAGATCATGCACTTCCGCGGTTGCACTGTGGCTGGTGACGAGCCCGTCCAGCGCCCGGGCATCGTCCGGGCGAACCGCCAGCACCTTGCGGAACAGGCTGCGCGCCGCGCCGCCCTCCCCGATGGCGAGCAGCGTCAATGCGCGTTCGAGATCGACGCCAACGCCGACCGCGCTCTCCTCGGGCTTCAGATTCGCCGCCAGGTTTCCCAGCAGGGCGAGCGCCCGGTCAGCGTTGCCGAGATCGCGATACGCACGCGCCAGGTTCAGTTGCGCCGGGCGCAACGTCGGGTCCCGCTCCAGTGCCCTGCGCAAATGCGGCAGCGCAGCCGCCGGATCGCCGAACAGGATCAGGCTGTTGGCCAGATCGTTTCGAAAACCCGGTTCGCCGGGCGCCGCCCTGACCGCAAGCCGATGATGCTCTACCGCCAGTCGATGCTGGTCGGTCGATATCGCAAGATTGCCCAGAGCATTGTGGGCCAGTGCATTGCCGGCATCGAATGTCAGGATCGTGCGCAGGCAGTACTCCGCCCCGCCGGGATCGTTGCGTGCCCTGCATTCCGCTGCCCTTGCAAAAAGCGCTGCGGCCTGGCCACCCCGTGATCCCGATGTTGAAACCATACAGAACGGAAATGAAAGAGGGCAGCAAACTGCCCCTTCCCGTAAAACAGACCCGGCTCCGACTTCGGCCGGAAGGCCTGTCAGAATCTCCAGGTCAACCCTAGCTGAAGCGTCTGGGTCTTGAAGTCGTCGGACGATAGACGAAATCCGTTGATCTTGGACTTCAGATTGATGTCATAGACATTCTTCCAGCGGTAGCCCAAGTCGAGGTCGAGGTTGTTGGTCAGCTGGAAGCCCAGACCCGCACCGAGCTGGTAGACGAAACCTCTGTCATCGCCGCCGAACTGATTGCCGGCACCATTCGTGACTTTCAAATTCCCGTCCACCCAGCCATGGCCGATCCCGCCGCCGATATACGGCTTGAATGCGCCCAGCTTGGTGCCCAGCCAGACATTCGCCATGAGCGTCTGAATGGTCACGTCACCGTTGGGATTCCGCCCGATGAAAAACGGGGAACGGTAACTATTGCCGAAATCGGTATTGCTATAGGCGTACTCGCCTTCGACACGAACATACTCGTTTATCCTGTAGCCCACCGCTGCGCCGACCGAGTAGCCGTCGTCGAGCGAGGCCTTGTAGGGGAACCTGGCGCCCGTCGTATTGTTGATGAAATCGAAGTGGTAATCTTTCGGCTGGGTGTAGCCTACAAAACCCGTCACGTACCAAGGGCTGCTGGGGCCGGCCGCAAAGGCTGGTGCAGCGCCAAGCAGGCCGGACATGAGCGCAATGGCTGAGCATGAGGTTGTCAGCGATCGTGGCATTGATACATTTTTCATGTTATCAACTCCTTAGAATAAAATCTCAATCAAAATTAAATTACATTTTCTTGGCATTGTCAATGAATTCAGGGCTAAGCAGCGTCTCGGGGAATGCCCGATGTCTTATTTCTGCCGCGGCGCCATTTTCTGTTCGACGGCGAAGACCGCCGCCTCGACGCGCGAGGTGAGGTTGAGCTTGGAGAGGATGTGGCGCACATGCAGCTTGACTGTGTCGTGCGAGATGTCGAGCGCGCGGGCGATGGCCTTGTTGGACTGGCCCTGCGCCAGGTGGTCGAGGATTTCGCGCTCGCGCGCGGTGAGCTGGGCGAGCAGATTGTCGCGCGCGGCGTTCTTGCTGCCGCCGCCCTGCAGGAGGTTGACCAGCTTCAGGGTCATGGTCGGCGCCACGACGGTCTCGCCGCGCACAGCGCGCAGGATGGCGTCGACGACGTCGTCGGGCTCCATGTCCTTCAGGAGATAGCCGCGGGCGCCGGCGCGCATGGCATTGGCCAGGTCGTCCTCGGCGTCGCTGACGGTGAGGATGAGGGTCGGCCTGCTCCAGCCCTCGCCCTGCAAGGTGCGCAACAGGGCAAGGCCGCCGTGCGGCGGCATGTTGAGGTCGAGCACCAGGACGTCTGGCTGCGCCTCGGCAAGCAGGCGCGCGGCTTCATCCGGGGTGCCGGTGGCGGCGACGACGCGGATGCCATCGCGGCCGTCGAGCAGCTCCGCCAGTCCCTTGCGGAACAGGGTATGGTCGTCGACCAGCATTACCTTGATTCCCTGGTCCATGCCTATTGCTCCTGGCGGATCGGAACCAGCAGACGCAGGCGCGCGCCGCCTTGCGGCCGGTTGGCGATTTCGATGTTGCCGTGCAGGCGCTGGGCGCGCTCGCTCATGATGCTGATGCCGAAATGGTGGCGCAGATCGGGCTGGGCGCCCATGACGAAGACGCCGCGACCGTCGTCCTCCACCGTGAATGCGTACTGGCCGTCGTCGGCGTCAAGCGTCAGGGTCGCCTGCCTGGCGCCGGAGTGGCGGGCGACGTTGGAGAGCGCCTCCTGCAGGATGTGGAACACCTGCACCTCCTGGTCGACCGTCAGGTCGAGGTCGGGGATGCGGTTCTCGAATTCGAGGCGGATGCCGGTGCGGTCGAAATAGCCGGAGGCAAGTTCCTTCAGGGCGTGCTCGAGGCCGAGCGGATCCATGCGGTTGCGGAACTGGGTCAGCAGCTCGCGCAGGCTGGCGTAGGCCTCGTCGAGCGCCTGCTGGATATCGCCGGAGTACTTCAGGGCCTTGCCGCTCTCGTACTGCAGCAGGGCCTCGCGCAGCAGCTCGATGCGCATCTTCATGTAGGCCATGGTCTGCGCCAGCGAATCGTGCACCTCGTTGGCCATCATCTGCCGCTCGCTCATCAGCGTCATGCGCAGGTTCTCGCGCATCAGGCGCGTGTTCTCGACAGCCATCGCGAGTTGTTCGCTGATCGTGCGGAACAGCAGCGACACTTCTTCCGGAATCGGCCGCTCCTCGGTCATGTAGAGGTTGTAGGCGCCGAGCAGGCGCCCGTTGTGCTCGAGCGGCACGACCACCATCGAACTGCATTCGCCGAAATAAGGCTGCCGGGTGCGCTCGAGGCAGGGCTTGAGGTCGCGCGTCTGACTGATCTCATCGTTGCGCAAGGCAGCGCCGCAGATGCCGCAGTTGATATCGACCAGGCGCTCCTTCTCGACCAGTTCGGGGGGCAGGCCAAGGGAGGCGGCAAGCCGCAGATGCTGGCCATCGCTGGTCATCACGCGCACGACACCGGCGGAGGCGCCCGAGAGCCGCACCATCATCTCGAGAAAGCGGTTGAATAACGCCTCGAGATCGTATTCGGAGGCAAGCGTGGCAGTGACTTCGGACAGGACACGCAGGGCCTGCATCTTGCTGGCCTCCATGCCGCCCTGTTCCTTGCGCGATTCGCCGTCAGCCTGTTGCAGCATGGGGCTGCATTCCGTCATGCATCGTCTCCAGCCTGTCTGCCCGCTTGCGCGAGTCCGGAAGGTCGATTTTACACGCCATCAGTATCCGCTGAAATACTAATCATTAGCCTGCCTCGGCAATGGCCAGCGGCCATCGAGCACGCGCTCCGCCCAGAGCAGGCAGGCAACGCTCTTGCCGTCGGTGAGGCGGCCGTCGCGCACGGCCTCCATGGCCTCGCCCAGCTGGAGTTCATGCACTTCGAGGAATTCGCCTTCGTCGAGGGCATGCCCGACATGGGACAGCCCTTGGGCGAAAAAGATCTCGATGCGCTCATCGGAATAGCCGATGCAGGGATGGATCACGCCGAGATAATGCCAGTACTCCGCCACATAGCCGGTTTCCTCCTGCAATTCACGACGGGCGGTAAGCAGGATGTCCTCGCCGGGATGGATCTTGCCGGCCGGAAGTTCCAGGAATACGCGATCGAGCGGATAGCGGAACTGGCGTTCGAAGAGCAGCTTGCCGTTGGGCAGTTCGGCGATCATGACGACCGCACCGGGATGGGTGACGAATTCGCGGGTGGCCTGCTTGCCGTCCGGCAGGCGAACCGTGTCGCGCCTGACACGCAGCAGCCTCCCGGAAAAGACCTCCTCGCTGATCACCAGCGATTCACGCAAGTGTTTGTCTTTATTTGTATTTTCTTGATCCGCCATGGATGGAACTTATTCCCGACTAATTTAGTCTATTATAAGCATTCTCTTATTAATCAATTGGAGGCAACCATGTCCGGATTCATTCCCGGTTTTTCAGCTGATGGCGTCGTGACGGTGAACCGTGTGCTGCTGAAACCAAAGTATAGCGTCGACGACCTCGAAGAACGGGTCGCCCTGCTCTGCGAAAACGTGAAGACCTACCATTCCGACACCGGCTTCGTCGGCGGCTTTGTGGCGCTCAATTCCGGCATGATTTCGAACGAGGGCAGCACGGTCGGCCAGACCGTGGAAAGTCCGCTGAAGGAGCGCGAGGCGCTGATCGTAACCTTCTGGCGCTCCTTCGAGGAACATGAGGCTTCGCACCGCAGCGACACCTTCCAGCCCCTGTTCAGGCAGGTGCTGGAATTGTGCGAGAACGGCAACGAGGAAACCGCCTACCGCATGCTGTGGTCGGGCAAGGCGTATTCGGCGGAAGAAGCGCAGGCCGCCCGCGAAGCCAAGGAACAGTACGCGTAAGCCCCTTCAAGGCGGACCGGGGATCCCTGCCCCGGCCGTGCCTCAGTGCCCGACGAGGAAGGTGTAGGTGGCGTAGATCGAGTACTCGAGCACGCCCTGGGGCAGCAGGCCGACCAGCGCCACGGCGAGTCCGTTGAGCGAGAGCAGGATGCGCATGTCGCGCGGCCCCTCGATCGGCGACATGTCCGTCGGCGCATCGAAGTACATCACCTTCACCACGCGCAGGTAGTAGAAAGCGCCGACCAGCGAAAAGAGTACGGCGAACACCGCCAGCCAGAGCAGCTTGGCGGCAATCGCCGCCTGCAGTACTGCAAACTTGGCGAAGAAGCCGACGAAGAACGGCATGCCGGCCATCGAGAACATCAGGATCATCATGATGGCGGCGAACCACGGGCTGCGCCTGTTCAGCCCCCTGAAGTCCTCGATGTCCTCCGCCTCGAAGCCGGCGCGCGACAGCAGCAGGATCATGCCGAAGGCGCCCAGGCTCATCAGCACGTAGGCGATGACATAGAACATCGCCGAGCTGTAGGCATTGAGGGCAAAGCGCGGATCCCCGCCGACGATGCCGGAGAGCACGCCAAGCAGCATGAAGCCCATGTGCGAGATGGCCGAATAGGCCAGCATGCGCTTCAGGTTTGTCTGCGCGATCGCCGCCAGATTGCCCAGGGCAATGGACAGGGCGGAGAGGATCATCAGCATCACCTGCCAGTGTTCGGCCAGCTCGGCGAGACCGGTCACCAGCATGCGCATGACGATGGCCAGGGCCGCCAGCTTCGGCGCCGAGCCGATCAGCAGCGTCACCGCCGTCGGCGCGCCATGATAGACGTCCGGCACCCACATGTGGAACGGCACCACGCCCAGCTTGAAGGCCAGGCCGGCAACGACGAAGACCAGGCCGAATACCAGTACCGTCCTGTTGCCGCCGCCGAGTGCGATGCGCTGCCCGACCTCGGCAATTTCCAGGCTGCCGGTCGCGCCATACACCATCGACATGCCGTAGAGCAGCAGTCCGGAGGCCATCGCGCCGAGGACGAAGTACTTCATCGCCGCCTCGGTGGCGCGGGCCGAGTCGCGGTCGATCGCCACCAGCGCATACAGGGATAGCGCCAGCATTTCGAGTCCGAGGTAGAGGCTGAGGAAATGGCCGGCGGAAATCATCACCATCATGCCGAGCGTGGCGAACAGCGTCAGCACGTAGAACTCGCCCTTGTCGAGGTTCCGCGCGGCGAGGTAGCCGCGGCTATAGACCAGCACCATCGCCACGGCCGGATACAGCGCCAGCTTCAGCAGATCGGCGAACATGTCGTCAATGAACATGCCGCTGAAGGTGGTGACCGTCCTTCCGTCAATCGTGAAGAAGGTGATGCCCAGGGCGCCGGCCAGGGTCAGCTGGGTGAGCAGATAGGTCAGCCAGCGCCGGCCGGCGAACAGGTCGACCAGCAGCACCACGAGCGCCATCAGCAGGAGAAAAATCTCCGCCGAGGCGGGATAGAGATCGGGCATCACGAAATTCATTTCGGGTCCGTCCGCTCAGAGCTTGGGCACGGCGACATGCCTGAGCAGGTTGTCCACCGAGGCATGCATCACCTCGGTGAAGGGGAAGGGGTAAAGGCCCATCGCCATGACGCTCAGGGCCAACGCGCCGAGGATGGCGAACTCGCGTGCGTCGATGTCGCTCAACTCGGCGACATGCGGGCTGGCGACTGCGCCGAATACCACCCGCTTGACCATCCACAGCGTGTAGGCGGCGCCGAGAATCAGGGTGGTTGCCGCGGCAAAGCCGATCCAGAAGTTGTACTTCACCGCACCGAGGATGACCATGAACTCGCCGACGAAGCCGCTGGTGGCCGGAAGGCCGGCGTTCGCCATGGCGAACAGCATGAAGAAGGCGGCGAACTTCGGCATGGTATTCACCACACCGCCATAGTCGGCGATCTGCCGGCTGTGCATGCGGTCGTAGAGCACCCCGACGCAGAGGAACATGGCGCCGGAGACGAAACCGTGCGAGATCATCTGGACCAGGGCACCTTCGACGCCGAGCGGGTTGAAGATGAAAAAGCCGAGCGTCACGAAGCCCATGTGCGAAATCGACGAATAGGCGATCAGCTTCTTCATGTCGGTCTGAACCAGGGCGACAAAGCCGATGTAGACCACGGCGATCAGCGACAGCGCGATCATCAGCCAGGCCAGCTCGCGCGAGGCATCGGGCGCGATCGGCAGCGAGAACCGCAGGAAGCCGTAGGCGCCGAGCTTCAGCATGATGGCCGCCAGCACCACCGAGCCGCCGGTGGGCGCCTCGACGTGGGCATCCGGCAGCCAGGTATGCACCGGCCACATCGGCACCTTGACGGCGAAGGCGACGAGGAAGGCGAGGAACAGCCAGGTCTGCGCCGTCAGCGTGATCTTCAATTCGTGCCAATCGAGCAGGCTGAAGCTGAAGCCGGACTGGAAGAACAGGTAGATCAGCGCGATCAGCATCAGCAGCGAACCGAGCAGCGTATAGAGGAAGAACTTGAACGCCGCATAGACCCGGTTCGGCCCGCCCCAGGCACCGATGATGATGTACATCGGGATCAGCGAGACCTCGAAGAAGACGTAGAACAGCACGGCGTCGAGCGCCGCGAAGATCCCGTTCATGATGCCGGACATGACGAGGAAGGCCGCCATGTACTGTGCCACCTTGTCTTCGATGACCTTCCAGCCGGCCAGCACCACCAGCGGCGTGATGAAGCTGTTGAGCAGGATGAACAGCACCGAGATGCCATCCACGCCGAGATGGTAGTGGATGTTGAAGCGCGGGATCCAGTCGCGCATTTCGACGAACTGCATGGCGCTGGTCTGCGTGTCGAAGCCGGCATACAGCGGCAGCGTCACGAGGAAGCCTGCCACCGCAACCGCCAGGGCCAGCGGGCGGGCCAGTCCGGCGTTGCGGTCGGCGCCGGTGGCGAGCACCAGCAGGCCGCCGATGACGGGCAGCCAGATCGCAAGACTCAATAAGGGAAGACCAGACATTCTTGTTTTCCTAGGCCCGGTTCATCCACAAAGTCAGCAGCACGAAGACGCCGATGATCATGGAGAACGCATACTGGTAGATGTAGCCCGACTGGAACAGGCGGACGATGGAGGCGATCCAGCCGACCACCTTCGCCGAGCCGTTCACCACCAGGCCGTCGATCAGGGTCTGGTCGCCGCCCTTCCACAGGCCGCGGCCGAGCAGGCGCGCGCCGCCGGCGAAGAACCAGTCGTTGAAGCGGTCGAAGCCGTACTTCTCTTCGAGGATGCGGGCCAGCACGCCCGACTTGTCCTTGATCACCGCCGGCAGGTCGGGCCGCACGATGTAGAGATACCAGGCCGTCGCCGCGCCGGCCAGCGCCAGCCAGAACGGCGGCGTCATCAGTCCGTGCAGCACCATGCCCATCGCACCATGGAAATCCGCCGCCATTTTGGCGATGGCCGGATGCTCGGGCGCGATGAAGATCGCGCCGCCGAAATAATTCCCGAAAAGCGCCGGCCCGATCATCGCCCAGCCGGCGATGACGGAGGGAATCGCCAGCAGGATCAGCGGCACGGTGACCACCCAGGGGGACTCGTGCGGCGTGACCGGGCCATGGTGTCCGTGAGGAGCATCATGGCCATGCGCATCGTGCCCATGGGCATCATGCGACGGCTCGCGGAAACGCTCCTTGCCATGGAAGGCGAAGAACACCAGGCGGAAGGAATAGAAGCCGCCGACGAAGACGCCGGCCAGGATCAGCGCATAGGCGAATCCGGCGCCCGCCGTGGTCGAATGGTGCACCGCCTCGATGATCGAATCCTTGGAGAAGAAGCCTGCAAACGGCGGGAAGCCGGCATTGGCCAGCGCGCCGATCAACACCGTCAGGTAGGTGATGGGCATGTACTTGCGCAGGCCGCCCATGCGGCGCATGTCCTGCTCGTGGTGCATGGCGATGATCACCGAGCCGGCGCCGAGGAACAGCACCGCCTTGAAGAAGGCATGGGTAGCGAGGTGGAACATCGCCGCCGAGTAGGCCGAGGCGCCGAGCGCGGTGGTCATGTAGCCGAGTTGCGACAGCGTCGAGTAGGCGACGACGCGCTTGATGTCGGTCTGCACGATGGCGATCAGCGCCATGAAGAAGGCGGTGATGGCGCCGATGACTATGACGAAGGACAGCGCCGCATCCGACAGTTCGAACAGCGGCGACATGCGCGAGACCATGAAGATGCCGGCCGTCACCATGGTGGCGGCGTGGATCAGCGCGGAGATCGGCGTCGGGCCTTCCATCGAGTCGGGCAGCCAGACGTGCAGCGGGAACTGCGCCGATTTGCCCATGGCGCCGATGAACAGGCAGATGCAGACGACGGAGACGAGCAGCCAGGGCGAGCCGGGGATCAGCTCGATATGGGTGCTGGCCAGCTTCTGCGACAGGGCGAAGACGTCGCTGTAGCTCAGCGAGCCGCAGTAGGCGGCGATGAGTCCGATGCCAAGCAGGAAGCCGAAGTCGCCGACGCGGTTGACCAGGAATGCCTTGAGGTTGGCATAGATCGCCGTCGGCCGATTGGACCAGAAGCCGATCAGCAGGTAGGAGACCAGGCCCACCGCCTCCCAGCCGAAGAACAGCTGGAGGAAGTTGTTGCTCATCACCAGCATCAGCATCGAGAAGGTGAACAGCGAGATGTAGGCGAAGAAACGCTGATAGCTGTTTCTTCCGGCCAGGCTGTCGGCCGGCCAGTTGTCCTCGTCGTGCGCCATGTAGCCGATGGTGTAGATGTGCACCATCAGCGAGACGAAGTTGACCACCAGCATCATGGTCACCGTCAGCTTGTCGATGAGGAAACCGACCTGGAAGCTGATGCCGCCGCTGCTGGCCCAGGTATAGACCGCGGCGTTGTAGATCTTGCCGCCATCGACGTCCTGGAAGATGAACCAGGAGAGGAGCAGCGAAACGGCCACGCCGAGACTGGTGACCCAGTGGGCCCCGGCGCGGCCGATCGCCCTGCCGAAGAAGCCGGCAACGAGGGCGCCGGCCAGCGGCGCCAGCGGCACGTACAGGGCAAGGGGATGCATTTCGCTCATGGTTATCCCTGCAGGCTGTCGAGGTCGTCCACGTGGATCGTGCGCAGGTTGCGGAACAGCACGACCAGGATGGCGAGGCCGATGGCGGCCTCCGCCGCGGCGACCGTCAGGATGAAGAAGACGAACACCTGCCCGCCCATGTCGCCGAGGAAATGCGAGAAGGCGACGAAGTTCATGTTGACGGCGAGCAGCATCAGCTCGATGGCCATCAGCAGGACGATGAGGTTCTTGCGGTTGAGGAAAACGCCGACCACGCCGATCGAAAACAGGACGGCGCCAAGAATCAGGAAGTGGTTCAGGCCGGGCATGGCTTATTCCTTCTCCGAAGGCATGGACACGATGCGCACGCGGTCCTTGCGCTGGATGGCGATCTGCTCGGCGGGGTTCAGCTGCTTGTTGTCGCGGCGCTGGCGCAGGTTGAGCACGACGGCGGCGATCAGCGCCACCAGCAGGATCACCGAGGCCAGTTCGAAGGGATAGACGTAGTCCGTGTAGATCGCCGTGCCCAGCGCCTTGGTGTTGGAGTAGCCGGCAGCCGGCGCCGCGGGTACCGGCAAGGCCTCGGGGCCGAAGCTGCGGGCGGAGAGCACTGCCACCATCTCGACCACCATCAGCACGGCGATCGGGCCGCCGAGCCAGAGGTTGCCCCAGAAGCCCTGGCGCAGGCGCTCGAGATTGATGTCGAGCATCATGACGACGAAGAGGAACAGCACCATCACCGCGCCGACGTAGACGACGATCAGCGCAATGGCAAGGAACTCTGCCTGCAGCAGCAGCCACAGGCCGCTGGCGTTGAAGAAGGCGAGCACCAGAAACAGCACGGCGTGCACCGGGTTGCGCGCGGTGACGACGCGCAGCGCCGCGATCACCAGGATCGCCGACAGGATGTAGAAGAGCGCGGTCTTGAAGTCCATGGGTGTCACCGGAATTTGGCGTCCTGCTCGCGGTCGGCGGCGATCTGCGCCTCGTACTTGTCGCCCACCGCCAGCAGCATCTGCTTGGTGTAGTACAGGTCGCCGCGCTTCTCGCCGTGGTATTCCAGCACGCGCGTCTCGACGATGGCGTCCACCGGGCAGGCCTCCTCGCAGAAGCCGCAGAAGATGCATTTCGTCAGGTCGATGTCGTAGCGCGTGGTGCGGCGTGAAGTTTGCCCATTCGCGTCCTCGCGCTCGGCCGACTCGATGGTGATGGCCATCGCCGGGCACACCGCCTCGCACAGCTTGCAGGCGATGCAACGCTCTTCGCCGTTCGGGTAGCGGCGCAGTGCGTGCAGGCCGCGGAAGCGGTTGCTCTGCGGCGTCATCTCCTCCGGGTACTGGATCGTGATCTTCGGCGCGAACAGGTAGCGTCCGGTCACGGACAGGCCCTTGAAGAGCTCCTTGAGCAGCAGGCTGTTGAGGAAATCCTTGGCACCCATCGTTCAGCCTCTCACTTGAAGATGTTCCACGGCGACATCATCCAGGTGCCGATGACGACGATCCAGACCAGGGTCAGCGGCACGAACACCTTCCAGCCCAGGCGCATGATCTGGTCGTAGCGATAGCGCGGGAAGGTGGCGCGGAACCACAGGAAGAGGAACAGGAAGAACGAAATCTTCAGCGCCAGCCAGTGGAATCCGTCTGGCAGGAAGCCGACCGGCGACAGCCAGCCGCCGAGGAACAGGACCGAGGTGAGCGTCGCCACCAGGATCATGTTGGCGTATTCGGCGAGGAAGAACATGGCGAAGGCCATGCCGGAGAACTCGACCATGTGGCCGGCGACGATCTCGGATTCGCCCTCGACGACGTCGAAGGGCGCGCGGTTGGTCTCGGCCACGCCGGAAATGAAATACACGACGAACATCGGCAGCAGCGGGATCCAGTTCCATGAAAGAAAGCCGGCGCCTTGGTCGGCAAACCAGCCTCGCCCCTGGGCGCGGACGATGTCGGAGAGGTTGAGGCTGTTGGAGATCATCAGCACGCAGACCAGGGCCATGCCCATGGCGATCTCGTAGGACACCATCTGCGCCGAGGCGCGCATGGCGCCGAGGAAGGGGTACTTCGAGTTGGAGGCCCAGCCGGCGATGATGACGCCGTAGATGCCCATCGAGGTCATCGCCAGGACGTAGAACAGGCCGGCGTCGATGTCGGCCAGGGCGCCGCCATCGAAGAAGGGCACCACCGCCCAGGCGGCCAGCGCCGGCGCAATGGCCATCACCGGCCCGACGAAGAACAGCCCCCTGTTGGCGCCGGTCGGCACCAGCACTTCCTTGAAAAACAGCTTCATGCCGTCGGCGATGGGCTGCAGCAGGCCCCACGGGCCGACGCGGTTGGGGCCGATGCGCACCTGCATCCAGCCGATGATCTTGCGCTCCCAGAAGGTGAGGTAGGCCACCGACAGCATCAGCGGTACCAGGATGGCAACGATCTTCATGATCACCCAGACCAGCGGCCAGACCGGCTTGACGACGGCCCACAGGGCATCCCACAGGCCGAACAGATTCCAGAACCACTGGAAGAATTGGAGAACGAGCTGTTCCATCACACGCGCTCCACGGTGATCTCACACTGCATCGGGCCCAGGCCGGACGTCAGTTCGTGGCCAGCGGCGACACGCACGCAACCGTCAGGCACGCAGGCGTCCATCTGGGCGATGAGGATCGCCGTTCCGCCAGAGCTGACTTTTACCTGTATGCCGTCGCTCAATCCGAGTTTCGCCAGCGTGGCGGCATTCATGCGCGCGGCGGGCGGGGCCGCGTCGCGGGTTTTCTGCAGGGACGGTGCCCGGCGCGCCAGTGGATCGGCAAAATGGATCGGCACGTCAGCCACCCGTTCCAATCTCGGTTGCAGGGCAGGCGCAGGCGACACAAGGTTGATGGCGATGCCGTCGGCCTGGTTGTTCAGGCGCTCGGCCACCGAGGCCGGCTTGCCGCCCAGCACCTCGGCGCGCACCGCCTCGGAGCTGTCCTGCTCGAAGCCTGGGAGTCCCAGCAGGTTGCCCAGCACGCGCAACACCTTCCACGCCGGGCGCGTCTCGCCGAGCGGTTTCACCACGGCGTTGAAACTCTGCACACGGCCCTCGGTATTGATGAAGGTGCCGGAGGTCTCGGTGAAGGGTGCAACCGGCAGGATGACGTGGGCGTAGTCGAGGGCGCGGGTCTTGAACGGCGTCAGCGCCACCACGAGGTCGGCGCCCTTCAGCGCGGCCAGCGCCTGCTGCGGGTTGGCGCAGTCGAGTTCGGGTTCGGCGTGCAGGACGAAATAGGCCTTGCGCGGTTCGGCCAGCAGGCGCGCGGCGTTGAGGCCCTGCGCACCCGGCACGGCGTTGGCGAGGTAGCCGCCGACGGCATTGGCGGCCTCGCCGAGATAGCCGAAGCGCGCGCCAGTCAGCTCGGCCAGCTTCTGCGCCAGCGCATGCAGGGTCGCCGCCTGGGCATGCTGCTGGGCGAAGTTGCCGAGGAAGATCGCGCCCTTCTCGCCCGAGGCCAAGCTCTCGGCGATGGCCTTCGCCGCCGCCGAAGGCTGCACGCCGGCCAGCGCCGCATCGACAGCCGCACCCCTGGCCTCGGCCGCGGCCTTGACGACGCCGGCGAGTTCCGCCGCCAGCGCCGACGGCGCGACGATCGACTTGGCGTGCAAACTAATCAACTGGTCGTCGTCGGCCACGTGCAGCAGGCTGACGCGGGTGAGCTTCTTCGCCGCCTGGCGCAGGCGCTGCGCCAGCAGCGGATGGTCCTTGCGCAGGAAGCTGCCGACGACCAGCACGCGGTCCAGCGCCGGGATGTCGGCGATCGGCATGCCGAGCCACGGCACGACCTTTTTCCCGTCGAGGGAAAAGTCAGCCTGGCGGAGACGGCAATCGATATTCTCGCTGCCGGCGCCGCGGATGAATTTCTGCAGCAGATGGAGT
>UBJH01001742.1_pt1 | contig 23367 bp, 21 predicted proteins | sample 2193721 | NCBI WGS metagenome assembly UBJH01 (sample SAMEA4703186, study PRJEB27089) | metagenome | reverse complement strand
TTCGAACTCCTGAGCATAGCCAAAGGTCCCGGAGGCGGTCATCACCGGGTTCTGCATACGGATGCCCGCAACCGTGACGCTTAAATCCGTTTTCACGCCTTGCCCTTCGCGCTTCGCCTGCCTTGCGCTAGTTCCTCTTCGACGGCTGCCCGGTAGCACTGCTGAAGATGGTGCGTGACCGGACCGGAGTTTCCGGTACCGATCTTGCCGCCGTCAATCGCAATCAAGGGCGTGATCTCCTTGAGGGATCCGGTGAGAAACGCCTCGTCTGCGGCCAGGAGCTGATCGAGGGGGACCGGGGCCTCGTGGACGATCAGGCCTTCCCGTTTCGCCAGCTCGATGACCACTTCCCTGGTAATCCCCGGTAAGAGCCCTGATCCCTCGTGAGGAGTCGCCAGTATCCCGTGTGAGACCGAGAACACGTTACTTGTGGTCCCCTCGATGGCGCAGCCATCCGCGCCCACAAACAGGGCCTCCGCTGCGCCTTCATGTTTTGCGTGCGCCATCGCCAACATGTTATAGAGATAGTCAAGCGACTTGATCTGGAGCGGGTTGAACGGACTCCCCCAGCGAACCGTGACCGCGCCGATCCCGACCTGCTGGCGCTCCGCGATTCCCGCATCCAACGGCTTGGCGACTAACAGCAGCGTGGGTGAAGGGGGCGCATCGGGAGGCAGGAGGGAACCCATCACGTCCGGGCCTCTCGTCACCGTCAGCCGCAAAGACGCATCAACGTCCTGAAGGCGATTGCGCCGAAGCAACCCATCCATCACCTTTCGCCACGTGCCCACGTCGCCTTCAAGCGGGATCCCGATCTGGTCGGCGCCTTTCTTGAGGCGCCCCAGGTGCCGCTCAAGGCCAAAGATCCACCCCGTATACGCCCGGATGGTTTCGAAGAGGCCATCGCCGTACGAGAACCCGCGATCGAATGCCGATACCTTCGCCCGCTCGGCTCGCACATAGCATCCATTCAGATAGACTACGGCCATTCGCTTCCTTTACCTCCCAAAGCCAGCACCCACACCGAGAGTCCGAAAGAAGGTTTCGGCCTTGAGCAGCGTCTCCTCGTACTCCCGTGCCGGCGAGGAATCGGCGACGATTCCGCCACCCGTCTGGAAATAGATCCGTTTGCCTGTCACGACGGCTGTCCGAATGGCAATGTTCAGTTCCATCCCCCCCGAAAACCCGATGAATCCGATCGCCCCGGTGTAGAGGCCACGAGCGGTCGGCTCCACCTCGTCGATCACTTCCATCGCGCGGATCTTCGGGGCCCCGGTGATCGACCCGCCAGGGAAGGTCGCTCGCAGACAGTCGATCGGGTCTGTTCCTTCTTCCAGGGTGCCCGCCACGGTCGACACCATGTGGTGGAGGGTGTGGTAGGTCTCGATCGTCTCGAACTGCTCGACATGGACGGAACCGACCCGACAGATTCTGCCCAGATCGTTGCGCTCCAGGTCCACGATCATGACATGTTCGGCGCATTCTTTCGGATCGTGACGAAGGTGACCGATGATCCGCGCATCATCCTCCACGGTCATCCCGCGAGGACGAGTTCCCTTAATGGGGCAGGTTGAGATCCGATTCCCCTCCACCAGCAGGAACCGTTCCGGAGAGTTGGACAGTACGTGGAAGGGGCCACAGTGCAGGTACGCCCCGAATGGCGCGGGGAAGCGGCTTCGAAGGCGCCGATACAGCGCCCAGGGTTCTCCGGAAAACTGCGTGGCGAAGCGCTGCGAGATGTTGGCCTGATAGATATCGCCGGCCGCGATATACTCCAACACCGCCTCCAGCGCCTTACAATACTGCGCTTTCGACATGCTGCTCTCGAGGGGGGCCTCGAGATGCGGCAACTCAGGCGGCTTGCTCCCGCCGGTCAGTCTGGCGCGTGCTATCAGGTCACGACCCTCCTGCAATCGTTCCATGGCCCTTCGCTCACGCGCGACGCCCGGCGGCAGCGGCAGACCGGAGGAGGTGATGAGCATCTCGCCATTTGCAGGCTCAAACCAGAAGAGACGGTCGTAAAAATGGATCACGCAGTCGGGTAGCCTCAGGTCGTCTACCGCTACGGCCGGCAATCTTTCGAGGTGGTGCCGGAGGTCATATCCGAAGTAGCCGATGGCGCCGGCTATCGGCACGTCCCTGGTAGAGGTCACATCACCATACTGTCTGAGAGCCGCCTGAAGGTGTTGGAACGGATCACCTCTGACTCGGCGCGACTCACCTTGGAGCGAGATGGTGATCTCATCTCCTTTTGCCGAGAAGGTAAGGAAAGGATCGTAGCCGAAGCATGGAGACCGCCAGTGATTCACAGCCCAGGGATCAGCGTCCAAAAGGCTGAAACCGGGCTCGGCGGCGACCAGACTAAACAGATCTGTGAGGGCCGGCGGATTCGGGACTTCCTCAACCAAGAGGTGTGAGTCGCCGTGCGAGTTCGCGCGCATGGAGGTGGGAAACAACAACGTCATGTTCGGTCTGTCTGGTCTGTTGACCGAACAGACGGAATAGACGAGTTAGACCAGAGGACTTCGTGGCCGTCGAAGACCGGCCCGTCCTTGCAGACAAGGCGGTAGGTCCGCTTGGGCGTATCCCCGTTCACCGGCACGACGCAGCCCATACAGGCCCCGAACCCGCAGGCCATATTCGCCTCCATGGAAGCTTGGTATGGCAGGTTGTATTTTTTGGCAATCGGCGTAATAGCCGCCAGCATGGGGTGTGGGCCGCAGGCATAAAGACGAGCGTTGAGCGTTGAGCGTTGAGCGTTGAGAAACTGCTCCAGCAGCTCGGTGACCAGTCCCTTATGACCCGCACTGCCGTCTTCTGTGGCCACGTAGACTCTAGCGCCCGCTCGCCGAAGGTCAGAGACGCACAGCAGGTCAGCCTTGGATCGTCCGCCGAGAAAGACGACCATCTTTGTTGCGCGTGCTGCGCGACGTGTAGCCAGCGCTTCGGCAAGAGCGGCGATAGGGGGTACGCCGATTCCGCCGGCAATCAGGACGGCGCTCGTCGCTTTTCTGGGAACCTCAAAGCCATTTCCGAGCGGACCGAGCAATCGCACAGATCTTCCAGGACGTATCGCGGCCAGGAGCGCTGTGCCTCGGCCACAGACCTTGTAGAGGATCTCCACCTCGGCAAACCGAGTGGAGCGTGAAGCATGGAGGGTGGAGGGTTTGCGGACTCGACGCTCGACGCTCGACGCTCGACGCTCCCTGACGCGCCTGATACTCATGGCCCGAGGCAACAGCGGATCTTGTCCGTCGGTCCATCCGAGCATGAGAAACTGACCGGGACGAAATCGTGTCAGACGTGCCGGACCGGCCAGACGCATCGAAAAGTATTCCGGCGCGATCTGCTTGTTGGCGACAACCTCAACATGACATTCAGACGCCACCACCATTCCCTATACCCTACACCCTCTACCCTTCACCCTGGACCTGATGGTACTCCTGGAGCGCCTGGACCCTTAGCTTCCCGTGTCGCATCGCCTGGATTGCTTCGACCGCCGCGCACGCCGCGGCCATCGTGGTAAAGTAAGGGATGCCCATCGTCACGGCTGTCCGCCGGATGGAGTAGGAGTCGAGACGTGCATGGTGGCCCTCCGGGGTATTGATGACCATGCCGATCTCTCCATTCTTCATCTTGTCCACGATATGTGGGCGCACGCCGTCAATGACCTTGGCCACCGGCTCCACGACCACCCCTCCGTCTTTCAGCGCGGCTGCGGTCCCGGCCGTCGCCACGAGTTGAAAGCCCATCTCTGCAAGCCGTCGCGCCAGGGGCACGATATGCGGTTTGTCGTTCCCCCGTACGCTCAGGAAGGCCGTTCCCTCCAAGGGGAGGGCGCCGCTTGCACCTACCTGCGATTTGGCAAAGGCCAGCCCGAACTCGCGATCGATCCCCATCACCTCTCCGGTCGATTTCATCTCCGGCCCTAGCACCGCATCAACCCCGGGGAACTTGACAAAAGGCAGGACTGCCTCTTTGACCGCTACATGGCGAAGCCGCGGCTCTTCGGTAAAGTCCAACTCCTTGAGGCTTATCCCGGCCATGACCTTTGCCGCCAGCTTGGCCAGGGGGACGCCGACCGCCTTGCTGACGAATGGCACGGTGCGCGAGGCGCGGGGATTCACCTCCAGGACGTAGACGATACCGTCCTTGATCGCGAACTGGATGTTGATCAGACCGATCACCCCAAGCTCCAGTGCCATTGCCTTGGTCTGCGCCCTGATCTGATCGAGCAGCGACTGTGGCACCGACCGGGGCGGCAAGGAGCAGGCCGAGTCTCCGGAGTGGACTCCCGCCGCCTCGATATGCTCCATGATCCCCCCGATCACGACCTCCCGGCCGTCGCACAGGGCATCCACATCCATCTCGATGGCGTCTTCCAGGAATTTATCCACCAGCACGGGATGGTCCAACGAGGTCTGGACGGCCCGAGCCATGTACTCCTGGAGGCTCGACTCGTTATATACGATCTCCATCGCCCGGCCACCAAGGACATATGACGGTCGCACCAGGACCGGGTAGCCGATCTGTCGTGCAATCCGAAGCGCCTCGCTCACTGAGACGGCGGTCCCATTCGGCGGCTGATTCAGACCAAGGCGCTGCAGCATCTGCTTGAACCGTTCACGGTCCTCAGCCCGGTCGATGGCGTCGGGCGGGGTTCCCAGGATCTTGACGCCGGCCCGCTCAAGCGGGATGGCCAGTTTGAGCGGCGTCTGCCCGCCGAACTGGACGATAACTCCATCCGGCCGCTCCCGCTCTGCGATGTTCAGGACATCTTCCAGACAGAGCGGTTCAAAGTACAGGCGATCGGAGGTGTCGTAATCCGTCGAGACCGTCTCGGGATTACAGTTGACCATGATCGTCTCGCAGCCGATCTCCTTCAAGGCCAGGGCCGCATGAACGCAGCAGTAGTCGAATTCGATCCCCTGGCCGATCCGATTCGGGCCGGAACCCAGGATCATGATCTTTTTGCGATTGGTCGGGTTGGCCTCACACTCCTGCTCGTACGTCGAATACAGGTACGGCGTATGGGCCGCGAACTCGGCGCCGCAGGTATCCACCATCTTGAAGGTGGCCTCAATCCCCATCCGTTTCCTGGCATCCCGGATAGTGAGCTCCTGTGAGCCGACAAGATCGGCGAGTCGGCGGTCGGAAAAACCCAAGGCCTTGGCCTGCCGTATGACAGGCGCCGTCAGAAGACGAAGCAGCAGCGAACCGTCCCGGCGTCCGTCGAGACCGATTAATCGATTCTCAAACTCTACGATCTCCTTGATATTCTCAATGAACCAGGGATCAATGGCTGTAAGTGAATGGATCTCCTGTACCGTCATCCCCATTCGAAGCGCATCGGCGAGGTAAAAGATCCGCTCCCAATTCGCAACGCGAAGGCGGTCCCGGACCCGCATTTGATCTGTCTCGCTGACCTCGGAACTTCGCACCCCGCACCCCGCACCCCGTTGTTCCAGATCTCTGAAGATTCGACTCTCCAGTCCATACGCCTCGGTCTCAAGCGAGCGGATCACTTTCTGCAACGCCTCTTTGAATGTCCGACCGATCGCCATCGCCTCCCCGACCGATTTCATCTGTGTCGTCAGTGTCTCATCGGCGCCGGCAAACTTTTCGAACGAGAATCGTGGGAACTTGACCACGCAGTAATCAATGGTCGGCTCAAAGCAGGCTGTCGTCTCCTTCGTGATATCGTTGCTGATCTCGTCCAGCGTGTAGCCCACCGCCAGCTTGGCGGCGATCTTTGCGATGGGGAACCCGGTGGCCTTGCTGGCCAATGCCGAGGACCGAGAGACCCGCGGATTCATCTCGATCGCTAACATCTGTCCGTTCTGGGGGTTGACGGCAAACTGGATATTGCTGCCGCCGGTCTCGACGCCGATCTCGCGGATGATGGCGATGGCGGCATCCCGCATGAGTTGGTACTCTTTATCCGACAGAGTCTGAGCCGGAGCCACGGTAATCGAGTCGCCGGTGTGGACCCCCATCGGGTCGAAATTCTCGATAGAACAGATAATGACCACATTGTCCTTCAGGTCGCGCATGACCTCCAGCTCGAACTCCTTCCAGCCGATGACGGAGGCTTCAATCAGGACCTGGTGGACGGGGCTCATGCTGAGCCCCCACTGAACCTGCTCGTCGAATTCGTCCCGATTGTAGGCGATGCTGCCGCCGGCGCCACCAAGCGTAAACGAAGGACGGATAATCGCCGGGTAACCGATTCGTTCAACAATGGAACGGGCCTCTTCGTGGGAATAGGCGTGCCCGCTCTCAGGCACCTCGACGCCGATCTTCTGCATTGCCTGCTTGAAGAGGTCGCGGTCTTCGGCCTTCTTGATGGCCTGAAGCTTCGCCCCGATCATCTCGACCCCGTATCGATCCAGGATCCCTTCCTCGGCCAGCGCAACGGCCAGATTAAGGCCGGTCTGCCCTCCGAGGGTGGGCAGCAGCGCGTCGGGCTTCTCCAGGGCGATGATCTGCGTGAGGATCGGCACGGTCAGCGGCTCCAGGTAGGTGCGGTCGGCTATCTCCGGGTCGGTCATGATCGTGGCCGGATTCGAATTGACCAGAATCACCCGGTACCCTTCCTCCCGAAGGGCCTTACAGGCCTGGGTCCCCGAGTAGTCGAACTCACACGCCTGCCCGATCACGATCGGGCCCGATCCGATGATTAAGATGTTTTCGATGTCAGTTCGCTTTGGCACCTACGTCACCTTTACGCCGTAGGCAAGGCCATCGCCTACGGGGAGGATCTGGGCGAGAAGCTGGGGATGACGGACGAAGTAGTCGTTAAAGCCGCGCAGCGCCTCCGTTGACTGCCGATACTGCTCGCCGAACAGCCGACCGCTCGCCACCTGCCCTCTCCAGAGGACATTATCGCATACGACAACCCCGCCGGTCTGTATCAGCGGTAAGGCCAGATCCAGGTAGTCCCGATACTCCGCCTTCACCGCATCAAGGTAGACCAGGTCAAACGGCCCTTCAAGTGTCGGGATGACCGTCAGAGCCGGACCCTCATGAAACTCGACCTGACCCTCCAGCCCGGCATGCTTCACATACGCTTTTGCCTTCCCGATCATCTCAGCGCTGATGTCGATGGTTACTACCCTGTCTTGAGGCGACATGGCCCGGGCCATGAAGATGTCGGCGTATCCGATAGCAGTCCCGACCTCCAGCACCCGCTGTGCCCGGAGTGCTCGAACCGTAATCTCCAGAAACGTCGCAACCTCCGGATCGGCAATGGGGATGCCATGCTCATCGGCAAAGCGCTCCATCTCCCGCAACAGCAGGTCCCTCTCAGGCAGCAGCCGCTCCAAGTAGTCCTCTTGTTCCTGATGAATGATCAGCCCAACCTGCGCCTTCATCGACCTGCGCCCGCCTTTGCCATCAACTCCACGAAGCGCTGAAAGAGATAGCTTGCGTCATGGGGACCGGGTGAGGCTTCCGGGTGGTACTGCACCGAGAAGATCGGCAGGCGACGATGGCGCATCCCCTCAACGGTGTGATCGTTGAGGTTGACATGGGTCAGCTCGATCTCTGAGTCCGGGATCGAGGCGATGTCTACGGCAAAGCCGTGGTTCTGGGTGGTAATCTCCACCTTCCCGGTCGTCAGATCCTTGACGGGTTGGTTGCCGCCGTGATGACCGAACTTCAGCTTGTAGGTCCGTCCTCCGAAGGCGAGGCCCAGAATCTGATGACCTAGACAGATGCCGAAGATCGGCTTTTTGCCGATCAGCTTCTGAACGTTGTCGATCAGATACGGTACACCCTCCGGGTCACCGGGACCATTACTCAGAAAGACCCCATCCGGGGCCAGACCCAGGACTGTGGGCGCCGGGGTGTCCGGCGGGACTACCGTCACGTCGCACCCCGCTTCTATCAGCTTTCGCAGAATATTCTGCTTGATCCCGCAATCGTAGGCCACTACGTTGTAGGGTCTAGGGGTTAGGGTAGAGGGTAGAGGAAAAAGTTTGAGCTGGTCTGCCACTTTGGAAGCTTGAACCTTGAACCTTGAACTGGCTTCAGACCCTTTGCCCAACCGCCACGGTCCCTCATGCCAGGTATACGGCGAGGTACAGGCGACTTCCTTCACCAAGTCACACCCGATCAGACCAGGCGAGGCTTTTGCTTTGGCAATCAGGCTGTCGGGATCGAGGTCTCGCGTAGAAATGACCCCCTCCATCGCTCCGTAGTCTCGGAGATGCCTTGTCAAAGCGCGGGTATCGATCCCCTGAATTCCCACGATATCCTGCTCTTTGAGGTAACTGTCGAGGGTCCGAGTGCTCCTCCAATTACTTGGGTGAGCGCATGCCTCCTTCACAATAAACCCCTCTACCGCGAGGACGCTCGACTCGACATCTTCCGGATTGATCCCGTAGTTGCCGATCAGCGGATAGGTCATGACGACCATCTGCCCCTTGTACGAGGGGTCGGTCAGGACCTCCTGGTAGCCGGTCATGCTGGTGTTGAAGACCACCTCGCCGACAGTCTCCCCCTCTGCGCCAAAAGCCAACCCCTCGAAGACGGTACCGTCGGCCAACGCCAACAATGCCTGTTTCACAGATCCTCCCACATCACGCCTCCCACACCACCTGTCCCCCGACCAGCGTCATCACCGACGCGCCTGTAAGGCGCCATCCGGCGAACGGCGTATTCCGGCTCTTGGAGGCAAAGGTTGCAGGATCCACCGTCCAGTCACGATTCGAATCAAAGATCGTCAGATCGGCGTCTGCGCCCACGGCGATTCTACCCTTTTGAAGTTTTAGGATACGCGCCGGCTCGCTGGTGAGCTTCGCGATTGCCTGCGGCAGGCTTAACACGCCCGGGGCCACCAGCGTCGTGAGCGTCATGGCGAGCGCCGTCTCCAGGCCGATCACGCCATTAGGAGCCAGATCGAACTCCCGCTCCTTTTCTTGGACCGTGTGGGGGGCATGATCCGTCGCGATGACGTCGATCGTGCCGTCCCGCAGGCCCTCTAATAGTGCCTGTCGGTCATCCTCGGACCGAAGCGGCGGGTTCATCTTGGCGTTGGTCTGAAAGCCGCGGACCGCTTCTTCCGTGAGTGCGACGTGATGCGGAGTGACCTCGCAGCTTACCCGGATCCCGCGGGCCTTCGCGTCGCGAATCAGACGCACCGATTCGGCCGCGCTCACGTGGGCAATGTGAAGTCTCGCGCCGGTCAGCTCCGCCAGCAACAGATCGCGTGCCACCATCACCGCCTCCGACGCCGACGGGATGCCGCGTAGCCCAAGTTCGGTCGAGACCAGCCCTTCGTGAACGACACCCCTGCCGCTCAGGTGCAGATCCTCGCTATGCTGAATGATCGGAAGGTCGAACATCGCCGCATATTCCATGGCTCGCCGCATCAGCTCAGCGTTCATGACCGGGCATCCGTCATCAGAGATGGCCACGCAGCCGGCTTCGAACAGCTCCCCGATCTCGGCCAGCTCTTCCCCTTTCAGCCCTTTCGTGATGGCGCCGACGGGGTAGACCTGCACGGCCCCCTCGCGCTTGGCCGTGTCCATGATAAACTCGGTGACGGCGCGTGTGTCGTTGACCGGGTCGGTGTTCGGCATACCGCAGAGGGCTGTAAAGCCGCCTCGCGCTGCCGCCATCGTTCCGCTTGCGATGGTCTCTTTATCCTCACGCCCAGGTTGGCGCAGGTGGGCATGCATGTCGATCAGGCCTGGACAGACCACCAGTCCCGTTGCATCCATCACCCGATCAACAGCAAGGGCGGATTCTGCGTACTTCGTTGCCTTCGTCCCTTTGCCTTTACTCGCCTCCAGCGGTTCGGTGTGTCGCGCACCTTTCTCTATCCGGATGACCTTTCCATCCTCGATGAACAAATCGAGGAGATCGTCCACTCCGCTTGCCGGATCAATAACCCGCCCACCTCTGATCAGAATTCTCATGATCGTCCCATCCCTTAGACTATCCTGCCTGCCCACTGCCGGCGAAGAGATAGAGCAAGGCCATCCGCACGGCCAGGCCGTTCTCGACCTGATTGAGGATCAGCGAATAAGGCCCGTCGGCGATGTCCGGGGCAATCTCGACGCCCCGATTCATAGGGCCTGGATGCATGATCAGCACATCAGGCTTTGCGGCCTTCAGCCGCTCAGCGGTGAGGCCAAACAGGCGCGAGTACTCCCGTAGCGAGGGGAACAGTCCTGTCTGTTGACGCTCGGTTTGCAGCCTGAGCATCATAATGACATCGACCTCGGCGACGGCTCGATCGAGGTTCGTAAAGACCTCAACCCCAAGTCGTTCGATAAAACGGGGCAGCATCGTCCGGGGTCCCGCGACCCGCACCTCCATTCCCATTCTTTGCATCCCGTGGATATTGCTCCTGGCAACCCGACTGTGGGCGATGTCTCCGATAATGGCGGCCTTGAGTCCCTCCAGCCGTCCTGCTTTCTCCCTGATGGTGAACAGGTCGAGCAGGGCTTGGCTGGGGTGCTCGTGGGCGCCATCCCCGGCGTTGATAACCGATGCAGTAAGCCGCTCGGCCAGAAACTGAGCCGCGCCTGCCGCCGGATGGCGGAGAACGACGATATCCGGGTGCATCGCCTGCAGCGTGAGACCCGTATCCTTCAAGCTCTCCCCCTTGGTCACTGAGCTGGCCGAGGCGGAGACATTGATCACGTCGGCGCTCAGCCACTTCCCGGCGATTTCAAACGATGTACGGGTCCGGGTACTGGACTCGTAGAACAGGTTGATCATCGTCTTGCCACGCAGAGCCGGCACCTTCTTGATGTCGCGACGGGCCACCTCTTTCATCGACTCGGCGGTATCCAGGATCAGCCGGATCTCGTCCGACGTCAGTTCCTGAATACTTAACAGATCTTTGTGTGCGAGGCCCATCGCGTTCTTCCCTACTGTTCCATGATGACGACTTTGTCTTCCCCGTCCTCTTCAGTCAGCAGGACCTGAATCTGCTCCTGTCGGGAGGTAGGGACATTCTTGCCGACGTAATCGGCCCGAATCGGCAGTTCGCGGTGACCTCGATCGATGAGGACGGCAAGCTGAATAAGACGGGGCCGGCCAAGGTCGATCAGGCCGTCCAGGGCTGCCCGAATAGTCCGGCCGGTGTACAAGACATCATCCACCAGCACCACTTGCTTCTCATTAATTGAGAACGGAATGTCAGTTTTTCGAACGACCGGCTGCGGTCCGACCTTGTCCAGATCGTCGCGATACAGGGTTACATCCAGGGCCCCGACCGGCGGCTCAGCCCCGGTAATCAGCATAAGTTCCGTGGCGATCCGCCGTGCCAGGTCTACCCCGCGGCTACGGAGGCCGATCAGGACCAGGTTTTCCGTCCCGTTGTTTCGCTCGACGATCTCGTGGGCAATCCTGGTGACCGCCCGCTGGATTGCCTGCGGATCCAGAATCTGGGCCTTTTCGTTCAACTCAGTGGCCATCGAATTCAGGACATAAAAAAACCCCCTCACCATCCGGCGAGGAGGTTGTTCGATAGGCGCTGATTAGAATGACGTGTGGCGTTCCCACTGCATCTCCTTTTCGAACCTCTCTGAGTTCGATTAAAAGGTTAATTTATTGTAGCGGAAGGCGTAGTACTGTCAAGCCCAATCTTCAGACGTCCGACTTGAGAATCTTTTAACTGTAATCCCAGGTCACTACCTTTACAGGGACGACGTGCGGCTGGCCTTGACGATCCACAGTTGCCAGCCGGCAGACCTTCTGTTGTCCCAGGAATACACTCATGACCTGTTCGGCTCATTGGTGTTCCCGCGTCAGTCCTCCTACGCCGCAGGCGGCGTGGCTCGTCGCGCGTCAATCAATTCACGAACAGCCGGAACCAGATAGATGGTGGATAGGTCGAATCGTGACAGGCAGTCGGCCAGGACCTGTATTCGATCGCCCGGAGCCAGACGATGATCGATGATCGCCACGAGCTGTCCCCGCAGCATGCAGGTCCCGCTTCTCACGACAAACTCCTGCTGATCCAGGTTTTCGTAGAGGACCTTGACGCCAAGCTGGTCAGCTAACCGTTCAAGCTGTTGCAGAACCGCCGTCTCGACCATCGCGCCTACCGATGCTGGAGTAACTCTGGGCCTTAAAGCCACCCTACAGAAGACGCGCACAAATGTCAAGGTGATGAACGGACCACAAAGAACAACAAAAAACCGCTGAGGGACCAATCTGATGATCGGTCCCTCAGCGGTCGGAGGGAGGGGAGGGTAGGAGGAGCAGGAGGCGTTTACCGCCAGTGTCCAGGAACCCGGACACCCCAGCGGTTGATGTGTCCCGGAACCCAGACAGACCGATAATAGACAGACGCAGGTCGCATGCGCCATCCTGGAGCCAGCGCCACAACAGGAGCGCCGGCGACGACCACCGGGTATGGAATCCCGACGTTGATCCCAACTCTGACCCATGCCAGAGCCGGCCGAGTGACGGCAACCAATCCACCGATAACGAGCGCCATGACGACCAGTTTCGGCAGATACTGTTTCATGATCATTCCCTCCTGTTGTGTGTGTTGTAACTGTTTGCCTGATTAGACAGCCGACCTTGGCAAGGGTTTAAGGGCTGAATTACCTTGCCTCGCTACACAAAGTCTGCTACCAATAGGCTGAGAGTGACAGCGTGAAACCCCTCTATTTATAAAGAGTTATGGTGGTTATACATTGGGCGCTATGCTAGATATCACTACGCTTTGCGCACAGACTGAGGATCTGCGACGGCTCATTCGCCGCCACGAATACCTGTACTATGTGCTGGACCGTCCGGAAATCACCGATGCCGAGTTCGATAAGCTCTATCAACGTCTGCAAACGCTTGAGACGCAACATCCCGAACTGATTACGCCCGATTCTCCGACCCAACGTGTTGGCGGCCAGCCCGTCGAAGGGTTCGCCTCGGTACAGCACAGGGCGGCGATGCTCTCGCTGGATAACGCCTACAATGCCGATGAACTTCGGGAGTTCGAGGCCCGCATTAAGAGGGCGCTCCCCGGCGAGCAGTTCACCTATGTTATTGAGCCGAAGGTCGACGGGCTTGGTGTGGCCCTGCTGTATGAGCGCGGACGGCTGGTACGGGGTGCTACACGAGGGGATGGCCGATACGGCGAGGATGTGACGCACAACCTGATGACGGTGAGAGGTGTTCCCCGTCACCTGCACGGACCGTTGGCTGTGTGCACTGCCTTAGAGGTGCGCGGCGAGGTCTTCATGTGGCGTCACGCATTTGAAAAGTTGAATCGGGGACTGGAAGCGGAAGGCGAAGAGCCGTTTGCCAATCCCAGGAATGCTGCAGCCGGCTCGATTCGCCAGAAAGACTCGCGAGTCACCGCAGGCCGTCCCCTCGATATCTTCATCTATGGTGCCAGCTACGCCGAGCCTGATCCGTTTGCCGAGCATTGGCAGGCTATGGAGCAGTTGCTCGAGTCGGGATTTCTGCTCGATCCCAAAGACCGCAAGAACTCGTTGGAACGATATCGCCGTCGCTGCGCCGATATCGAGGGAGCCATTCAGACTTGCCTCGAGATCGAGGCCGCCCGGGATGAGATCGGGTGCGACTGCGACGGCGTTGTGGTCAAGGTCGATGCGATTGAGCAGCAACGGCGGCTCGGCTCGACCACCCATCATCCCAGGTGGGCCATCGCCTATAAGTTTCCGGCGCGGCAGGCAACCAGTGTTGTCAGGAGGATCGACGTTAATGTGGGACGGACGGGGGCGCTCACGCCCACCGCGCTGCTCGATCCCGTCGAGATTGCCGGCGCCACGATCAGCCGGGCATCGCTGCATAATGCGGATGAGATCGAACGCCTGGACGTCCGCGAGGGGGACACCGTCCTGATCGAGCGGGCCGGGGATGTGATTCCGCACATTCTGCGAGTGATACAGGAAAAGCGGCCGTCTGACAGTCAGCCGTTCCGCTTTCCCGCCCGATGCCCTGTCTGCGGCGCTGAGGCGTTCCGACCCGAGGGCGAGGTGGTCAGTCGCTGCACCAACTCCGCCTGCTTGGCCCGGCTGAAAGAGTCGCTGCTGCACTTCGGCTCCAGACGGGCGATGGATATCGAGCACCTGGGTGAAGCCGTAGTGGAGCAGCTTATTGATCGGATACTGGTTAGGGGGTTCGCCGATTTGTACCGACTTGACGTGGAGACGCTGGCAGGACTCGAACGGCTGGCACAGAAATCCGCCACCAACCTGTACAACGCCATCCAGGGTAGTAAGGGACGGGGGTTGAGTCGCCTGTTGTTCGCGCTGGGAATCCGCTATGTGGGCGAGCATGTGGCGGCGATTGTAGCCCGGCATTACGGCTCGATGGAGAGGGCGGAGCAGGCGTCGGAGGAGGAGTTGGCCGAGATCTACGGAATCGGTCCGGGGATCGCCCAGAGCGTGGCGCTCTACTTCCGTCAGCCGGAAAACCGCCTCCAGATCGAGCGGTTGCGAGAAGTGGGCGTCAACATGAAGGAGGCAGGGGTGACGGCGGGAACGCGCCATCTGGCCGGTAAGACGTTCGTCTTAACGGGCGGGCTGGAGACTCTCACCCGCGACGAGGCGAAAGAACTCATCGCTCGGGCCGGTGGGCGCGTGACGTCAACAGTCAGCAAGAAGACTGACTACGTCGTCGTCGGCAAAGACCCCGGCAGCAAGTTCGACGACGCCAAGCGCCTCGGCGTCCCCACCCTCGACGAAGCCGCGTTTACGAAGTTGCTTGGTCGGGTCTGAACGTTAGGCAACACTAAGGTGTTGGGGGGTGGCTCAGCGCCATGCCAAAGCCGAAAGAGGAGGATTAAAGATCATGGCCCAGTCAAAGGATGTTTTGGACCTACTCGACCTTCTCGACAAGATTGGACTGGATATCGGATTTCTCTGGGGCTTCGTACATGATGAGAGCAAAAAAGGTGGTCAGCTCTTTGACTACTGCAAGTTCGAAGAAGGCAACGATGTAAAGCAAACGCGGGATCTTCTTACACATCTCTGGAAGTCTAGACAGGGAAGCGTCCTTAGAGGCCGGGACGAGCTATTCCAGAAGCTGTCGAAGGTTGTCCAAGACGAACATCTCAACGAGACGATAACGCGTCTTGAGCTGTGGGAGGTTCCAGGCATCGTCGGTCGCTGGAAGAAAATTCGGACCATTCCAACCCGTTTCATACCTGGCGAAAAGGTAGAGGCCTACCTGCGACAAGCCGTCACCTGTTACCTCTATGGGCTTCCCAATGCTGCCGCTGGCCTTTGCCGATCAGTTCTTCAATTTGCATTAGAGGAAGCACTGGAGAAGCTTGGAGGCATAGACTTAGGGGGGATCCGTTGTAAAGACTACCTTTTCAACCTTATCGACTTTGCCAGCAAAATGAAGATCAAAAACACAGAGATCCTTCCTGACCCACTGCCACGGAAAGCTCACGAGATACGGGAGGTCGGAAACAAGTCTCTTCACACGAGCGGTTTAAGTGATTCTAAAGCCCTAGCCACCCTTGAGCAGACGGCTGAAATCCTATCGCACATCTATGGCCGAACCGGGCAAAGAGGCCGGTAGAAGGAGAGCGCACATGAAGCAGCTACAACACACAATCAAGGCCATTATTCGACCCGGCGAGGTGTCAGGTTTTGTCGCCGAATGCGTGGAGATCGCGGTGGTAACACAAGGCCGGACGCTTGACGAGACCATCGGCAACCTCAAGGAAGCTGTTGCTCTACACCTGACGGGTGAAAATCCTGCGGACTTCGGGCTTCACGATCATCCAACCCTTGTCGTAACCATGGAAATTGAACCCTCTTATGCCTAAGCTCCGCAGGCTTTCAGGTAAGGAGGTCGTTAGTATTTTTACTGAGTTCGGCTTCCGAGTGGTAGACCAGCGTGGTAGTCATATGAAGCTCAGACGTGAAGTTGCGACAGGTTCTCAAATCCTGACGGTCCCCGCTCATGCCCAGCTTGATGCAGGCACCCTCCGAGCAATTATTCGCCAGGCTTCGCGGTTCATACCAGAGGAAGAACTGAGGCTGCACTTCTATCGATAACCAGCGCTGCTTCGCGTGTAGCTATTCGCCAAGCGAATCAAACGAGGGTGTGTGAAGGAACCAAAACGAAAGGTAGTATTGCTTGTTGCGCTAGCGCTAGCTGGCGCTGCGCTCTTCGTCGGCTGGGGGCTGGTCCGCGACAAGGGGGACGGCGATAACCTTGTGGCGAATGGGACGATCGAGGCCACCGAGGTCGAGGTCAGCTCGAAGCTGCCGGGTCGTCTCGCCCAGCTCCTGGTGGAGGAGGGCGACCTGGTCCAGGCGAATCAGGTCATCGCTCGCCTCGATACCTCGGAGATCGAGGCAGAAGTGGCGCAAGCGCAGGCGGCGCTGGCCAGGGCCGGGGCGCAGCTCAGGGAGCTGATCGCCGGCTCACGCCTTCAGGAGATCGAAGAGGCGCGCGCCAACCTGCAGCAGGCGGAGGACAATCTGAAACTGGCCAAGGATGAGTGGGGCCGATTCGATAACCTCTTCAAAGAAGGGGCCATCTCAGCGCAAGAGCGAGACCAGGCCAAGAACAAGGTCGAGGTGGCGTCAAGCCAGGTTAAGGCAACCGGCGAACGGTACGAGATGATCCGGATCGGACCTCGACCGGAGACGATCGAGGCGGCCCGTCACGAACGTGATCGAGCGAAGGCGACGCTCGGAATGGCCCAGGTCCGACTTCGCGACAGCACCATCCTGGCGCCCCTCTCTGCGGTCGTTCTCACCAAGCGGGCCGAACAAGGAGAGGTCGTCAATCCCGGTTTCCCCATTGTGATCCTCATCGATCCCGATGATCTGTGGCTGCGCGTCTACATCCCGGAGTCGGAGATCGGGTTGGTGAGCATCGGCCAGGAGGCGTCAGTCACCGTCGATTCATTCCCGAATCGACGCTTCGAAGGGAAGGTGGTCGAGATCAGCTCGAAGGCCGAATTTACTCCTCGCACGGTTCAGACTAAGAAGGAGCGTGTGAACCTGGTCTTCGGGGTCAAGATCCGTCTGAACAATCACGAGCGCCTGCTGAAGCCGGGGATGCCGGCCGATACCGAGATCAGGACAGGAGGCGGAGGATCGCAGCGAACCGGCCGTCCGCCGTCCGCCGGTTGGAGTCGTCTCAATGGCTGAGCCTGATCTGGACAGTTACGCCGTCATTACCCAAGGACTGACGCGGCGATTCGGCAAGATCGTTGCCGTAGACCATGTGGACTTGCGGATTAAGCGGGGCGAGATCTACGGGTTCCTTGGTCCCAACGGGGCTGGGAAGTCCACGACCATCCGGATGCTCTGCGGGCTGCTGGACCCGACCGAGGGATCGGGGAATGTGTTGGGTTACGATATTGCGACGGAGCCGGAGCGAATTAAGGAAAAGATCGGCTATATGTCCCAACGGTTCAGCCTGTATGAGGATCTGACGGTACGGGAGAACCTCGACTTTTACGCCAGTCTCTACTCGGTCCCCAACGGCATGAAGCGGGCTCGGATCGAGCAGATGGTTCAGATGGCCGACCTGACCGGACGCGAGAGCGCATTGGCAGCCCACCTGTCGGGCGGCTGGAAGCAGCGCCTGGCCTTAGGGTGCAGTATTATTCACAAGCCGGAACTGCTCTTCCTGGATGAGCCGACAGCCGGGGTCGATCCGGTCTCCCGTCGTAACTTTTGGGACCTGATCTATCGCCTCTCCGAGGAGGGGATTACCATCGTGGCCACGACTCACTACATGGACGAGGCGGAGCACTGCGACAGCCTGGGATTCATCTATCAGGGTCGGATCACGGCCCAGGGAGGCCGCGAGGAGATCAAAGCGAATGCCCTGAAAGGGCAGGTGATCGAGATCGAATGCCAGCCGATGCGGGAGGCCGCGATATTCCTTGAAACACTTCCCGGCGTAGCGGAAGTCGTCCGATTCGGGAACACGATCCACGTTGTTACGGAGGACAGGACCCTGTTGCCTGCCGATGTGGAGGCCCGCCTGACCGACGAAGGATTGAAGGTCAACCGGATTGAGGCGGCGATCCCCTCGATTGAGGACATCTTCGTCTCTTTCGTCGGTCTGGCCGATCGGCGCTCGCTCCGGGCGCAACTGAAGCGAATGCGGGAGGGCGGGATATGAGGTCGCGTCTGCTCGGTATGATCCGCAAGGAGTTTATTCAGATGTGGCGCGACCGCTTCACGCTGGGGATGATGTTGTTTATGCCGATGATGGTCCTCGGTATCATCGGCTGGGCCATCAATACCGACGTGAAACATATGGTGACTGCGGTCCTGGATCAATCTAAAACGCCTGAGAGCCGAGAACTTCTCCATGCCTTTACCAACTCTCAATATTTTAATCTTGACTATCATGTCGACAGCTATGAAGAGATCACATACTTGATCGACGGCGGCAGCGCAAAGGTGGGGATTATCCTGCCTCCTGACTATGCCCGCTCGCTGCGACAGCAGCGCGTGGCTCAGATCCAGGTGATCGTGGACGCCTCGGACCCGCTGGTCGCGACATCGGCCATTAACGCGGCCAACGCCATCGGTCAGGTCGGTTCGCTCAAGATCGCGTCGGAAACGCTCCAGCGGAGCGCCGGTCGGGTCACACCCCCGACTCCACTGGATGTCAGAGTCCGGGCCTGGTATAACCCGGATCTCGTGAGCGCCATCTTCATTATTCCGGGCCTGCTGAGCTTCATTCTGATGCAAACCACCATCACCATCGTTGCAATGGTCGTAGTACGGGAGCGTGAGCGCGGAACACTTGAGGCACTGATCGTCAGCCCGCTGCGTCGCTGGGAGTTGATGATCGGGAAGATTGTGCCGAATGTCGTAATCGCCTATGCGCAGATGACATTCGCCCTCGTGTTCGGCGTCTGGTTCTTTGATATCCCGATACGCGGCAGTTTGCCCCTCCTGTACTTTCTGTCTCTGTTCTTCATCATGGGGACCTTGGGTCTCGGCATCCTGTTGTCCACCATCGCCAGGAGCCAGCATCAGGCCATGCAGCTTGCGTATTTCATCTTTGTTCCGTCGGTCTATCTCTCCGGCGTGCTTTTCCCGATCGAGGGAATGCCGCCGTTGGCCAAGAGCATTGCGCATGTCATTCCTCTCACCTATTACGTGGAGATTGTCCGGGGGATCATGCTGAAGGGGATCGGGATCTCGTATCTCTGGACCCATCTGCTGATTCTTACCGCCATCGGGACTGTCCTGATCACAACCAGCATTCTCCGCTTCCACAAAAAACTCGGCTGAGCACAGGGGCTCATTTCAAGACGCAGCACGACCTGTTCACGTGGTAGAATGAAATCGTGAATGAGAGCGCGAGACCGGTTCTCTCAGTGGCTGCGACTGAGGGAAGGAGAGGTGAGCACCATGCCTGATCCGGGACGACTTGAGCTGGCGGAATTCTACTTCAAAGAAGGATATCGATTGCAGACGAGTGGGGATCTGAATGGCGCAATCGCGGCCTATAAGCGGTCTATCGAGTTGTATGCGACGGCTGAGGCTCATACCTTCCTGGGGTGGGCGTACAGCTTTCAGGGGCAGATCGACGAGGCCATCAAGGAGTGCGAGACTGCCATCCAGGTCGACCCTGATTTCGGCAATCCGTACAACGACATCGGTGTCTACCTGATTGAGAAGGGGGAGTATGATGAGGCGATCCCGTGGCTCGAGAAGGCCATGGTAGCGAAACGATACGAACCTCGCCATTACCCCTACATGAATATGGGCCGGGTCCTTGTGCGGAAGGGGAGGTACGATGAGGCGATCAGAGAGCTGAAGAAGGCTTTGGAGATTGAGCCGAATTATGTTGCGGCCCGCATTGAGCTGCACAAGATTCTCGGCCTGTTGAATTAACCGGCTGGCCGCTTCTCGAGGTCCGTATTGCATGTTACCGCACTGGTCACTTCTGGTGTTCTTGCTGGCGCTTGCCGGAGCGACGATCTCACTTGAACGGCGGGCGCCTGGAGGCGACACGCCGCCTTCGGACCCGCATGTATCCTTCGCCGATAAGGCTCGACAGTATTTTACCGCTGAGGAGTTGGCCAACGGGCGGGCGTACGCCGGGGGGCGATATCTGTTATACGGTGTGCGAATGGCGTTGACTTTTGGCCTGTTTGGGCTCCTGACCCTGAGCCCACTGTCTGCAAAGATTCGCGATTTCAGTGTCTCGGTTGCGGGCGGGCGCGTATGGCTGACTATTGTGGTGTTCGGTCTCGTGCTGGCTCTATCGTATCATGCGGTCACCTTTCCCGTCAGCCTGTACGGCGGTTTCCTTCGCGAGCATATGTTTGGGCTCTCTCGTCAGACGTTTGCCGCGTGGGCGTGGGATTACACAAAAGGGGCGCTGATCAGCATGGGAGTCATGCTCCCGCTGTTGATGCTGCTCTATGGTTGCATCAGATGGGATGCGGCCCGTTGGTATCTGCCGGTATGGGTTGTCGTCGTTCTTGTGACGAGCCTGCTTGCGGAGCTGTCTCCGATCCTTCTGGATCCGCTGTTTCATACGTTCCGACCGGTGCAGGATAAAGGATTGGTGGAGCGTATCCGCGCGTTGACTGATCGGGCGGGTGTGACGGTAGGGCCGATCCTGGAGATCGATGCCAGCCGTAAAACTGCGAAGACCAATGCCTACTTCACAGGGCTTGGACCATCGAGACGGATCGTTCTGTACGATACCCTGCTGACCGCCGCGACCCCTGAGGAGGTGGAGCTGGTCGTGGCGCATGAACTGGGCCATTGGAGGCGACACCACACCTGGAAGGGGATGGCTATCAGTGCGGTCTCGGCGCTGGGGGCCCTGTGGCTGATCGCTCGTCTTCTTCATGCTGCGGCCGACTCCGGACGCTTCGGCTTTATTCATCCGGCTGACCCCGTATCGTTGCCGCTCCTACTGCTCCTCTTCCTCGCCCTTAGCATCCTGACGACGCCGATTCAGATGGCTATTTCGCGGTCCTTCGAACGAGAAGCCGACCGCGAATCGCTTCATCTCAGCGGTAACCCCAGGGCCTTCATCGCGTCCGAGGTGACACTTGCCAGATCGAATCTTGCAGATGTCGATCCGCCGCGAACGATAGTGTGGCTCTTGTATACTCACCCTCCGGTCTTGGAGCGGATCGCCATGGCTGAGGCGTTCCGAGCCAAACAGGGACAGCAAAAAGGTGACACTGATGGCCGCTAGATCGTTCGGCCCTGTGATCGTCGTTCATGGTGGAGCGGGAAAGGTAGCACCCGACTTGGTTGAGGCGCGGCGTGCGGGTATTCGGGCGGCCGTTACGCATGGATGGCAACTGCTCACAGCGGGCGGCTCTGCGGTAGAGGCTGTCGAGCAGGTCGTCAAGATGCTGGAGGATGACCCGGCTTTTAACGCCGGACGAGGCGCCTGTCTGAATCGTGATGGAGAGATCGAGCTTGACGCCTCGATTATGGACGGCCGAAACCTGGCAGCCGGAGCCATCGGCGCCGTGAAGCGGATCGCCAATCCGGTGATACTCGCGAGAGCCGTGATGGAGGCAGGCGGGCCGGTTCTGCTTGTGGGAGAGGGGGCCGGACGGTTCGCCGCGTCGGTCGGGATTGCGGAGTGCGGGGTCGACGCGCTGATCACAGAGCGCCAGCGCGGCAGATGGGCGACCATGCGAGAGGATAACGCCGAGGGTATCGGCACAGTCGGTGCCGTCGCCCTCGACCGAACTGGACATCTGGCCGCAGCCACTTCGACGGGCGGACTGCCGCTCAAGGCGCCCGGTCGCGTGGGCGACTCCGCGCTGATCGGCTGCGGGACCTACGCCGACGATCAGCTTGGCGCGGCCAGTTGCACCGGCGATGGGGAGGCGATCGTCAAGCTGACGCTTGCAAAGACGGCCCTCGAATTTCTTCAGAACGGCGAAGATCCGATGGCGGCAGCCAGGCTCGCTGTCGGTGAGCTGACGGCCAGGATCGGTGCCGAGGCCGGCATCATCCTGCTGGATCGATACGGCCGAATCGGCATGGCGAGGAATACCGCGCAGATGGTATGCGCCTGTATCCGGAACGACAATGCAGATCCGGAACTCTTCGATTGAGCTGAATAGACTCAGAGGGTGGCGACAATGGCTGACAAGAAAGATGAGGGGATGCTTGCGCGATGGAGCGGGAACGGAACCGGCGTCTCCATAGTGTTCTTCTATGGCTCTCTGCTCCTGCTCCTCTATCTGACCTACCTGATTATTGTTCCCTTTGCGTCCCCGATTTTCTGGGCAGTTATTCTGGTCGTTGTCTTTCAACCGGTCTACCGCCGCCTGTTACACCGGCTTGGTGGCAAGTCCGGGCTCGCAGCCCTCTTACTGACGATTGCGGTCATTGCTGCCGTGATGATCCCGGCCATTCTCAGTGGATGGGTGCTGACGCAAGAAGCGGTAAGCTTCTATCAGGCGGCGGAACGCGTCTATCAGCAGGAGGGACTGGCGGGGATCGCGTCCCATCCGGCGGTTATGGCCGGCCGGGTCCTGTGGGATCGCGTGAGTCTGCCCTTCACGCGTCTGGGCTTCGATCTGAACGCGCTGTTGCTGGGCGGACTGGGGGCGGTCAGCAGCTTCATTGTCGACAATCTGAAGGGGATCGCCATCAACCTGTTGAGCTTCACGGTCAATCTCTTTCTCGCGGTCTTTACTTTTTTCTTTCTGCTTAGAGATGGTGAGGCGATCGTTCACAGCCTCCAAAGGATTTTACCGCTTGAGCGAAAGCATGCCGAGGCGCTTTTTTCCCGCCTCTACGAGGCCGTATCGGCCGTCGTGCGCGGTACCATCGTCACGGCTTTGGCGCAAGGCATCCTGGGAGGAGTAGGGTACTGGGCCGTTGGTGTCCCGTACCCGGTCTTTCTCGGGCTGGCCACCGCCCTCTTCTCGCTGCTGCCGGTTGGCGGGTCCGGGTTGATCTGGATTCCGGCGGCTCTCTATCTGTTTCTTGAAGGGGGCTGGATTCGCGGACTCTTGTTGCTCGCTTGGTCAACGGTGATCGTGAGCACGGCCGACAATGTGCTGAAGCCGGCTCTCATCTCGGGCGGGACCAATCTTCCGACGCTCTTCCTGTTTTTCGGGATGCTTGGTGGCCTCCAGGTATTCGGGATTCTCGGGTTTATCCTGGGGCCCGTGCTGCTCGTGACGCTCTCGACCTTTCTTGAAATCTATGCAGCCATGTCGTCGTCACCTTCGGTCGACCGGCCTCTCGGAGGCGGACCAAGCCAATGACGATCAGAGTCAAGCCGTTCGGATGTTACCAATAGGGATAGGAATCTCATGACCTCAGTAGGCTGGAAAAATCGAGCAGGCCTGATCCACCTGGGCCTGCTCTTTGGAGATTGTGCGCCCACTGCGAAATCCGCCTCCGCCTCCGCCTACTCGGCGAGGGGCCTGCTCTT
>UBJH01001187.1_pt1 | contig 23585 bp, 25 predicted proteins | sample 2193721 | NCBI WGS metagenome assembly UBJH01 (sample SAMEA4703186, study PRJEB27089) | metagenome | reverse complement strand
ACGAACACCGGGCAGCCGGCGCGACGCGCCAGCAGCAGCGGTTCGTCGCCGACATGCGCCGCCTCGCTTGAGTCCGACACAGCCGCGACGCCCCGTGCATTGCCGCCATGACCGCGGCTGACGATGCCCGGCCGCCAGCCGCGCCTGGACAGTTCCTGGGCAAGATGAATTACAAGGGGCGTCTTGCCGCTGCCGCCAGCGGTGATGTTGCCGACCACCACCACGGGCACCGGCAGCTTCACGGATGACGCCCAGCCCAGGCGATACGCCAGCCGGCGCAGATTGGCGGAGAGCGCAAACGCCAGGGCAAGGGGCAACAGCAGGACGGGGCCCAGGCCCCGCTTTCGCCACCCCGCCGCTATCCACCCTTGCACGCCCATGACTGTCCCGACGGAAAATAAAACGCCACACGCAAGCGTGTGGCGCATGATACTGCCGCGATGCGCTCAGCGCGACGGATTCTGCGTCGCGAAGGAGATGTGGCTGTAACCGGCTTGCTGCGCTGCCTGCATGACATCGATCACGCTCTGATGGGCGGCCTTGGCGTCGGCATTGATCACCACCACCGGTTCCTTCTCGCTGTTGCTGGCGCGCCGTAGCGCCACGCTGATGGCCTCGACGTCCCTGGCACCGACCGCAACGCGATTGACCATCACGTCGCCGCTGGCGCTCACGACGACATTGATCTCGTTCGGCTTGTCCTGCGGCTGGGTGGCGTCCGCCGTCGGCAGGTTGATCTCCAGGCCGGAAAACTTCGAATACGTCGTGGTGATCATCAGGAAAATGAGTATGACGAGGAGAACGTCGATCATCGGAATCAGGTTGATCTCCGGCTCTTCCCGGAAACGCCCGCGCTGGAAGTTCATGGCCGCCTGATCCTCAGTTGGCGCGCTGGCCGTGCACCATTTCGACCAGTTTCACCGCTTGCTGCTCCATTTCGACGACGAAGCTGTCGACAAGCGCGCGGAAGTGCCGGTAGAAAATCATCGCCGGGATGGCAATGAGGATGCCGAAGCCGGCGTTGTAGAGGGCGATCGAGATGCCGTGGGCGAGTTGCTGCGGATTTGCCGTCGCCGGACTTTGCGCGCCGAAAATCTCGATCATGCCGACGATGGTGCCGAACAGGCCCATCAGCGGCGCGATCGACGCTATCGTGCCGAGACTGGTGAGGAAGCGCTCGAGCTCATGGGTGACGCCGCGCCCCGCTTCCTCGATGGATTCCTTCATCGCGTCGCGCGTGCTCTTCACGTTGCGCAGCCCCGCCGACAGCACGCGGCCCAGCGGCGAGTGCCTGGCCACGCGAGTGATCATCTCCTCGCTCACGCCGCTCTGGCGGTATTCGGCGACGATGCTCTGCAGCAATCCCTCCGGCACGACCTTGCTCCGGCGCAATGCAACCGATCGCTCGATGATGAAGGCGACAGCTAGAATCGAGGCGAGCAACAGCGGCCAGATGGGCCAGCCCGCAGCTTGAATGATGGCGAACACGCAAGGCTCCTTTTTAATTCCGGCATAACCTGGAGGTTAGCCTGCACTGAAACTTCGTTTCGAGTAACGGCGCACTTTATATTGGCGTTCCTGTTTCGGCAAGGAAAACTGCGGAGACGCTGTCGGTTGCCAACGACAATTTGGTTGCAGCCGCAGCGCTTGACGCCGACAAAACCAGACCGGCGTCAGCCTACACCGATGCTGCGCTTTCTTTATCCACAAAACTTGTGGATAAGTGTGTGAGTTATGCGTGGGTGCTTTGAGTAAGTCGGCTTCCTGTAAGACTTTTTCTTACTTCGATGCAAAATGAAGCTTGATTTTTTATCTAACATATTCAATTAGTTAGTATCAACACCAGAGAGCGCGGAATCTTTTCGCGCAAGCGCATGGCCAAGGCAACTGCAACCTTCGGCTAGAATCTTTCGATGTCTGCAGAAGCCGCCCTTCAGGCCATTTCCGGCGAGGAAATCCTCAGCGTTTCAACGCTCAACCGACTCGCGCGCCAAGCGCTGGAAAGCCGCTTTCCGTTGCTGTGGGTCAGTGGCGAAATCTCCAACTTGCGCCGCCCCGCATCCGGCCATCTCTACTTCGCCCTGAAGGACGAAGGCGCCCAGGTCGACTGCGTCATGTTCCGCGGCCGCGCCCAGTTGCTGCCGTTCCGGCTGCAGGACGGCATGCGCGTGGAGGCGCGCGCCCTCGTCACGCTTTACGAGGCCCGCGGGGGGTTCCAGCTCAATGTCGAGGCCTTGCGCCATGCCGGCATTGGCGCGCTGTTCGAGGCCTTCGCCCGCCTGCGCGCCAAGCTCGAGCATGAAGGGCTGTTCGCCCTGGAGCGCAGGCTGCCGCTGCCACGCTTTCCGCAGCGCATCGGCATCGTCACTTCGCTGCAGGCGGCCGCCCTGCGCGACATTCTGGCTGCACTGGCGCGGCGCGCACCGCATCTGCCGGTGGTGATCTACCCGACGCTGGTCCAGGGGGAGGAAGCCGCCGCCAATATCGCCGAGGCCATCCGCAATGCGGCCAGCCGCGACGAATGCGATGTCGTCCTCGTCGCCCGCGGCGGCGGCGGCATCGAGGACTTGTGGGCATTCAACGAAGAGGTCGTGGCCCGCGCCATCGACGCCTGCCCGATTCCGCTCGTCACCGGCATCGGCCATGAGACCGATACCACCATCGCCGATCTCGTTGCCGACTGCCGCGCGGCCACCCCCACCGCCGCTGCGGAACTGGTCAGCGCCGGCTATGTCGAGGCGCAAGGCGAGTTGCGCCGTCTCGCCACCGCCATGCGCACGGAAATGCGTCGCCGCCTGCAGGAACGCATGCAGCGTATCGATATTCTGGGCCGGCGCCTGGTCCATCCCGGCGAGCGCCTGGGTCGCTTGCGGGCCGAGACGGCGCACCTCGCCACCCGTCTTGACGCCGGCCTGCGCCAACGGATCGGTTCCCATTTTGCTGACTTGCAGCGCCTGATGGGGCGCTTCGCCCTGCGCCGCCCGGATCTGCGCCATTTGCAGCGCGACCTGGACGAAATCGCCAGTCGGCTGCGTGCGTCAGCTTCGTCCGGACTTTCCCGACAGGCAAACCGGTTGGCGCAACTCGCGGCCAGCCTTGATCATCTCAGCCCGCAGGCCGTGCTCCAGCGCGGCTTCAGCCTGGTGCGCAAGCCCGACGGCAGCATCGTGCGCGACGCGGCGCAACTCACCGTCGCCGAACCGGTGCAGCTGACTTTCGGCACCGGCGCAGCCGAGGCGCAGGTAACCCGACTCAAAGGCCGTTGAACAGGTAAATATTGCCAAATAAATTTATTCCGACTAAAATTGTCAAGTATCGCCAACCTGACCCAATCCGGAGAAAACAAATGGAACACACCCTCCCTCCCCTGCCCTACGCGATGGATGCACTCGCACCACATATTTCGAAGGAAACCTTCGAGTACCACTTCGGCAAGCACCATCAGGCCTACGTGACCAACCTCAACAACCTGATCAAGGGTACCGAGTTCGAGAACGCCGGTCTCGAGGACATCGTCAAGAAGTCTTCCGGCGGCATCTTCAACAACTCTGCCCAGGTCTGGAACCACACTTTCTTCTGGAGCAGCATGAAGCCCAACGGCGGCGGCGCGCCCAGCGGCGCCCTGGCCGACGCCATCAACAAGAAGTGGGGCAGCTTCGACGAGTTCAAGAAGGCCTTCCAGGCCTCCGCCGTCGGCAACTTCGGCTCCGGCTGGACCTGGCTGGTGAAGAAGCCGGACGGTACGGTGGACATCGTGAACACCAGCAATGCCGCCACCCCGCTCACCACCGAGAACAAGGCGCTGCTGACCATCGACGTGTGGGAGCATGCCTACTACGTCGACTACCGCAACGCCCGGCCGAAGTTCGTCGAGACTTTCCTCGCCAGCCTGGCCAACTGGGATTTCGCGGCGAAGAATTTCGCCGGCTGAGATCGCCTCTCCAAGAAAAGCGGCCCGCGTTGCGGGCCGTTTCTATTCCCGGCTGCTCAATCGACAAATCGCCGGGCGTAGACCGCATCGTTGTACAGCGCCTCGCCGTAACGCTCCCTGCCATAGTCCCGGATGATGCGCTGCCCTTCCTCGGAGGCCACGAAGCGGATGAAGCGAAGGGCTGTTTCACGGCCCGGCGTTGCGCCTTCAGAAGCCGCCAGGGCATGGTAGGTATTCACCAGCGCCTTATCGCCGCGCAGGAGAATCCGCAGCCGCGGTGCGTTCGACTTCTCGGCCACCCAGGTGCTGCTGTCGGTCATGAAATAAGCACCCTCGGCATCCGCCCGCTTGAGGCTGGCCGTCATGAAATCACGCGTGACGATATACCACGCCCCTTCGGGCTTGACGCCGGCCGCGGCCCAGATCTGCATTTCTTTCTGGTGCGTGCCAGAGTTGTCGCCACGGGAAACGAAACGGGCGCCGCTGCGAGCGATGCGGCGGTAGGCCTCGGCGCCATTGCCTGCCGTTGCGATCCCGGCTGGATCGCTCGCCAGACCGACAATGTAGAACTCGTTCGAGCCAATCAGCGTGCGCTGCGTCGCCCAGCCTTCGGCTACCGCCTTTTCCTCGCCGCCGGGCGCGTGCACCATCACCATGTCCACCTGCTTCTCGCGCAGAAGCTTGAGCGACTGGCCGGTGCCCGCCTTGATCCATCTTAGGCTGGCTTGTTCTTTCTCGGCAAAGGCCTCGCCGAGCAGCCTGAGCAGGCCGAGCTCGCCGGGGCTGCCGGTGGCCAGAGAAAAGACGTTCCGCCCGCTGCCGTAGGTCACGGTGTCTGCGGCAATGGAGGGCATCATGAATCCGCAGAAAACCAGACCGGCCACGGCCGCAGCACGCATGCGCAGTCGTATGCTCATTTGCCCGTACCCGGAAAGAACAGCTGTTCGCCGTTCACCCTGAAGCTGGCGATGAGATCCTGTCCTTCCGTCGAGGTGATCCATTCGATCAACTTCATGGCGCCGCCGTGGTTGATGTCCGGATATTTCTTCGGGCTGACGGCGATGATGCCGTAGGGATTGAACATCTTCGCATCTCCCTGCACCAGAATCTCCAGGCCGGTCTTGGCACGGTAGGCGCCGAAGGTGGCGCGGTCGCTCAGGGTGTAGGCCCTCATCTCGCCGGCCATGGTCAGCACCTCGCCCATGCCGAGGCCGGCCGAGACGAACCATGTCCCCTTCGGCGCGACCCCTGCCTCCTTCCAATAGGCTTTCTCCATCTGGTCCGTGCCGGAGTTGTCGCCGCGCGAAATGAACTTGGCGCGGCCCTCGCCCAGCTTGCGGAAGGCGGCGATGACATCGCGCGTGCCGCGCAGCGCCAGCGGATCCTCCTGCGTCCCGACCAGGATGAAGTCGTTGTACATCACGTCGCGGCGGTTCACGCCATGACCGTCGGCGACGAACTTGTCCTCCGCTGCGCGGGCGTGCACCAGCACGACATCGACGTCGCCGTTCTTTCCCAGCTCGAGCGCCTTGCCGGTGCCGACGGAAATGACGTGCACCTTGACGCCGTGCTTTGCCTCGAACGCCGGCAGGAGCACTTTCAGCAGTCCCGAGTTTTCCGTGCTGGTGGTGGTGGACATCCGGATGTCGCGCGCCAGCGCGGGCTGGGCTGCAGCAATCAGGGCGCCGAGCAGCAGGCCGCGCCAAAGGGTCGTGCGTCGCATAAGGTAATCTCCTTTAATATGCATTCATCTGCATATGAATCAGTATCAGTCGTCCATTACAATAGGCAGAATTGTTGGAGACACAAATATGTCGATGAATGACATAAAGGGGCTGTCGCTGGCCTGCAATTGGACTTTTGGCATCGCTCCGGTGCAGCCGGAGGAGGCGCGGTTGCTCGGTCTGCTCGAACGCATACGGCGCACCGGCTCGATCGCCTCGGCGGCGCGCGAGGCCGGCATCTCCTATCGCAACGCCTGGGGCATGCTGGCGCGCTGGGAGGCGAATTTCGGCCACCCGCTGCTGATCCCGGCGCGCGGGCTGGGCACCCGTCTGACGCCCTTCGCCATCCGCCTGCTCGACCTGGATGCACAAATCCGCGAAATGCTGGCGCCCCAGCTTGCCGCCGCCGCCGAACAGATGGCGCGCGGGCTGGCGGAGGCCGCCACGCCGGCGCGGGCCGTGCCGCGCATCCATGCCAGCCACGACCTGGCACTGGCGCTGCTGCCAGCGCGCATGGCGAAGCAGGGACAGCCGGTCGATCTGCAGTTCCACGGCAGCCTGGAAAGCCTCGCGTCCTTCGCCGAGGGCCGTTGCGAAATCGCCGGCTTCCATTGCCCGGAAGGCGCCGTCGGCGCGACCCTGTGGCAGCAATACAAGCCCTATCTTCGGCCGCGGCAGCAGGTCTTGATTAGGCTGGCCAAACGCACGCAGGGCATCATGGTCGCGCCCGGCAACCCGAAGAAACTGCGCGGCATCCGCGACCTGACCAAGCCGAACGTACGCTTTCTCAACCGCCAGAGCGGGGCCGGCACGCGGCTGCTGTTCGACTGGCTGCTGCGGGAGAACGGCATCGCGGCGCGGACCATTGCCGGCTACGGCGACGTGGAACTCACGCACTCCGCCGTGGCGGCGATGATCGCCAGCGGCCACGCCGATGCGGGACTCGGCGTGGAAGCGGCCGCCCGCCAGTTCGACCTGGGCTTCGTGCCGCTGCTGAAGGAGGATTACTTTCTCGTCACCCGGCGCGAACTGCTGCGCCAGCCCGCGCTCGAGTCGCTGCTCGCCCTGCTGAAGGGCAATGCCTTACGTCGCGCCGTGCGCGCCCTGCCGGGCTACGATCCGGCCGGCAGCGGCACGGAAGTGCCGTTCTCCAGGGACTGACTTTTATCGGCCGGGCGGCGCCTTGTCGATGCCGCTGATTTTTGCGCCGACGGCAAGCCCGCGGCTCCTGAACCAGCCGGCGTTCATCTCCAGGGCGAAGCGCACCGGCTTGACCGAGCAGTGGTTGTCGAGGGACTGCGGCTGCATGTCGGCGATCTGCACGATGCGACCGGCGTCGTCGAGGAAGGCGATGCTGAGCGGGATCAGGGTGTTCTTCATCCAGAAGCACTGCACGCCGGCCTCGGGGAAGACGAACAGCATGCCGCGATGGATCGGCATCGAGGGCCGGTTCATCAGGCCGGTGGCGCGCTCGGCATTGTTGCTCGCCACCTCGGCCTCGATGCGGTGCATGCCGGCGGATAGCTCGATGGTCGGCGCGGCCAGGGCGGCGCCGCTGGTCAGCAGCAGGAAAAGAACGCAACGCAGGAATTTCAAGGCTCGCTCCTCATTTCAGGAGCAAAAGCTTACCAGCTTGGCGCCGCGCCCGGCAGGTAGGCCAGGGGCGCCACCGCGGCGCGCGGCTGGGGCCGGAGGCGGGACTCGATGTCTTCGCGCGTCGGCCGAGGATCGTCCAGGCTTTCAGCGAGCAGGTCGCGCAGCTGCTCGCCCCAGGCAAAAGTCAGCCGCCCCAGCACGGCGAAGAACGGCGTCTCGGCGCGCGCGGCGACACGGGCGGCGAAATCCGGCAGCCAGCGCAGCAGGTGCTCGTCCATCATGGCCGCCAGCCGGCGCAGTTCTTCCGCTCCGTCCGAGCGCCGCAAGGCATGGGCGATATAGAGCAGTTGCAGGACCAGATGGTCGTCCGGCCGTCGCCGCCAATCCTCGGCCGCCAGTCCCGCCGCGGCATAGATTTCGCGCAACCCAAACATGGCGTCCTGGCAGGCGAGATGGTCGTCGTCGGTCCACACCGATTCGCAGGGCGAGGCGCCATAGGCGCCGGTGAGGTAGATCGCCGCATAGTCGACCGCCAGCTGATCGAGCGCTCCGGGGTCGGTTTCTTCCAGCGCGGCGGCCATCTGGCGCCAGGCTTCGATCGAATGTTCTCCGGCCGGCAGCAGGCCGAGGTTTGCAGGAAATCCGACCTCGCGCAGGGTCGCGAGCGTTTCCGCCGTCAGTTCGCGGTCGTGCAGCGCCGCGAGCGCCTCGGCGTCCTCGGCAAGCGCCTCCAACAGTTCTCTCGGCAAACTCATACCTTGCCTTTGCTGTGCGGAATGAAGACGATCGACGGCCGCGTCAGTTCGGGATTCGCCATGTTCTTCACCTGGCGCACCGGCATTTCGCCTGGCCCCAGCGCGGTGGTCTTCCAGGTGCCGGCGGCCAATGCCTCGATCGGGCCGATGTCGAGCACGCGCATCATGCAGGCCATGACGCAGTAAGGCTTGCGGCCGGCCTGCAGCTCGTCGATGCACATATTGCATTTCTTGACGATCTGCTCCTTCGGGTCCCACTGCGGCGCGCCGTAGGGGCAGGCCGCCTCGCAGCGGCGGCAGCCGATGCACAGCGTCGAATCGATATCGACCACGCCGTTGTCGGCCCGCTTCCAGATGGCGCCCGAGGGACAGGCCGGCAGGCACGCCGGATCGGCGCAGTGGTTGCAGGACATGTTCACCTTGTAGGCATACACGTCCGGGAACGTGCCGCCCTCGACGTACATGACGCGCCGGAAGCGCGGGCCGGGCGGCAGGCCGTTCTTGTCCTTGCAGGCGATCTCGCAGGCGCGGCAGCCGATGCAGTCCACGTTGTGGTGGATGAAGCCGAACTGGGTCTTCGGCTGCACCGGCCGGTAGGTCTGCGCCACCTTGCGCTCGAGGGCCCTCTTGACTTCCGCCTTGTCGAGTTTCTTGGCCATATCAGTAATCGCGCCTGAAGACATGCGAACGCGACGTGGCCTGCACGTCCCAGCCAGGCTTGTGCGCCCGCTGCGTCTTTTTCAGGTTGCAGAGGATGGTGTTGTAGGCGAAGGCGCCAGCCGGCGAAGGCTCGTCCAGGGTGAGGAAGTCCGGGTTGCCGGCGCGGTCGATGCCCGCCGGGTCACGGTCCATCCAGGCGCCCTCGTACACCACCACCACCCCGGGCATGCAGCGCTCGGTGACGTAGGCCGGCAGGACGATGCGGCCGCGCGCGTTCCAGACCTCGACGGTGTCGCCGGTGCGGATGCCGAGCCGCTTCGCATCCGCAGCGTTCAGCGTGATCTCCTGCTGGTAGGTCTCGCGCAGCCAGGGGATGTTGTGGAAGATCGAGTGCGTGCGCCAGCGCGGATGCGGCGTGATCATGTGGAAGGGGTAGATCTTCGCCAGCGGGTGGTTGAGCGATTCGAAGGGCTCGATCCACTTCGGGATGGCGGGAATGGCATAGCCCCACTGGGTCTTCGTCCAGTCGGTGACCTTGGCCAGCGTCGTCGAGAAGATCTCGATCTTGCCGGAGGGCGTCTGGAAGGGCTTGCCCTGCTCGATCTGTTCGCGGAAGGCCACCAGCGGCTGCACGAGCTCGAACTTGTAGACGCCGCGGCGCTTGAACTCCTCCCAGGACATCGTCACGCCCTGATGCGCCTGCACCTTGTCCTTCCACCAGGCGGCGAGATAAGCCTCGTCGACCGCGTCCGGATTGTCGAAATAGCTGCGCTCCGCCCGTGGGTTGTAGCGCCTGCCGAAATCCTTCAGCGCCGGGTCGAGCTTCTCCAGCCGCCAGGCCAGCTCGGTGAACACCTGGAAATCGGTCTTCGCTTCGCCGAGCGGCGCGATCGCCTTCGGCCGGTGGATGTAATAATGGCCCTTGTACCAGGGCAGCGCCACGCCGTGGCGCTCGAAATGCGTCGCGATGGGCAGCAGCACGTCGGCCCACAAGCCGGAGGGCGTGATGGTGGAATCCTGGCAGACGATGAGCTCCAGCTTCTTCGCCGCCTCGATTTCCTTGTTGACGTTCGTCAGCTGGTTGAACCAGTCCGAGCCGTGCCACCAGATCGCCTTGATGTTGGGGATGACACCGTCGAACTTGTCGCTGCGCGGCCACAGGCCGACTTCCTCGCGCTTGACGTTTGGATAGTTCAGTACGCAATGCGCCCAGCGATCGGACTTGATCGAGGCATACCAGATATTCGCGTTCTCGTCGTAAGGGTAGGCCACGCTCTCGGCATGCCAGCCCTTGCCGACGCCCTCGGCGCTGCCGCCAAGAATGCCGATGTTGCCGGTCATCGCCTGCAAGGCCGCCGCCATGCGGTTGTACTGCTCGCCGTAGGCGGCACGGCCGGGCGCCCAGGACGCCTTCAGCGCCGCCGGCTTCGTCGTCGCGTACATTTCCGCGAGTTTGCGGATGTCCGCGGCCTTGACGCCGCAGATCTGCTCGGCCCACTCCGGCGTCTTCGGCGCGCCGTCGGACTTGCCGAGGATGTAGTCCTTGAAGTTCTCCTGGCCCTTGGCCCAGCCCGGCATGGTGCCGGCGTCCATGCCCTGCACGAACCTGTCGATGAAGGGCTGGTCCTGCAGCTTGCTGGCGAAGATGTGGTGCGCCATGCCGGCCAGCATGGCGGCATCGGTGTTCGGCTTGATGGGAATCCACCAGGCGTCGTAGCTCGCCGCCGAATCCGTGTATTGCGGATCGACCAGGACGAACTTGCAGCCGCGCTGCTTCGCGAGCCGCATGTAGTAGAAGGTGTTGCCGCCGTGGAAGGTGTAGGCCGGATTCCAGCCCCACATGATGATCAGCTTCGAGTGGGCGAAGGCATCGTCCTCGTTGCCGTCATCGATGGTGCCGAAGGTCATGCGGCTGGAGAAGGTGGTGCCCTGGTAGGACGGCACCGACCAGGAATTGGTGCGACAGCCGAACATGCCGAGGAAGCGCGCCAGCAGGCCTTCGATCTGGTCCGACTTGTGCAACACGCAATAGGAGGTGCCGGCATAGGCCTGGTCGAGGATCGCCGTGGGGCCGTACTTCTGTTTCAGCTCCACCATCTTCCTGGCGATGTAGTCGAGCGCCTCGTCCCAGGACACGCGCTTGAACTTGCCCTCGCCGCGTTCGCCCACGCGCAGCATCGGATGGAGCAGCCGCTCCGGCGAATAGATGCGAGCGCGGTAGGAGCGGCCGCGCAGGCAGGCACGCAACTGAGGCACCTGCTCGGACTCGAAGCCGAAGGCGCCGCCCTCCTGATAGCGGCCGTCGTCGGTCGACAACCGCACGATGACGTCGCCCTTCTTGTGCGCCACCAGCATGTGGCGCGAACCGCAGTTGTGGTCGCAGGAGGTAACGACGGTGGTGAGCTGGTCGTCGGTCGGATACGGCTCGTAGGCGTGGGCCTGGGCTTCCTTGCCGCCGAAAGTCAGTTCCGTCAGCCCGCCGGCCGCGGCGATCGCGCCGCCGGCCGCGGCCGTCTTGAGAAAACTTCGCCGGTTCGGATTCAGCAGGAGATCGGTTGCGCTCTTGTCGCTGGCGTTCATGGGCGGGCTCCTTGCACTGCACTCTTGAGGAAGCGCGCTTCGGATTGCGTCGGCCGGTGCTTCGCCCATTCCGGCACTTCGGCCGGCATCTCCGGCCAATGCGTGCGCGGATAGGGGTAGCTGATGCGGTACCAGCTGCGCCCTCCGTGGCAGCCGTAGCAGGCGTCGGCGCCCTCCATGCCTGCCTGTTCGATCGCCTCGGCGTTGAGATACGTGACCTCGTGCCGCTTGCTGCGGATGGCGGCATGGCAGGTCAGGCAGTTGTTGGCGAAGGTGGCCTTGTGCGTCTCCCACTGCCCGGGCAGGCCCATCAGCTGCCAGGGAAACTGACCGTGGCACTTCAGGCAGGTGGTCTCCGGATTCACCTGCTTGCGCAGCGTGAAGCCAGCGTCATCCTGCCGCGCCGAATCGGCCGCGGCGCCCTGCGCTTCCTCGCGCGGGTCGTGGCCCTGGTGGCAGGTGTGGCAGCGCAGATTCATCAGTTTTCTTGCCAGCGGCGTGACCAGATGGCGGCGGTGGAAAGTATCCTGCTCTCCGGCATAGGTCGGCGTCTCCTGGTACCCGGCGCGCAGGGTTTCCGTCTTCAACCCCGAAGGCGAAGCCGGGCGCACCTTGTCCTCGAGCACCTCACGGTGGCAGGCCAGGCATTGGGCGTCGGCGGCCGTCTCGATCGCCGGCCGGAAATGCAGCGGACTATAGACCGCGCGCAGGTAGTCGATCTCGGCTGCCTGCGGCGGTTCGGCATGAGGAACGAAATCCGCCCGCGGCGCCATGTCTTCGGCAATCCACCAGAGAAAGCCGACGCTCGCGAGGAGGATCAGCGCAGCAGCGGCCAACGCCTGTTTCATTCGATCCGGTCCGTAGGGTTTCTGTTTGAATTCTGAGAGCCAGCGCAGAGTGCATATTGATGCATGTCAAAGCAGCGCGGCATCCGCATCACGCCATTCGCCGGGCTGCAGTCCCGCCAGGGAAAACGGGCCGATTGAGGCCCGCAGCAGACGCAGGGTCGGGAAACCGACCTTGGCCGTCATGCGACGAACCTGGCGGTTCTTGCCCTCACGCAGGTCGATTTGCAGCCAGGCCGTGGGAATATGCCTGCGTTGCCGGATCGGCGGGTCACGCGGCCACAGGCCGGCGGGTTCCGGGATGCACGCCGCCTCGCAGGGCCGCGTGACGAAGTCGCCGAGGTCGACGCCCTGCCGCAGCCGCTGCAAAGCCTCCTCGGTGGGCTCGCCTTCGACTTGTGCCCAGTAGGTCTTGGGGAGCTTGTGCTGCGGGTCGGCGATGCGCTGCTGCAGGCGGCCGTCGTCGGTGAGCAGCAACAGCCCTTCGCTGTCGGCGTCGAGCCGGCCGGCCGCATACACGCCGGACACGGGGATGAAGTCGGCCAGGCAGCGGTGCCCCGCCTCGGGCGTGAACTGGCTGAGGATGCCGTACGGCTTATTGAAGAGGATCAGGCGGCTCACGCCACCTCGGCCGCCGGCTGCTGGGCTTCCGGCCGGCAGTCGCCGGCGAACATGCGGCAGAAGCGCATCTCCTCGGGATAGGGAAAGAAGTCGGGAACGAAGCCGTCGAGGATCTTCTGCTTGGTCTGCTGCCAGAACTCCGGCTCGAGCAGGTCGGCATGGTGCTTCATGAACACGCGCCGCGTCTCCGGATTGCCGAGGAGGAAGGTGCCGAATTCCTCGGGAAAGATGTCGTTGCGCCCGACCGAGTACCAGACCTCGCCCGACATCTCCGCCTCGTGATTGGGCGGCGGCGGAATGCGGCGGAAATTGCAGTCCGTCATGTATTCGATCTCGTCGTAATCGTAGAACACGACGCGGCCGAAGCGGGTGATGCCGAAGTTCTTGAACAGCATGTCGCCGGGGAAGATATTGGCGTAGGCCAGTTCCTTGATGGCGTTGCCGTATTCGATCACGGCGTTCTCGCGCTTTTCCTCGTCGGCGCTGTCGAGGTAGAGATTGAGCGGCTTCATGCGCCGTTCGATGTAGACATGGTGGATGACGATCTCGCTGTCGCTTTCCTCCAGCAGCGAAGCGCACTCGTTGCGCAGCTCCGCCAGCAACTCCGCGCTGAAGCGCCCCCGGGGCAGGGCGACATTGGAAAACTCCAGGGTGTCGGCCATGCGCCCGACGCGGTCGTGCTGCTTGACCAGCACGTACTTGGCCTTGACCGTGGCGTGATCCACGTCCTTCGCCGGCGCGAAGACGTCGCGGATCACCTTGAAGACATAGGGAAACGACGGCAGGGTGAACACGCTCATGACCATGCCCGGAATGCCGGGCGCGATGACGAACTCATCCTGCGAGTGGCGCAGGTGGTGGATCAGGTCGCGGAAGAACATGGTCTTGCCCTGCTTGGCCAGTCCGAGCATGGTGTACAGCTCCGCCGCCGGCTTGTGCGGCATCAGGCCGGCGAGGAAATCGACATAGGCCGAGGGCACTTCCATGTCCACCATGAAGTAGGCGCGGCTCAGGCTGAACAGGGTGCGGATCTGCGCCGAGTCGAGCAGGATGGCGTCGAGGAACAGGCGTCCTTTCGCGTCGTGCAGCACCGGCACGACGAAGGGGTACTCGTAGTCGCCGTTGATCGCCTTGCCGACGATGTAGGCCGCCTTGTTGCGGTAGAAGGCCGAATGCAGCACCTGGATCTGGAAGTTGGCCTCCGTAGCAGGCAGGCGGCCGCCCATCTGCAGCATGACGGCGTTGATCACATTCTCGACATCCCGCTCAAGATTGGCGAAAGCGCACTGCCAGCCGAAGTCGCCGCAGATGTCGCGGATGGCCTGGCGCAACCCCGTCTTGTTGGGGTAATAACTGCGGTAGGCGGGCGGGTCGGATTCGATGAAATCCGTCGAAACGGCGGGGCGCACGAAGATGAAGTCGTTTTGAAAATACGTCCGGTGCATGATCTTGCAGAAGACCGAGTTGAAGAAGGTCTCTGCCAGTTCAGGCTGCTTGTGATTGGTCAGCAGGCCGATGTAGAGCAGCTTCGCCAGCTGCCAGGTGTTGTCGTCGATGTTCTCGGCCTGGAATTGCTGGCGCAGCAGGCTGACGTTCTCGTTCACCCGCTCGTCGTAGAAGGCGATGCGTTCGCGCACGGCACGCTGCACGCCGAGCCAGTCGCCGGATTCAAAGCGGGGCTTGGCCTGCGCGCTGCTTTCGCTAAACAGGCGATAGTGCTTGTTGAAGCCGTCTAGCAGGGTTTGTGCGATGGCCTGGGCCAGGGGGTTTTCGCCTGCAGGTATTTCCATTTTTATCAGATGTTGCAGCGCAAGGAAAAAGCAGCATACCGGGATATTGCCAGGAGTGCCAAGACGTTACGAGGGGAGTGGCGATGGATGCTGGCAAAAAGAATCGGAATGACGGATAATATTTGTTTATAAGGCTGGCTCGTTCGACGCTGCCGCAGCCATCCAGGGCTCGACACACCGCCGGCATAGCGCTTCACCAAACCACTAGGACAGATGGAGTTGAAATGGGTGCGAATTCTCTTGTAACGATTCCCCAGGGCGGCGCAAAAATCATTCCGGGTCAGCCGGTGCCGGACAATCCGATCATTCCCTACATCGAGGGCGACGGCATCGGCGTCGACATCACGCCGGTGATGCTCAAGGTGGTCGACGCCGCGGTGGCCAAGGCCTACGGCGGCAAGAAGAAGATCCACTGGATGGAAGTGTATGCTGGCGAGAAATCGACGCAAAAATACGGCGGCGACGTCTGGCTCTCAGAGGAGACGCTGAGCCTGCTCAAGGAGTACTCGGTTTCCATCAAGGGCCCGATGACCACCCCGGTCGGCGGCGGCATCCGCTCCCTCAACGTCGCCCTGCGCCAGGAACTGGATCTCTACCAGTGCGTGCGCCCGGTGCGCTATTTCAAGGGCGTGCCCAGCCCGCTGAAGGACCCGAGCAAGGTCGACATGGTGATCTACCGCGAAAACACGGAAGACATCTACGCCGGCATCGAATGGGCCGCCGAAACCGAGCCCTGCAAGAAGCTCATCAAGTTCCTGCAGGACGAGATGGGCGTCAAGAAGATCCGCTTTCCCAACACCTCCGGCATTGGCATCAAGCCGGTTTCGCGCGAGGGCACCTCGCGCCTGATGCGCGCCGCGGTCAAGTACGCCATCGACAACGACCGCAAGTCGGTGACCATCGTGCACAAGGGCAACATCCAGAAGTACACCGAGGGCGCCTTCCGCGACTGGGGCTACGAAGTGGCGCAGAAGGAATTCGGCGCCAAGCTGCTCGACGGCGGCCCGTGGTGCACCCTGAAGAATCCGAAGACCGGCCGCGACATCATCATCAAGGACATGATCGCCGACGCCTTCCTGCAGCAGATCCTGCTGCGCCCGGCCGAGTACGACGTGATCGCCACGCTGAACCTCAACGGCGACTACATTTCCGACGCGCTGGCGGCCCAGGTCGGCGGCATCGGCATTGCCCCCGGCGCGAACATCTCGGACCAGTACGCCTGCTTCGAGGCCACCCATGGCACCGCGCCGAAGTACGCCGGCAAGGACTACGTCAATCCCGGCTCACTGATTCTCTCCGCCGAGATGATGTTGCGCCACATGGGCTGGAAGGAAGCCGCCGACCTGATCATTCGCTCGATGGAAGCCGCCATCGCCGACAAGATCGTCACTTACGACTTCGCCCGCCTGATGGAGGGCGCCACCGAGGTCAAGTGCTCGGCCTTCGGCCAGGCGATGATCGACAGGATGTAAGGCTGGCGATGCAGACCGAGCGCAGCGTCGGCGCCATCATGTCGCCGTTCCAGATGGTGGGCGGCGCGGAAACGGTGGATTCGGCCATGCACGTCATGCTTGAGCACGGCCTGAATGCCATCCTGGTCGAGCCGAACGCCGAGGGCGAGTGGGGCATCATGACCAAGCGAGATGTGCTGCGGAAAATCATCGTGCCCAACCGCCGGCCGGGCAGCATGACGGTGGACGAGATCGCCAGCCGCTACCTCATCACCTGCTCGCGCGACACGCCCCTGCCGCAAGTCGCGCGGCAGATGATGAACAACGGCATCCGCCGCATCGTCGTCATGGAAAACGGCCAGCCGCTCGGCATCGTCACCGAGGCGGACCTGTTCCGCCTCGTCGAGCAGTCGGGCTGGGGCGCCCGCACCGACTGAAGCCGCCGGCCGGTTGAACAAAAAAAGCCCGCGCCCCGCTAAGGGAACGGGCTTCCGCAAATTCGAATCCCACTACCGGCAACGGGTATACCCGCAACCGGCCCAAACCGCCTCAGGCAGCCTGGATGTTCGAGGCCTGTTTGCCTTTCGGGCCTTGCGTCACTTCAAAGGAGACTTTCTGTCCCTCCTTGAGCGTCTTGAATCCGCCCATCTGGATCGCAGAAAAATGGGCAAACAGATCCTCGCTGCCGTCATCCGGCGTGATGAATCCGAAACCCTTGGCGTCGTTGAACCACTTCACGGTACCTGTTGCCATAAACCTCTTTCCTCGTGTTAAACATCCTGGCCGGACCACTCGCACGGAGAGTCCGGATGTTTGTTTCTAAAGCACGCGAAAACCACGGGGCGAAGCAGGAATCAGGAAGAAACGCAGCGGCCAACCGACGGTATTGCATAGACTTTGTGACAAACACGCATTGATTTTTACGCCAATCAAATGCAGCGCGTCAAGGGTTTTGCGGGGTTTTTCGATGCTGCATGACAGCAAATTGTGGCTTTTCGGCACAGTGCCCAGGCAGGGAATTACCATGGAAATTGCTCCTTGCCCGCACGCTTGCAGAATCGCGCAGTGTGATTAGAATTGAACCATGGCTACGCGCAAGCAGAGCGAATCGGTGCTCGAAGCGGAGCGGACCAAAACCAAGCCGCCACCGCTGTTCAAGGTTTTGCTGTTAAATGACGATTACACTCCAATGGAGTTCGTGGTCGTCGTGCTGCAAAAATTTTTCGGCATGAGTCGCGAACAATCGACGCGAATCATGCTCAAAGTGCACAGGGAAGGCGTCGGCATATGCGGCGTCTTTCCGCGGGATGTGGCCGCCACCAAGGTTGAACTGGTGACCGGCTACGCCCGGGAGCACCAGCATCCGCTGGCGTGCGTGATGGAGGAAATCTGAAATGATTGCGCAGGAATTGGAAGTCAGTCTGCACATGGCCTTTGTCGAAGCCAGGCAAAAGCGACACGAGTTCATTACCGTGGAGCACCTGCTGCTGGCCCTGCTCGACAACCCTTCCGCCGCCGAGGTCTTGCGCGCCTGCGCCGCCAACATCGAGGAGCTCAGGAAGGAGCTGATCGCCTTCATCGCCGAGCACACCCCCACCGTCGCCGGCACCGACGAAATCGACACCCAGCCGACGCTGGGCTTTCAGCGCGTCATCCAGCGCGCCATCCTGCACGTCCAGTCCTCCGGCAAGAAGGAGGTCACCGGCGCCAATGTCCTCGTCGCCATCTTCGGCGAGAAGGACTCCCATGCCGTGTATTTCCTGCAGCGCCAGGGCATCACCCGCCTCGACGTGGTCAACTTCATCTCGCACGGCATCACCAAGGCGCCGGCACAGGGCGGCGCCCGCAGCGAGGGCGAACAGCAGGAACAGGAACCGGAAGGCCAGCAGGCCGGCGGCGCGCTGGAGAACTACACGCAGAATCTCAACGCCCAGGCCCTGATGGGCAAGATCGATCCGCTGATCGGCCGCGACCGCGAGCTCGAGCGCGTCATCCAGACCCTCTGCCGCCGGCGCAAGAACAACCCGCTGCTGGTCGGCGAGGCCGGCGTCGGCAAGACCGCCATCGCCGAGGGCCTGGCGCGGCGCATCGTCGAGGGCCGCGTGCCGGAGATCCTGGCGCACGCCCAGATCTACGCCCTCGACATGGGCGCGCTGCTGGCCGGCACCAAGTATCGCGGCGACTTCGAGCAGCGCCTGAAGGCCGTGCTGAAGCAGCTGGTGGACAACCACAACGCCATCCTCTTCATCGACGAGATCCATACCCTGATCGGCGCCGGCGCCGCGTCCGGCGGGACGCTGGACGCCTCGAACCTGCTGAAGCCCGCCCTCGCTTCCGGCCAGATGAAGTGCATCGGCGCGACCACCTACACCGAATACCGCGGCGTCTTCGAAAAGGACCATGCCCTGTCGCGGCGCTTCCAGAAGATCGACGTCAACGAGCCCTCCATCGAGGAGACCGTTTCCATCCTCAAGGGACTGAAGACGCGCTTCGAGCAGCACCACGGCGTGAAGTACTCGGCCACCGCCATTTCCAGTGCCGCCGAGCTCTCGGCGCGCTACATCAGCGACCGCCACCTGCCCGACAAGGCCATCGACGTCATCGACGAGGCCGGCGCGGCGCAGCGCATCCTGCCGAAATCGAAGCAGAAGAAGGTCATCGGCAAGACGGAGATCGAGGAGATCGTCGCCAAGATCGCGCGCGTGCCCTCGCAGCATGTGTCGACCGACGACCGCGCCGCCCTGAAGAATCTCGACCGCGACCTGAAATCCGTGGTGTTCGGCCAGGACAAGGCCATCGAGGCGCTGGCCAAGGCGATCAAGATGTCGCGCTCGGGCCTCGGCAACCCTGCGAAGCCGATCGGCAGCTTCCTCTTCTCCGGCCCGACCGGCGTCGGCAAGACCGAAGTCGCCCGCCAGCTCGCCTACTGCATGGGCATCGAACTGGTGCGCTTCGACATGTCGGAATACATGGAGCGTCATGCCGTCTCGCGCCTCATCGGCGCGCCACCCGGCTACGTCGGCTTCGACCAGGGCGGCCAGCTGACCGAGGCCATCACCAAGAAGCCGCACGCCGTGCTGCTGCTCGACGAGATCGAGAAGGCGCACCCGGACATCTACAACATCCTGCTGCAGGTGATGGACCACGGCACCCTGACCGACAACAACGGCCGCAAGACGGACTTCCGCAACGTCGTCATCGTCATGACCACCAACGCCGGCGCCGAAATGCTGCAGAAGGGCGGCATCGGCTTCTCGATTTCGCGCGTGGCGGGCGACGAGATGGCCGAGATCAAGCGCATGTTCTCGCCGGAGTTCCGCAACCGGCTCGATGCCACCATCTCCTTCGCCGCGCTCGACCACGAGGTCATCCTGCGCGTGGTGGACAAGTTCCTCATGCAACTCGAAGCGCAGCTGCACGAGAAGAAGGTCGAGGCCGTGTTTACCGACAAACTGAAGGACTGGCTGGCCGAGAAGGGCTTCGATCCGCTGATGGGCGCCCGCCCGATGGCGCGCCTCATCCAGGACACCATCCGCTCCGCGCTGGCCGACGAGCTGCTGTTCGGCCGGCTTTCCAATGGCGGCCGCGTCACCATCGACCTGGACGGCGAGCAGAAGGTGAAGCTGCTCTACGACGAGGTGGCCGAACCGGTCGCCTGATTCGCCCAACGCATCAAAGCGAACGGCGGCTACAATGCCGCCGTTTCCTTTCCGGAGCCTGCCATGGATTACCAGACCGCCGACCTCTGCGACAAACACGAGGAACGGGTGCGCGCCGGGGAACTGCGCGTGCTCGAACCGATGCTCAACTCCTATGGCGGCCGCGAAGCCTTCCACGGCCGCATCGCCACACTGAAGCTGCACGAGGACAACTCGCTGGTGCGCAAGGCGCTGGAGTCGCCCGGCGAGGGCCGCGTACTGGTGATCGACGGCGGCGGCAGCGTGCGCTGCGCCCTGGTCGGCGACCAGTTGGCGGCGCTCGGCGTAAAGCACGGCTGGGCCGGCATCGTCGTCTACGGCTGCATCCGCGATTCGCGCGCCATAGGCGAGATGGACATCGGCGTGCTGGCGCTCGACACGCATCCGCTGAAGAGCATCAAGAAGAACGTCGGCGAGGCGGAAATCGCCGTCAGCTTCGGCGGCGTCACCTTCGTTCCCGGCCATTACCTTTATGCCGACGAGGACGGCGTGCTGGTTTCGCCCACGGCGCTACTGGCCTGAGACCGCCGTCTCACGGAGACTGACTTCTGCTGCATAGCAGCATGCTTTTCATTTCACGAAATGAACTGCGTTTTATAATGCGGTATATTTCTTGTAACTAGATGTATTTATATGTTTTATTAATTATATATAAGACTTCGTTTTCCGGTGCTGCTTCGCAAAATCCCCTCTATACTTTCGCCCTGTGACCCCGCCGTCCGGCAAAGACCGAACGGCCATTTTTCAACCCCCAAGCACTGACGAAGAGGATTGCGATGAACAACGAACTCGAAGTTGCCAAGCTCAAAAAGGACTGGGCCGAGAACCCCCGCTGGAAGAACATCAAGCGCGGCTACACGGCCGAGGATGTCGTCCGCCTGCGCGGCTCGCTCGCCATCGAGCACACCCTGGCCCGCCGCGGCGCCGAGAAGCTGTGGAACCTGGTCAACAACGAGCCCTTCGTCAATGCCCTCGGCGCCCTCACCGGCAACCAGGCCATGCAGCAGGTCAAGGCCGGCCTGAAGGCCATCTACCTCTCCGGCTGGCAGGTCGCGGGCGATGCCAACATCGCCGGCGAGATGTACCCCGACCAGTCGCTCTACCCCGCCAATTCCGTGCCGCTGGTGGTCAAGCGCATCAACAACACCTTCCAGCGCTGCGACCAGATCCAGTGGTCCGAGGGCAAGCGCCCCGGCGACGAAGGCTACCTCGACTACTACGCCCCGATCGTCGCCGACGCAGAAGCCGGCTTCGGCGGCGTGCTCAACGCCTTCGAACTGATGAAGGCCATGATCGAAGCCGGCGCCGCCGGCGTGCACTGGGAAGACCAGCTCGCCTCCGTCAAGAAGTGCGGCCACATGGGCGGCAAGGTGCTCGTGCCCTCGCGCGAAGCCGTCGCCAAGCTGGTCGCCGCGCGCCTCGCCGCCGACGTCATGGGCGTGCCGACCCTGGTCGTCGCCCGCACCGACGCCGAAGCCGCCGACCTCATCACCAACGACGTGGACCCCAATGACAAGCCGTTCTGCACCGGCGAGCGTACCGTCGAAGGCTTCTTCAAGACCAGGCCGGGCCTCGACCAGGCCATCTCGCGCGGCCTCGCCTACGCGCCCTGGGCCGACCTGGTGTGGTGCGAGACCGGCAAGCCGGATCTCGCCTTCGCCAGGAAATTCGCCGAAGCGATCCACAAGCAGTTCCCCGGCAAGCTGCTCGCCTACAACTGCTCGCCCTCTTTCAACTGGAAGAAGAATCTCGACGACGCCACCATCGCCAAGTTCCAGAAGGAGCTGGGCGCCATGGGCTACAAGTTCCAGTTCATCACCCTGGCCGGCTTCCATAGCCTCAACTACTCGATGTTCAACCTGGCCCACGGCTACGCCCGCAACCAGATGAGCGCCTTCGTCGAGTTGCAGGAGGCCGAGTTCGCCGCCGCCGAGAAGGGCTTCACCGCCGTCAAGCACCAGCGCGAGGTCGGCACCGGCTACTTCGACGCCGTCACCACGACGATCGAGCGCGATGCCTCCACCGCCGCCCTCAAGGGCTCGACGGAAGACGAGCAGTTCTTCGACAAGAAGGCTGCCAGTCACTAAGCGTCTTCAGCTTCAGGAAAGAGCCACCCCGCGGGGTGGCTTTTTTTTGTGGGTAGAATTGCCGCTGAAAGGAGTCACGATGAACCAACCCCTGATTGCACTGGTCCTGACGCTCGGCGCGGCACTCCCCGCCTTCGCCGAGACCCTCGCCTGCCCCGATCCGGCCGCCGCCGTGCAGGTTGCCACCTGCCCCTCGGAGGAGGAGTTGAAGTACACCTACACCGGCTTCTGCGCCGACAACGCACGAATGTACGGCAAGGACAAGGAAACCTGCGCCAGCTACGAGAACTACCGCAAGGTGAAGAGCATCGCGCTATGGGAGTCGAAGGACGGCGCCTTCCAGGCCTACATATCCTGCGACCTGCCGGCAGGCGCGCTGAAGAATCTCAAACCCGCATCCATTGCCGTGACCAAACAAGGCAAGCTGACACGCCTCGCCTGCAGCTACCCCGAAGGCATCCTTTTCACCCACCGCACCAAGGCGCAATGCAAAGTGCACGGCGACGGCAACTGCGCCGCCGACCCGGCCGCCTGCAGGGCGAACTGCGACTGACCTTACCCTAGCGAACCAGATCCTCCAACGCATCGATCACCATGCTGCTGCCGACGGCGATGAGCAGGATGTCGGCGGCGACGCGCACGTAGCGGTGGCCGGCGGGCGGCGGCGGCAGGCGCATCAGCAGGTCGCGCGGCAGATCGTAGTAGCGCAGATCGCCGGGCAGGGGGCGGCCCATGCCCCACTTCTTCGCCTGGCCGGGCGGCATGCAGCCGTTGTTCTTCTTGGCCAGGCCGGGCGGGCACTTGCGGCCCGGTTGCATCTGGCCGCCGTAATATTCGGCGATGATGCGGCGGTGCTGGTCGCCGAAGCGGGTGGAGGATTGGCCGCTGCGCTGCTCGACGCGGTCATCCTGTTTCTTGCCCTTGCCGTTGCCGGCCCAGGACGGCTTGTCGGCGAACGCCGAGCCTGCTGCAAGGACGGCTGACAACGTCAGCACGGCAAGGCAAAGCGGACGAAAGCTGTTCTGTTTCATGTTCAGGCTCCTATAGAAAACGATCGAGCAGCTTGCGGCTGGGGCTGTCGAGGGCGTTGAGGTCGCGCACCAGGAAGTGGATGCCATGGCTGTCCTCGATCAGCAGGCCGGCCTTGCCGAGGCGGCGGATGAACTCCTCGCCCCACAGTACCAGGCTCGTCTCGCCGCGGTCGGTGTCGACCTGCCAGGTGCTCGGCGTGGCAAAGCTGGTGACGCTGCGGATGCGGCTGATCTCCGGCATGAATTCGCGCCGGCCGAGTTCCTCTTCCACCAGTTGCCGCAACGCGGCGGGCAAGGCATCGAGGCGTTCGATCCAGCCGGCCTCGTGGCCGTCGGGGCCGACCAGCGCAATGCCCTCGGCGGGCGCGGCGATGGGAAAGGCGCGCACCGGCACGACGCCTTCGACGATATTGCCGTCGGCGGCGGTGAGGACGAGCTTGCCAAAGGCGTTGCGCGCGAGTTCGAAAGCGGTCTGCATCATTGTCCCTTCGTCTTGTGTTCGACGCGCGGCACTTCGGCGCCCGTCTCCTCGGCATCGACATTGCGCGCCTGCGCCTGGTAAAGCCGGTAGTAGGCGCCTTCGCGCGCCATCAGCTCGTCGTGGTTGCCGACTTCGACGATGCGGCCGCGGTCCATCACCACCAGGCGGTCGGCCTTGCGCAGCGTGGACAGGCGGTGGGCGATGGCGATGGTGGTGCGGCCGCGCACCAGGTTGTCGAGCGCCTTCTGGATTTCCTTTTCCGTCTCGGTATCCACCGACGAGGTGGCCTCGTCGAGCATCAGGATGCGCGGATCGATGAGCAGCGCGCGGGCGAT
>UBJH01001128.1_pt1 | contig 23764 bp, 22 predicted proteins | sample 2193721 | NCBI WGS metagenome assembly UBJH01 (sample SAMEA4703186, study PRJEB27089) | metagenome | reverse complement strand
CGGGTCTCATCGCGCACTGCCGCGCTGTTGCCGATGCCGCGGAGTTGCCGTTGATTCTCTACAACATCCCGGGAAGGACGGGGATCAACATGCTGCCGGAGACGCTGGCGGTACTGGCAGATCATCCGTATATCGTCGGCATGAAGGAGGCGACCGGTAACCTGGAACAGATGACCCATGACATCGTCCTGTGCGGAGAGAAGCTCTCGTTTCTGTCGGGGGATGATACACTCACGCTACCGCTTCTGGCGGTGGGGGGGCGAGGCGTGATATCGGTGATCGCCAATATCGTGCCGCGCGATGTGGCCGACTTGACTCATGCGTTCCTTGGCGGCGACTGGAAGCGCGCCAGAGAGATACACCTGAAGCTCTTCCCGCTCTGCCAGGCGATGTTTTACGAGACCAACCCGATCCCGGTGAAGACCGCCATGGCGCTTTTGGGGATGATCAGCGGCGAGCTCCGCCTGCCGCTCTGCCCGATGAGCGAGCCCAATCTGAACCGACTCAAAACGGCCATGCGGGCCTACGGTCTAATCTCGTGATCTCTATACCCTATACCCTATACCCTATACCCTGTTCTTGGGCTTTTCTATGATACGGACCATTGTCTGTGGTGCGGCTGGACGAATGGGCGGACGAATCATCGCCATGATCCGCGACGCGAGCGACTTTATCCTGGCGGGGGCCGTCGAACAACCGAACAGTGCAAGCATCGGGCGAGATGCTGGTGAGGTGGCGGGCATCGGTACGCTGGGCGTACCGATTGTCGGTGATCTGGGTGCGGTTGTAAGCGAAGGACAGGTGGTGATCGACTTTACCGCCCCGCAGGCTGCCATGATCCATCTGGCCATCGCCGCCCAGGCGAAGGCGCCTGTCGTGGTTGGGACCACGGGGTTCAGCGCCACCGATCGGAACAGAATCAAGGAACTCGGCGCGGCTGTTCCCTGCGTGCTCTCGCCCAATATGAGTATCGGGGTCAACGTCTTGTTCAAGGTCCTTGCTCAGGTGGCCTCTGCTCTTGGAGAGGAGTACGACGTCGAAATTGTTGAGACGCACCATCGCTTTAAGAAGGACGCTCCAAGTGGGACTGCGTTGAGAATGGCGCAGGTAGTTGCGGGGGCGCTGGGTCGGGAACTGGACGCGACAGGGATCTATGGCCGGAAGGGATTGGTCGGAGAACGCGGCAAAGAGGAAATTGCCATCCATGCGCTGCGAGCCGGCGATGTGGTCGGAGATCATACAGTGATCTTCGGGGGCATGGGAGAGCGGATTGAGGTGACGCATCGGGCCCACAGTCGGGATAATTTTGCTCGTGGCGCGTTGCGCGCTGCCCATTGGGTTATCGGCCGCCCGCCCGGCCTGTACGATATGCAGGATGTGTTGGGACTAAAAGAGTGATAACGAGGAAGCGTGCAGCGGTCAGCTCAAGGCCGCTTCGCTGAAAGCTGATCGCTGAAGGCTGAAAGCTTATATTATGCGGATTGTGCGATTCGTCACCGGCAAGCAACCACGATACGGTATTGTAGAGGACGGTGTCGTCCGGGAGATACAGGGCGACATCTTCGGCAAATTTGTCGTGACGGACCGGACGCATTCGCTGAAGCGGATCAGATTCCTGGCGCCGACTGAGCCGTCCAAGATCGTAGGAGTCGGCCTGAATTATCGCGATCATGCCGAAGAGATGAAGCTGCAGACCCCGGAAGAGCCGATCATCTTCTTAAAGCCGTCGAGCGCGTCATTTCCCCATCGCGGCCGGATTATCTATCCGAAGTCGTGCGGTCGGCTGGATTATGAGGCGGAGCTGGGAATCGTCGTAAAGAGGACCGCGAGGGCCGTACCGGTCGAGAAGGCGCATCGCTACATCCTGGGGTATGTCTGCTTTAATGATGTGACGGCGAGAGACCTGCAACGTCAAGACGGACAGTGGACTCGAGCAAAATCGTTCGATACCTTCGCGCCGTTCGGCCCTTGGGTTGAGACGGATCTGGACCTCTCCGACGCCCCCATCCGGGCGTTCCTGAACGGTGTGGTCCGACAGGAGTCCAACATCAATAATCTGATCTTTGAGGTGCCGTACCTGCTGCATTTTGTTTCCACAGTCATGACCCTCTATCCGGGTGATGTCATTACTACCGGTACCCCTTCGGGGATCGGTCCAATGCGGCCCGGCGATACGATTGAGATCGAGGTGGAAGGGATCGGCCGACTGAGTAACACGATTGTTGCTCAAAGCTGACGGCCGAAAGCTGACAGAGAATCCAGGAGGAGAAGAAAGGCATGGGAGAACCCTTTAGCGTGGCACAGCGGCTGTCAAAGCTGCCGCCGTATCTCTTTGCTGAAATCGACCGCTTGAAACAGGACGCGATCCGTCGCGGCATGGATATCATCAACCTGGGAGTCGGCGACCCTGACCTGCCGACACCGTCGCACATCATCGCAAGGATGCAGCAGGCTTCGGCCGACTCGCGGAACCATCAGTACCCTTCATACGAAGGGATGCTGAGCTTTCGACAGGCCGTGGCCGACTGGTACAGTAAACGGTTCGGCGTGACGCTTGACCCGCAGACTGAGGTGCTGAGCCTTATCGGATCGAAAGAGGGGATCGGCCACATCCCCCTCGCGTTTATCGATCCGGGTGACGTCGTCCTGGTTCCCGATCCCGGCTATCCGGTTTATCAGGCAGGAACCGTCTTTGCCGACGGGATCCCGTACTTTATGCCGCTCACGCGGGAACGGTCGTTCCTACCGGATCTTGAAGCGATCCCACCGGAGGTTCTGAAGAAGGCTCGGATCATGTTCCTGAACTACCCGAATAACCCGACGGCTGCTGTGGCGTCCGGAGCCTTTTTTGCTGAGGCGGTTGCCTTTGCGCGCAGACACCGGCTGATTCTCTGCCACGACGCAGCCTATTCCGAGATGGCGTACGACGGGTATCTTCCGGAGAGCCTCCTGGCGGTGGAGGGGGCGAAAGACGTGGCCATTGAGTACCATTCGCTGTCCAAGACGTACAACATGACCGGATGGCGGATTGGATTTGCGGTCGGTTGCCGTGAGGTGCTGTCCGGCCTTGGCCGGATTAAGACGAACCTGGACTCCGGGGTCTTCCAGGCGGTGCAGGAGGCTGCCATCGCGGCGCTGAACGGCCCGCAGGAGTGTGTTGAGGCAATGAGGGCCGTCTACAAAGAGAGGCGCGATGCGCTTGTGGATGGCCTGTCGGCGCTTGGATTCATGGTGGACAAACCTCAAGCGACCTTCTACGTCTGGATCGGTGTTCCGAAGGAGCATACCTCCGCTTCCTTCGCCTCTGCGCTACTTTCTGATGTCGGTATCGTCATGACCCCGGGGACAGGATTTGGCCGGAGCGGTGAAGGGTACATTCGAGCGGCCCTGACGGTGGATGTCTCCCGGATTAAGGAGGCGGTCGAGCGGATTGCCGTCTCGAATCTCAGGCCCAGATAGCTTCAGAAGGCGGGCCCGTGTCTTGTTATACCCTACACCCTGCATCCTATGCCCTCGATGATGAGCGATCATGCGTATATCGGGATCGGATCCAATCTGGGCGACCGAATCGAGCGCTGTCAGGCAGCTATCAGGGCCATATCGGAGATTCCGGGGGTCGCAGTGATACGCGCCTCATCGCTCTATGAGACCGCGCCGGTTCCTCCCGCCACCGGCGGCTGGTTTGTCAATGGAGTAGTCTTGGTGCAGGCTGAGCTTACGGCGGAAGCGTTGCTCCTCGAACTACAGCGGATCGAACGGAGCATGGGTCGCGCGGCAGAGCGAGCGCAAGGTGTGGATCGGAGCATCGATCTCGACCTGTTGCTCATGGGTTCACAGGTTGTGGAGCAACCGAACCTGATCCTCCCCCACCCGCGGCTGTACCAGCGGCGTTTTGTCCTGACACCGCTTTGCGAACTTGATCCGGCTCTCCGCCATCCTGTCTTTGGCGTCACCATGCGGCAGTTACTCGATCGTCTCGACGATTCGTCGTGCGTCCGGCTGTTGGCTCCGGCAGCCTGGTGTGCGGGGTCCGGGGAGAATGGGTAGATGACAGGCCGCGCACTCAAACCTCGTTACGTCGTGGTTGAAGGGCCGATCGGTGTCGGCAAGACGAGCCTCGCCGAACTGCTGGCGGAACGGCTTCAAGCCGGTAAGTTGTTGGAGGGTCCCGACGAGAATCCATTTATTACGCAATTCTACACCGACATGCGTCGGTATGCCTTTCAGACCCAGCTCTATTTCCTGTTGAACCGATTCCGCCAACAGCAGGAACTGGCCCAGTTCGATCTTTTCAAACAGTCGCTGGTGAGCGACTATCTATTTGTCAAGGACAAGATCTTCGCGTACCTGACGCTCGATGACAACGAGCTGGCCCTTTACGAGCGGTTGCAGCCGCTTCTGGAGACGCGCGTCGTCAAACCCGACCTCGTCCTGTACCTGCAAGCCGGCACCGATGTCCTGATCCGACGGATTCAGTCGCGGGCGAGGGCGTCCGAACAGGAACTGGAGCGGTCCTACCTGGAGGACGTGAACGCCGCCTATAACCATTTTTTCTTTCACTATTCAGCGACGCCGCTGCTGGTTGTCAATACCAACGAGATCGACTTTGTCAGGCATAAGGAGGATTTTGAAGATCTGGTTAAACAGATCGAGACGGTTCGGCCAGGCACCCAATACTATGTGCCGCTCGGATCCCGCACGTAAGGACCACTCATGACTCCTCAAACGGTCAGGACGGTCGCGCTGCAGCAGATGAAGCGCGAAGGGCGGAAGATCACCATGCTGACGGCGTATGATTACCCGATGGCGTTGCTTGTTGATCGCGCCGGGATCGATCTGATCCTGGTGGGTGACTCCGGCGGGATGACCGTCCTGGGATATGAGACGACGATCCCTGTCACCATGGACGAGATGCTCATAATGACCAAGGCAGTGACCCGTGCTGTCAAACGGGCCATGATAATCGCCGACATGCCGTTCATGTCGTACGAGGCCGAACCGGCCGATGCAATCAGAAACGCCGGGCGGTTCATAAAAGAGGGCCTGGCTCACGCCGTCAAGGTCGAGCGAGGGTGGCCTTCGCTGCCATGTGTGAGGGCGATTGTGGAGGCGGGGATTCCGGTCATGGGACATGTCGGGCTGACCCCACAAACGGCGGTCTTGCAGGAAGGGCTGAAGGTTCAGGGGAAAGGGCTCGCCGCCGCCCGCCGCATCCTTGAGGATGCTCTGGCACTTGAGCAGGCGGGGGTCTTCGCGATCGTGCTCGAGGCGATTCCCGGCGCGCTGGCCAGGGTCATCACCAGCAGGTTGACGGTGCCTACCATTGGGATCGGCGCCGGGCCTCACTGTGACGGCCAAGTGCTGGTCCTCCACGATCTGCTCGGGCTGTTCGATCGTTTTGTCCCAAGGTTCACGAAGCAGTACGCGAATCTCGCCGGGATCATCGGCGATGCTGTGGGCCGGTTCCGGCAGGACGTGATCGATTGCCGATTCCCTGAGGCCGCGCACACATTCTCGATTGACGCGGAGACAGAGCGGGCGTTACAGGAGTTGTAAAACCCCCTGGCTTCCATTCATCAAAGTGGGGTCGTGGGGGATTTGGAGTTCTGAGATATCGAAAGGGTAAAGACTGCCGTGCAAGTCATTGATGAGCCGTCCGCAATCCAACGCTGCTGCGAGTCGCTTCGGCGCGAAGGGAAGACCATCGGACTCGTGCCGACAATGGGTGCTTTTCACGAGGGACACCTCTCGCTCACGCGGAGCGCGTGCGCAGACAACGATATCGTCGTGGTGAGTATCTTTGTGAATCCGATTCAGTTCGGACGGGGCGAGGATTTCGACAGCTATCCGCGGGACCTGTCCGGCGATCTGGCCCAGGCGGAGCGGGCACGTGTGGATCTGGTGTTTGCGCCACCGGTCGAGGCGATCTACCCCAAGGGCTTTCAGACGTACGTTGACGTAACCGAGATCACCGAGGGGTTGTGCGGCGCATCGCGTCCGGGCCACTTTCGTGGCGTGACCACAGTGGTCGCGAAACTGTTCAATCTTATCATGCCGCACCGGGCCTACTTCGGCCAGAAGGACTACCAGCAATCGATGGCGGTTCGGCGACTGGCAGCCGACCTCAACTTTGATCTCGACATCATAGTCTTGCCGACGGTTCGTGAGGCCGACGGCCTCGCGATGAGCTCTCGAAACATTCGGTTGACGCCGCCGCAGCGACGGGCGGCCTCTGTCCTCTATGCGTCGCTCAGCCGTGCGGAAGAGCGAGTGAAGATCGGGGAGCGTAGCGCCAAGACCATCGTTGATGCGGTGCGAGCGATGATCGAGGGTGAACCGTTGGCGCGGATCGATTATGTGGCTCTCTGCCACCCGGAGACGCTACAGCCGCTCGATCGCATTGATGGCCCCACGCTGTTGGCCATTGCCGTACGATTCGGCGAGACGCGCCTCATCGATAACTGTATCATCACGCCTGCCTGAAATTCGTCCTGCCGGTCGTCAGCTATCAGCACTCAGCAAGGTGTCATTCGAATGCCGACTACGAGTCATCAGCGGATCATTGTCGCTGAAGGCTGACAGCGAATAGCTGATCGCCGGTTTCCCATCACATTTTTCTTGACAAGGCAAACGGGGGGGAATATCGTTGCGACACAGTGGGATGAGGTGGGATGAAATGGTATAAACTACCATCGAAAAGCGGTGTGATCCCATGTTTCGCGGAAGCTTCGAACACGCCATTGACGACAAGGGACGGCTCAGCATCCCGGCCAGATACCGCGAGATTCTTAAACGGCGGCGAGAGCGTGAGCTTATCCTCGTCGATCCCCTGTTTGACGCCTGCATCGTAGCCTACCCGATCAAAGCCTGGCAGCAGATCGAGCAGAATCTTCTGAGTCACGGAAACTCGGATAAGAAGTTCCGGGAGTATGCTCGCCTCATCTCGGCTCATGCGGTCGAGTCGGCGGTTGACAGCCAGGGGCGGATCCTGATCCCTCCACAACTCAGAGAAAAGGCAGATCTGCGCCGTGATGTCGTGATCGTTGGGGTGCTGGATAAGATCGAACTCTGGAATAGAGAGCGCTGGGCATCCTTCTGCGCCCAGGAGCGGGACCCTGAGGATTACGCCGGCAAGCTGGCGGAACTGGGGATTCGGGTATAGGTGCAAGGTGTGGGGGAGCTGTGGCAGGAGACGTGACCATCGAGGGGCGGCATCTTCCGGTCCTGTTGGAGGAGACGGTAGCCTTCCTGCAACCGCGGTCGGGCGGGTGCTACCTTGATGCGACCGTCGGGTTGGGAGGGCATGCGGAAGTCCTCCTGATCGAGAGCGCACCGGCGGGTCGCCTGTGCGGAATCGATCGTGATGCCGAGGCGCTGGCCTTGGCCAAGGGCCGTCTCGGGCAGTTCGGGAGTCGGGTTGAGTTGCGCGATGGTGATTTCGCCAGTTTGGGCGCTATCGCCGCCGAGAACGGATGGGGTCCTTTCGACGGCATCCTGTTTGATCTTGGTTTTTCATCATTCCAACTGGACAACGCCTCCAGGGGATTCAGCTTTATGAAGGACGGACCGCTGGACATGCGGATGGATCGTCAGGGATGTGACAAGTCGGCGGCAGAACTGCTCGCTCGGATTCCGGAGCGAGAACTCGCGAGGCTGTTGCAAGACTACGGCGAGGAGCGTTGGGCGAAGCGGATCGCGGCGCGGATCGTAGAAGCGCGGCGGACGCAGCCGCTCACCTCCACCGCTCAACTTGCACGTCTGGTGGCTGCGGCGGTGCCACGGCGCGCCTGGCCTCGGCGAATCCATGTCGCGACACGAACCTTCCAAGCGTTACGCATTGCCGTGAACGATGAGCTAGCCAGACTGCGTCGCGGTCTGCAGGATGCCGTTGAACTGCTTGCCGTTGGAGGAAGGATCTGTATGATCAGTTTTCACTCCCTGGAGGATCGGATTGTCAAGGAGATGTTTCGGGGATGGGCACGTTCGGAGCCGCCGCGTGTTCGTCTTCTGACTAAACGGCCGGTTGTCCCAACGGAACGGGAGAGTGAGACCAATCCGCGTGCTCGTAGCGCCAAGCTTCGGGCTGCAGAACGGTGCTAGAGGAGGGAATGGGATGAGAGGTCAAAGTATCGCCGCGTGGACATCGGTTGGACAAGGCCGGGCAGGCAGTCTGCTGAGGCCGCGGTTCGATCAGATTCGAGGATTCGATCTGCTCCAGTCGCTCGTACTGGGAGGCGCCGTCCTGGTTGTGGTCCTGTTTTACGTCTGGCAGCACGTTCAGGTCGTTCGATTAGGGTACGAGGTAGAATACCTCGCGGGGGAGCGCGCCGCCCTCATTCAGCAACAGAAAGAGCTGCGCCTCGATGTGGCCCGGCTCATGTCGCTCCGCCGTGTGGAAGAGATTGCCCGCGGCCAGCTTGGTCTCACAAGCCCGAAGTCAGATCAAGTGATCGTACTCGAGTAATCTTCGGAAGATCGGTATGCGGATGCAACGTCGTGTTCCCGGAAAATCATCCGACAAAGGAGAGGCCGCGCCCGCGCCGGTGAGGCGCGGTCTGTTACGACGTCGCATCATTATACTATTCTGCTCGCTCGCGGCAGCCCTCACGATTATTTCCGGCCAACTCTTTTCTCTCCAGGTATTTCGATACTCGGAGCTGGTGAAGGTTGCCGATGGACAGACCTCGATGCGTGTCCCATCGGTGTCCAGACGCGGAACGATTTACGATCGCAACGGTCGGGAGCTGGCTATCAGCCTCGCGACCTCTTCGATCTTTGCTCGACCCTCTAAAGTAGAGAATCCGGAGCGCGCCTCCGCAGCCCTTTCTGCCGTACTTAGCCTGCCTGCCGAAAAGATCCTTGAGCGATTGCGCGCAGGAAAGTCGTTTGTCTACCTCAAGCGATCAGCCTCTGCCGAGGAGGCGGAGGCAGTGGGGCGCCTTATGCTGCAGGGGATCGGATCCGATGTGCATGGTAAGCGATTTTATCCGAAATCCCAACAGGCAGCCCACCTGTTGGGATTTGTCGGGACGGACGATCAGGGACTGGAAGGACTTGAACTGCAGTACGATACCTACCTGGCCGGTAAGCGTAAGTGGATCATGCGGCAACAGGATGCCAAGCGTCGGCCGATCTTCAGAGAGGAAGCCGGCGATGCGCAGGGTTCAGATCTGCACCTGACGATTGATGAGGTGATCCAGTATATCACTGAGCGGGAGCTTGAGGCTGCGGCGAGCCAATCCGGCGCTCTCAGCGGCAGCGCCATTGTGATGGATCCTTTCAGCGGCGAGATCCTGGCGCTTGCCAACTATCCGACGTTTGACCCTAATGTGTATGCCGAGGCATCGGCATTCGCCCGTCGGAATCGTGCGGTGGCTGATTACTACGAGCCTGGGTCGGCCTTTAAGGCCATCGTGGGCGCCGGTGCCCTGGAGGAGAGGCTTGTGCGGCCCGAAGATCGGTTCAACGGTGAGGGGGGCGCCATCGAGGTGGGCGGAGTCACGATTCGGGACCACGAACGGTTTGAGACCCTCACGTTTGCCGAGGTGATGGCTCACTCCAGTAATGTGGGGGCTATTAAGGTCGGTCAGCGGTTAGGCAAAAGCCACTACTACGATTACATCAGCGGGTTCGGGTTCGGAAATCTTACCAAGATTGATCTGCCGGGAGAGACGCCCGGTTTGATCCGACGCCCGAAGGAGTGGTCGGCCCTCTCGCTCGCATCGCTCTCCATTGGGCAGGAGATCTCCGTCAGTCCACTGCAGATGTTAACAGCAATGAGCGCTATTGCGAACGGCGGCAACCTGGTTCGTCCATACGTTGCGAAATCGATTGTTGCGGCGGACGGCCAAGTTGTCCTCGAGAACGCACCGATGCAGGTCAGACGAGTCATCTCGGAAGATACCGCGAGAACCCTTGCGACTATTCTTAAGGGAGTCGTGACGGAAGGGACGGGAAAGGCCGCTGCCGTGGAGGGATTCGAAGTAGCAGGCAAGACCGGGACCTCTCAGAAGGTAGATCGAGCGACCGGCCGTTACTCTCGACATAAGGTGGTGGCGTCGTTTGTCGGGTTTGTCCCGGTAGAGCGGCCTCGACTGGCTATTATCGTCATCATCGATGAGCCGACCACACTCCGTTGGGGCGGATCGATTGCGGCGCCGACGTTCCGGGAGATCGCTCGTGAGTCCCTGAAGCATCTTAGGAAGACCCCGGTTGACCGAGCGCCATTTCGGCTGGCGGAAGGGATCCGCAATGCAGCTTTTCGACTTAATTGACGGGACCGAGTACCAGGTCCTCCGCGGGTCTGTCGATCTGGAGGTTCATGAGATCCGGTACGATTCCAGACAGGTAAGGCCCGGCGGTCTGTTCGTATGTATCGGAGGGTTCAGGCGGGATGGCCACGACTTCATTCAGGACGCCTGGGCAGCGGGCGCTGTTGCAGCCCTGGTAGAGCGAACCGATCTGCCGGAGGCGGCGCTGCAGGGTGGGACGGTGGTGAAGGTGGCGAATGCCCGGCAGAGCCTTGCCGCCGTTGCGTGTCGGTTCTACGGTCATCCCTCGCGCAGTCTCTCCATGGTGGGAGTGACCGGGACCAACGGCAAGACCACCACGACCTACCTGGTCGAGTCGGTGCTGCGGCGTGCAGGACATCAGGTCGGACTGATCGGCACGATCGGGTATCGCTGTAACGAGCTGGAGCTGGAGGCGGCGCGGACCACACCGGAATCCTGCGATCTGCAAGCGCTCCTTGAACGGATGGCGCGTCTGCACGCCGACAGTGTAGTCATGGAGGTCTCATCCCACGCCCTGGCCCTGCATCGCGTTGATGGCTGCGAGTTTGACGTGGCCGTGTTCACGAACCTGACACAGGACCATCTGGACTTTCATGGCACCATGGAGGCGTACCGGAACGCAAAGATGTCCCTGTTTGAGGAATTGGGCGTCGGGTCAACAAAAACGACGGAGAAGGCGGTGGTCGTCAATCTGGATGATCCGGCCGCGGGTCTCTTTCTCGGAGCGACGCGGGTGAGGCGTTACAGCTACAGCGTGGAGGGACCGGCGGATCTGTCGGTCACTGATGTCAAGATGGGGCCGGACGGAATCCGGTGCCGGTTGCAGACGCCGTGGGGGACGACGGCGATTCGCTCTCCACTGCTGGGACGCTACAACCTGTCCAACATCCTGGCGGCTGCCGCTACGGGGTTGCATCTGGGCGCGGATTTGTCCGCGGTGGCTGACGGGATCGCAGCGCTCCATCACGTTCCGGGTCGGTGTGAGCGGGTGGAGGCTGGGCAGACATTCAGTGTAATGGTTGATTATGCGCATACCCCTGATGCCCTGCGACGTGTCCTCCGTATGGCGCGACAATGCTGTCCAGGACGCCTGATCGTTCTGTTTGGATGCGGAGGAGAGCGCGATCGGGGGAAGCGCCCGCTCATGGGAGAAGCCGCTCTGGAACTGGCCGACTTCACGGTGATCACCTCCGACAATCCTCGTGGTGAGGACCCTCATCAGATCATTGAGGAGATCGAAACCGGGGCGAAAAAGGTGTGGGGTCAGGGTAAGGGCTATGTTACAATTTTAGATCGAGGGATGGCAATTCGGGAGGCCCTCTCGCTGGCGGGTAGAGGTGATATGGTGGTGATCGCGGGGAAGGGGCACGAGACCTACCAGATTCTTCGCGATCGAACGATCCCTTTTGATGACCGATTGGTAGCGCGAGAGGCGCTTCACGAGTTGGGGTTCTGCCGTAAAGACAGGGTGTAGGGTAAAGGGTATGGGGTATGGAGCTAAGAAAACACCGAGAAACTCTTTGTTACACTCTACCCCCTAATACTCTGAACCCTGTTCTTAAACCCTACACCCTACACCCTATACCCGGTATTTAGTGGTACTGATGTGCTGATTCGTGTTGGTGACCTGGACACCCATTTTATCGTGTGGGGAGAGGGCAGGCCGGTGGTTCTTCTGCATGGATGGGGCACCTCGGCCGAGTCGTTGAGCGTTGTTGCCAAGGCGTTGGAGGATCGATGCCGGGTGTACGCGCTTGACCTGCCCGGTTTTGGCTGGACCCCATCCGCTGCGACAACGTGGGGGACAAGGGAGTATGCATCCTATGTCGAGGCGTTCATGGATCGCATCGGTATCCCGACGGCCGACCTGATCGGTCATTCATTTGGAGGCCGAATCGCGCTTGTATTAGCCGCTCAAAGGCCCGATAAGGTTCGACGTCTTATTCTGGCGGCCAGTGCGGGGATCCGCCCGAGACGAGGGCTTCTGCTTCGTGCCAAGGTTGGCTCTGTGAAGCTGGCGAAACGGCTGTTCTCGTTGCCTGTATGGGGTAGGCTGGGCGAGCGGATTGTGGCCGAACTCTATCGACGGGTAGGATCGCGGGACTATCGGAACGCCGGACCTATGCGCGCCACGCTGGTCAAGGTCGTCGGCGAAGATCTTCGAGGGATCTTGTCGTCCATTCGCGTGCCTACGCTGATCATCTGGGGAGATCGGGATCGGGAGGTACCTTTTTCTTCGATGGAGATCATGGCGCGCGGCATACAGGGCTCGCGGATGGAGGTTTTCGAAGGGGCCGGCCATTTCCCGTTTGTCGATCAACCGGACCGTTTTGGTCGGGTGGTGAGGGAGTTCTTGTGGCAGAACAGCCGGTGATGCGGTCGGATGCGACGCTCTGGTCTTCGTTTGCGGGCCGGGCCGTCACCGGTCTATTGCCGTATGTGGCGGTCGCAGTGGCGCGTCATCTGGATCTGATCTATCTTGCCCAGTTAGAGCGTTACAACAGCATACGCCTGCAGGGCTGGATCGTCAGGCACTGGGGCATTGTCCTGGACGGCCGAGGAGTCCTCGTCCAGGTGACAGTTCTGGGGGCCGGCATCCTCTTGGCATGGTTGCCCCTCTCTTCCATCCTCGGCTTCAGGTACGCTGGAATAGGCATGGTGTACATCGTCTGGCTGGCCGCCGGGATGTGGTTGAGAACCCGGTATACCTCGCTTCAGGTTAGCCAGCGATTGCAGTGGACCTCCCGAACGGTGCGCTTGGCAGCGGTCACATCCGTTCTGGCAGCGGCGATCCTGTTTGTCATCTCCTGGTCGAGTGTGGCCGTGTTGACCTGGCTTACGGTGGCTCCCCGCGCCCTCCTTGTCGGTATCGGCCTGGTCGCCGGCCTTTTCACGGTGTCCGAGGTCGCAGCGGGCACGATCCTTGTCGCAAATCTGAGTCTTGCCCCCTTGGAGCGGACGATCAATCGGCGTTTCTATGCGCAGGCAACGGCGCGTATGCGGCGCTATCCCGGGGAGGTGATCGGGATTACGGGGAGCTATGGGAAGACCACGACCAAGTTTATCACCGCCGCGTTGCTTCATGGACGCTACTCGGTCTTCAAGACACCGGACGGGGTCAATACCACAATGGGCATCGTGCGGGTCGTTCGCGAGGGGCTGCGGGACGATCACCGCTTCTTTGTCGTTGAGGTGGCGGCGTACGGCCCCGGTGAGATCAGGGAGGTGTGCGAGGTCTTGCGGCCTCGGATCGGTATCCTTACGGCGGTTGGGGTCCAACACCTCGAGCGATTCGGTACGCCGGAGCGGATCGCCGAGGCGAAGTATGAGCTGATCGATTCGCTCCCACCGGACGGCTTGGCGATCGTGAACGCCGACGATCCGGTCTGCCTGCGGTTGGCCGAACGTGCGAGACGGGAAGGTCGGCGCGTACTCTTATATGGGATCGGCGAGGACGAGAGGGCGCTGGGTGTCCGCGGGAAAGATGTCAAGCTCTCCAGTAAGGGTTCGGCCTTTCGCGTGGAGACCGAGCATGGCGCCGCCATCTTCGAGACCAGGCTGCTGGGCGGCTGGAACATCGGCAATATCCTGGGGGCAACGGCTGCGGCGTTGGAGTGCGGCGTGTCCCTGGAGGAGATTGCCGACGGCGTCAGAGCGCTGACGCCGGCTCCAAAACGTCTGGAGATTCGCGAAGAAGGCGGGGTCATCAAGCTGATCGATGTGGCCAACGCCAACCCGCGCGGGGCGCAGATGGCCTTGGAGGTCCTCAGCCAGTTTGAGGGGGGCTCGAAGATCCTGATCACGCCGGGACTGGTGGAGCTGGGCCAGATTGAGGCGGAGGAGAACCGCCGGTTGGGCCGGGCAGCGGCTGCGGTGTGCGATTATGTGGTGTTGGTCGGGCCACAGCAGACACAACCGCTGCGGGAGGGGCTTCGCGAGGCCGGTTTTTCCGGAAGTCGAGTCCTGATAGCCAGGCACGCGGATGAAGTAGCCGACTGTCTCAAGGCGATCGTCTGCGAAGGCGATGTTCTGCTGTATGAGAATCGGCTGCCGGATACCTACTTGGAGTTCGCATGAACAGCAGTCTGACACGCATAGGGCTGATCTTCGGAAGCCGCTCGGTAGAGCGTGAGGTTTCGATCATGACCGCCGGCAAGGTCTACGAGGTCTTACTGTCGCTGCAGGACCGGTTCGAGACACTGCCGATCTTTCTGACGGCAGAGGGTATGTGGCTCACCGGCGAGGCGGTTCGAGGTCTGTTGACGGTCGATGCTGAGATACGAGAGCTGGCGGAACGTGGCGCCATGGCCGGACCGGATGAGCGAGTGAAACTCGATGCCGAAAAGTTGCGACTGAATCGCGAGCGATACGCGCCGCAGCTTGAGAATCTCGACCGGGGCCTGAGTGCAACGGGGGTCGAGCCGCTCTTTCTGTCGCCGGATCCGTCGGTCGGCGGGTTGATGCCGCAACAGGAACGGAAGGGTTGGCTTCGTAAGGCGCTCCATCCCACCATCGACGTGGCCTTCCCGGTCATTCACGGGACGCATGGCGAGGATGGAACGATTCAGGGTCTGTGTGAGCTGGCCAACCTGCCATATGTCGGGGCCGGGGTCGCCGCCTCGGCGGTGGGAATGGATAAGATCATTTCCAAGCTTGTGTTCCAAGGCGCAGGCCTTCCCGTTGTCGAGGGGATCGGTGTGACCCGGCGCGAACTGTTGGAAGATGAGGCGGCTGTCGTGCAGGCGGTTGAGCGCACACTAAGCTATCCGGTGGTGGTCAAGCCTGCCGTGGCAGGTTCCAGTGTCGGTATCGGTGTGGCGCATGATGCGGTTGAAGCGCTGAGCCTCGCGAAGCGCGCGATGCGCTTCAGTTGTCGCGTGTTGGTCGAGCGAGCCGTACAGCAGCGGATCGAGGTGCAATGTGGTGTCATTGGGAATCACGCGTTGACCGTCTCGGAGTGCGAGGAACTTATCAGCTCGGGTGAGGTTGTGGGCTACCGCGATAAGTATCCAGAGAATAAGAAGCCGGGGAGCGCAGACCTGGCGCCGAGCATTATCCCCGCCAGAATCCCCCAGGCGCTTTCTGATGAGATACGATCCATAGCGGCAGCGGCCTTCAAGTCGATCGATTCGCGCGGGATCTCCCGGGTTGATTTCCTGGTCGACTCAGCCGCCATGAAGCCGTACGTCAACGAGATCAATACCATGCCCGGATCGCTGTCCCTTACCCTCTGGGAGCGAAGCGGGGTGAAGCCGGCGGAGTTGATCGTTCGCCTGATAGAATTAGCGCTTGAGGCCCATCGGGATAAGCGGTCAACCCAGTTCAAATCGACCGAGGGCAAGGCGTTGGTAGATCGGCGGCATCTGGTGACTCCGGGTAAATAAAGAACGGGGCATAGGGTGTAGCAAGGTGCAGTACGTAGCTCTTCCCTAAACCCTAAACCCTAACCCCTAGACCCTGAACCCTCTAACTGAGGATGTATGCTGTATCATCTGCTTTACCCATTGCACGAAAGCTACGCAGCCTTAAACGTCTTCCGGTACGTGACCTTTCGTACGGCCGGGGCCATCCTCACTGCGCTGCTGATCAGTCTGTTGTTGGGGCCTGCGTTGATCCGCAGGCTTCAGGCGTTGCAAATCGGCCAAAGCATCAGGGACGACGGTCCCTCGGGCCATCTGCAGAAGGCCGGGACGCCCACGATGGGCGGCCTCCTGATTCTGGCCTCCGTACTCATCGCCACGTTGCTCTGGGCGAACTTGATCAACCGGTTCGTGTGGCTCGCCCTGTTCAGCACGGTCTGGATGGGAGCGGTGGGGTTCATCGACGACTACCGAAAGGTCGTGGCCAAGAACAGCAAGGGGCTTTCAGCGAAGACAAAACTGTTATGGCAGGTGATTCCCAGTATGCTTGTCGGACTCTGTCTGTACGTCAACCCCGTCGATGCCTATACTACAAAGCTGGCCATCCCCTTCTTCAAACACTGGATGCCGGATCTGGGCTGGGGTTATGTCCTGTTCGTCACGCTGGTCATTGTCGGCGCGTCCAATGCGGTGAACCTGACCGATGGCCTGGATGGGTTGGCCATCGGTCCGACACTGATGACCGCAGCGGCGTATACGGTGCTGGCGTACATTGCGGGGCATGCCAGCATCGCTCACTACCTGCAGGTTGTCTTTGTAAGAGGGAGTTCCGAACTCACGGTGTTTGGCGGCGCCATCGTCGGGGCGGCTATGGGATTCCTCTGGTATAATGCGTACCCCGCGCAGCTTTTTATGGGCGACACCGGCTCGTTGGCGCTTGGGGCCGCCGTGGCCACGCTCGCTGTCCTGGTTAAGAGCGAACTGCTCCTGCTCATCGTCGGAGGGGTGTTTGTCGCAGAGGCCGTCTCAGTAATCCTGCAGGTCTTCTCCTACCGGACGACCGGGCGACGGATCTTCCGAATGGCGCCGATCCATCATCACTACGAGTTGAACGGGATGGCGGAGCCGAAGATCATTGTCCGGTTCTGGATCATCTCCTTTATCCTGGCCCTGCTCTCGCTTACAACGTTGAAATTGAGGTGAAATAGAGGCCGCAATGATCGATCTGGCCGGCAAACGTGTGGTGGTGATCGGGTTGGCGCGATCGGGAGAGGCGGCCTGCCGTCTGTTGCTCAAACAGGGCGCTGCCGTCGTCGGTACCGATCGCAGGGGTGAGCGCGAGGTCGGCGCCGACCTCTGTAGCCTGGAGCAGGACGGCGTCAGTCTTGAGCTGGGTACGCAGTATCTGCGCTCTTTGCCCTCGGCCGATCTCGTCGTCGTCAGTCCGGGGATCGATCTGCGTGAGCCGCGGCTTCGGCGGGTTCGTGAGGCGGGCATCCCGCTGATCGGCGAGGTCGAATTGGCCTACCGATATAGTGACGCCACGTTCATCGGGATTACCGGGACCAACGGAAAAAGCACCACCACAACCCTGATTGGCGCCATGCTGAAGCAGGCCGGCCTGCCTTCGTATGTGGCCGGCAACATCGGCACTCCCCTTTGCCGAGTGGCGCCTTGCCTTACTCCGGGAGAGTGTGTGGTTACAGAGCTGTCGAGCTTTCAACTGGAAACGATCGATGAGTTCAGGCCGCGTGTGGCGTTACTGCTGAATCTCGCCCCTGATCATCTTGATCGCTACGATCAGGTCGAAGACTATTACCGAGCCAAGGCTCGCATCTTCGAGAACCAACGGCCGTCCGACTTTGCCGTCATCAATGCGGACGATCCGCTGGTTCTTCAGATGTCGGCACAGGCCCGAGGACGGAGGATCGCATTCAGCCGGACCAGACCGCTCGATACGGGGGCGTATGTTGAAGGCGATCAGCTCATGCTGGCCCTTGACGGGATGCGAGAGGTCATCTGCCGGAAATCCGAACTGAAGATTCAGGGTGTGCATAATCTGGAGAATGCGCTGGCCGCCGGCCTGGCGGCGGCGGTAGCCGGTGCCCCCATGACAGCGATCCGGATAGCGCTCACCAGTTTCGAGGGGCTGGAACATCGTCTGGAGTTTGTCGCCGAGATCGGTGGCGTTCGCTACATCAACGACTCCAAAGGGACCAATGTTGGGGCGGTCGTCCGATCGCTGGAGAGTTTTACGAACCCCGTTGTACTCATCGCCGGTGGCAGGGACAAGCATGGCGATTTCGCGCCCCTCATCCCCCTGGTCCGCGAGCGGGTCAAACGGCTGATCCTGATCGGTGAGGCTGCTGAGATGCTGCGGCGCGTGCTCGCGTCTGTTTGTCCCACAGAGGTGGTGTCAAGTCTTGAGGAGGCAGTACGGCGCGCTGCGGCTGCCGCTTCGCCGGGAGAGGTTGTCTTGCTGTCTCCGGCCTGCGCCAGCTTCGATATGTTTACTGATTTTGAGGATCGTGGACGCGTCTTCAAGGCGGCGGTCCGAGGGCTTGTATCGTGACCGGTAAGCGTCTCTCCTACGACAGGCTGCTGTATAGCGTCTCGCTGTTGCTGGTCGGAGTTGGTATCATCATGGTCTATAGCGCGGGCGCCATTAAGGCCGGGGAGAAATACGACGACCCGTTCTTTTTCCTGAAAAAGCAGCTCCTCTGGGCCCTGATCGGGTTCGTGGCCATGGTCTGGGCCATGAACCGCGACTACCGTACCTTCCAGCAGTACGCGCCACTCTTATTCTTTTTTTCGGTGTTTCTTCTCATTCTCGTGCTGATTCCGTCAATCGGGGTAAAGATCAACAATGCCAGGCGGTGGATCCGGCTGTTCGGAATCTCCTTTCAACCGTCCGAGCTGGCCAAACTCTCCATTGTCCTCCTCATGGCCAGGCTCCTCGCCAAAAGAGCCGATCAGGAGGGGCAGTTCGTCAAACGCTTTTCCTTGCCGCTCATCCTCTCGGGAGTCGTGTGCGGTCTGATTATTTTACAGCCCCACTTTGGGATGGTGGGGATTCTGCTGTGTGCCGTCGTGGCGCTCTGTTTCGTGGCAGGTGTTCGCCTGAGCCACCTGGGCGCCGTAGTGCTCGTTGTTGCGGCGGTTGCCGTCGTGCTTGTCGTGACCCACCCGTATGCGCTCATGCGAGTGATGACGATGCTGGACCCTGCTCACGCCTCCACCAAAGCCATACACCAGACCAACCAGTCGATCTACGCATTGGGGCCTGGTGGACTCCTCGGGCGTGGGCTCGGCGACAGCCTTGGGAAGTTGGGCTATCTGCCGGAGTCCCATACCGAGTTCATCTTTGCCGTTGTCGGGGAGGAGACGGGACTTGTAGGGACGCTGTTACTGGTTTTCCTTTTCAGTATTGTGTTGTGGCGGGGGACTCGAATCGCACTTCGGGCGCCCGACCTGTTCGGTGCCTACACGGCGATGGGCATTACCTTTATCATCGTGGCCCAGGCCGCCGTCAATCTTGGGGTAGTCGTCGGACTGCTGCCTATTACGGGTTTGCCGTTGCCGTTGGTCAGCTTTGGCGGCACATCCCTGGTCATCACCTTGTTCTGTATCGGCATCCTGCTCAGCATCTCGCGTCGCCAGACGGCGAGAGGACGATTCGCATGAAGGCCATCATTGCAGGGGGCGGGACGGGCGGCCACCTCTTTCCCGCCATTGCGCTGGCTGAGGAGCTCAGGTCACGAACGACCGATCTACCGCTCCTGTTTGTTGGCGTCGAGGGAGGGGTTGAGGCATCGCTGCTGGCGAGGAGAGGGTGGGACTTTGAAGGGATCAGGGCCTCCGGTTTGCAGGGCAAGCGGTTTCTGTCGCGGCTTCGGAGTCTGACACTGATCCCCTCAGGCCTCATTCGGTCTCTGTCGATCCTTCGACGGTTCCGCCCCGATGTCGTGATCGGATTTGGCGGCTACGCCTCGGCCGCCGTCGTCCTGTCGGCAGTGCTTGCGAGGGTTCCGACGGTGATCCATGAACAGAACGCCTTACCAGGGCTGGCCAACCGATGGTTGGGGAAGATCGTTGATCGCGTCGCGGTTACCTTCGAGGGGGCGTCCGAGTTTTTCCCCAAAAGCAAGGTGCGAGTGACAGGCAATCCGGTCCGAACGGAGCTCTTTGGCGTAAGCAAGGTAGAGGCGGTAACCCGCTTGGATCTCGATCCGGATCGATTGACCGTTCTGATCTTCGGCGGCAGCCAGGGGGCGCATCGGCTGAACCAGTCGGTTATGGAGGCGCTCCCCCTGCTTGCGGACGAGCGAGAGCAGATTCAGTTCATCCATGCCACCGGTCTGCGCGATCTTGCTGTCGTCAGACAAGGATATGGTGTAGGGGGGTATCGAGCGGCGGTAGAGCCGTTCTTCCAGGCGATGGCCGTCGCGTATGCTGCTGCCGATCTCTGTGTCTGTCGGGCGGGAGCCGGCACCGTGGTAGAGCTCTGTGCTCTGGGCAAACCGTCGGTGCTCGTTCCGTTCCCCTTTGCCGCCAACGATCACCAGCGATACAATGCTGAAGCGGTGGTCGCTTCAGGCGGGGCCAGAATGGTCCTGGACCGCGAGTTGAGCGGCGCCGCGGTGGCCGAGATTATACGGACGTGTCTGCGCGACCGGGAGGGACTTGAGGCCATGGCGCGCAGGGCGAAGGCTCTGGCGAAGCCGGACGCGGCGATCCGTTTGGCCGATCTCGTCACAGGGACGGCGCGCCAGGCGCCAGGCGCCAGGTCCCACCTGTTCAAGCCGGACCTGCGACGCGAGACGGGGAGCTGCGAACATGTTTAAGAAGATCCGGCACATCCACTTCGTTGGGATCGGAGGGGTCGGGATGAGCGGGATTGCCGAGGTCCTCCACAATCTTGGCTATCAGGTCAGCGGCTCCGATCTGAAGGTGTCAGAGCATGCCCATCGCCTTCAGTCGCTGGGGATTACCGTTCAGATCGGCCACGATCCCGCTCACGTGCAGGAGGTCGATGTTGTCGTCCGATCTTCGGCGGTCTCTCCGGAGAATCCAGAGATTGTTGCGGCGAAGGTGCATGCCATTCCGGTTATTCAGCGAGCGGAGATGCTGGCTGAGCTGATGCGGATGAAGTATGGCGTGGCCGTTGCCGGTACCCATGGAAAGACTACCACCACCTCCATGGTGGCGACGGTCCTGGCCAAGGCGGGTCTTGATCCCACCGTGGTCATCGGAGGCAGACTGGATGCGCTCGGCAGCAATGCGAAGCTCGGGCGTGGCGAGTTCATGGTTGCGGAGGCCGATGAGAGCGACGGCTCGTTCCTCAAGCTGGCGCCCACCATCGCCGTAGTCACCACCGTCGATGCCGAACACCTCGATTACTACCGCGATCTACAGCAGATCAAGGAGACGTTTCTCGAATTCATTAATAAAGTTCCCTTCTATGGCTCCGCGATTCTCTGCCTCGATCAGGAACATATTCGAGACCTGCTACCCAGGATACAAAAACGTATCGTCTCGTATGGCTGTCACACGCAGGCCGATTTGACGGCGGAGGGAGTATCGCTCACCGGGCTCAGCTCCACCTTCAAGGTGAGGTTCAAGGGAGAGCCGCTGGGGGAGGTGCAACTCAGGGTTCCTGGAATGCACAATGTGTCGAATGCATTGGCAGCCATGGCAGTGGGCCTTGAGCTGGACATCGAATTTGCCACAATCCGGACGGCGCTCGGGGAGTTCTCCGGTGTCGTTCGACGTTTTCAGGTAAAGGGGAGTCCTCAGGATATCATGGTGGTGGACGACTACGCTCATCACCCGGCAGAGATCCAGGCTACACTCAAAGCGGCCAGAGATGGATTCGGACGGCGGCTGATTGTCATCTTTCAGCCGCATCGGTACAGCAGGACGCAACGGTTGCTCCCCGAGTTCGCCTCGGCCTTCGACTTCGCCGATCAGGTGATCATCACCGGGATCTATCCGGCAGGAGAGACGCCGATCGCCGGGGTCTCCGGTCGGCAGATTGCTGACGGAGTTGCCGGCCGGAAAGGACCGAAGGTTCTGTACGTGGAACGTAAGGAGGAGATCCCGGACCGGGTTGTCGAACTGGCCCGTTCGGGAGACCTGGTCATCACTATGGGCGCGGGCGATATCTGGAAGGCCGGTGAGCAGATTGTCAGCCGATTGCAAGGGGCAGCAGTCAGTAATCAGCCGTCAGGCATCAGCGAAAAGCCGATCGCCGAACGCCAATGATAGAAACGCTCAGTCTGCAGGAAAGGCTCCAAGGACTCATTAAGGGGCGGGTCCTCACAGAGGAGCCGCTCGCGTCGCACACCTATTTCCGGATCGGCGGCCCAGCCGAGGTGATGGTCTATCCCGCCGATCTTGAAGATGTGAAGGCCGTACTCAAGGTGGCACGGGAGGAGACAATCCCCGTTCTGATCCTCGGTGGTGGCAGTAACATGCTGGTGCCGGATGGGGGGATTAAGGGGCTGGTCATGAATCTCTCGCAAACCTTCCTGGAACTTGAGGCTGAGGTCTCCGGCGAACAGATCAGGTGCGGGGCCGGCGTGCGGACAAGCCGTTTGCTGGCCCTCTCTGCGATGAGAAGCCTGACGGGTCTCGAGGGGCTGACGGGCGTGCCGGGAACCGTTGGAGGGGCGATCAAGGGGAATGCCGGGACGTCCTTGGGCGCCATCGCTGATCATCTTGACTGGATTCGCCTTGTGGATTGCTCAGGCGAGGAGCGGTATCTCGCGCGGGTGGAGATCGACGCGGGTTATAGGCGCTGCATCCTTCCGACGGGTTCAGTGATCGTTGAAGCCTGCTTTACCCTCCGGCGCGCAGAGGCGGAAGAGATCAGGGGAACGATCTCGGCGTTGCTGGTGAGGAGAAATCTGACGCAGCCCGTAGAGGTCAGGTCGGCAGGGTGCATCTTTAAGAACCCTCCCGGCGATTTCGCGGGGCGTCTGGTGGAACAGGCGGGGCTTAAGGGGCTGCGGCGAGGAGGAGCGCAGATCTCTGAGAAACATGGTAACTTCATCGTAAACCTCGGTGGGGCTACGGCCGCAGAGGTGCTCTGGCTGATCGAGCGAGCCAGAGCCGAGGTGATGGTGAAGACAGGAGTGACGCTTGAACTGGAGATTCAGGTCGTCGGCTCGCCCATCGCGAGTTGAGGATAGCGCCGGGTTTCGCCCGAATCGCCGCTTCCTGAGATTGGAATCGACGGGGTCAGGATGGCAGCGCCAGAGCGTGACTCGCAGGGGCTCGCGGCGTGGTGTACGCCTGAGACGAGGCGCGCGCGCGACCACGCTTTCCATGTTGCTGGTCGGTCTGGGATGGCTGGCCTGGCAGCAGGCTCCGCGCTCTATGTCGATGCGCTATTTCCGGATCGGCGAGTTGCTTGTGGAAGGCAATCACCGTATACCAACCGCGGCGATTGTTGAGAGCTTGGGCCTGGCGCCTGATGCGAGCATTTTCGAGGTCGATTTGCGGACGCTTGCGGAGACTATCGCGCGGAATCCCTGGATTAAAACGGCGAGGGTGAGCAGGCGCCTTCCGGCAACCTTGCAAGTTCACGTATCGGAGCGCGCGCCATACGCCGTGGTGGTCGCCGATCGCGCCTACCTTGTCAGCGAGGATGGGCTGATCCTGCAGGAGGCCTCACCGGCAGAGATGTCGGACCTTCCGCTCTTGAGGCTGTACGCCGACCACCCGCTTGGGACGGGGGAGCGGATCGATCCCGTTCGCGTCGAACAGGGGGCGCGTTTATGGCAGCGGTTTTATCAGGGAGTGTTGGGACCGGATGTGCAGGCGAGGGAGATCCAACTGAAAGGCGACGGAAGCTACACGGTGTTGCTTGGCCAGGGATTGCCCTCTCTGCATTTTGGAGAGGAGGACGGTGTGCAGCAGCAGTTAGATCGATTCGCGCGGGTCCTTGAGATACGCGGGATCGCCTTGCGCGAGTTGGAATATGCCGATTTCCGGTTCGCCGATAAGGTGATCGTTAAGCATCGTTGCGGAGGTGACGGGGAATGAGGTCGAAATCGTCGGATGTGGAATCAGCCCATCGCAGGGTCTGAAGAAGGGTGTCGTCGTCAA
>UBJH01000221.1_pt1 | contig 23842 bp, 27 predicted proteins | sample 2193721 | NCBI WGS metagenome assembly UBJH01 (sample SAMEA4703186, study PRJEB27089) | metagenome | reverse complement strand
GAGAGTTGACTTGACACTAGTAGCAGGAGCCGAAAATGAATATGGTATAGTAAGGGCATGGTTTAATGATGAAAATGCAACCGTAAATGGAGTTCAATTAAAGATAGGGGAGCCGGTTGAAATAAAAGTTGAAGTCATGTCAAAAATAAATGGACATGTTACAATAATATTACAAGAACCAGGGTTTACAAAAGCTTTTAAAGTATTATCCGGGCCAAGCAAAGAGGATGAAAAGATTTCCAATCTAAATATTGAATCTGGCTGGTCAAAAATATATACGTGGAAACTAACTCCAAACGATGCTTGGGAAAATGGAAATGCGCCCATCAACTTATTAGTTAAATTTTATAATATAAAATCTAAAAATGACAAAATTATCCAATTTACCATCGCCAATCCCTACATCCTCGACGAGCAGTATACCGGCGCCGCTACTACTCCCGCGCCGGAAATAACGGGAACGGGCGCTGCGGCGAAACCGGCGCCGTTCCCTTCCATGCTTTTTGTCTTTATGGCACTGCTTATGGCGTGGGGCTTCAGACGTGGAACCGGTGCAGGTCTCAGATTATATCCATTCAGAAAATCATTTTTTTTGAAATGAACTGTCTATGAAATCCTTATGTTGCTTCGACCAGACTTTGTTTGGGGTCGCTTTGATCCACTCAACATATCTATCAATGAAATCCAATCGTTCTTTGAAATTGGCCTTTTTTTCTTTTTTCAATTCTTCAATATCAACTTTCATCGAATTCTTAAAGGTACTTTTTAACTTTATTTTATCATCTTTGAATTCCATCATCATTCCAGCCCATACATATCCTTTAATCCATGCCCTGTAGCAATACATACAACTGTACCTTCCAGCTTATTCTTCAGATAACCGGCATATGAAACAGCGCCGCTTGGTTCAACAAAAATTCCGTTGCGGGAAAGCAAATTACGCGCCAATAGTACCTCGTTATCTGTGATCTTTATGGCAAAGCCTCCTGAATCCCTTATCGCCCTGAGTGCGGCCAGTCCATCTATCGGATCACCGCATGCAATAGCTGTTGCTATTGTTTTGGGGTTTCTTACCGGAATTATTTCTTTTACTTTATTTTCCCAGGCATTCGCCACTGGCGCGCAATTTTCAACCTGGACGCCTGTGATCCGGGGTATTTTATCAGTTATTCCCACAAGCGTAAGTTCGCGGAAGGCTTCATAAATGCTCCATATCAGTGTTCCATTACCGACCGGCACTACAATATGATCGGGAACATGCCAGTACAACTGGTCTGCTATCTCAAATCCAATTGTCTTTGTGCCTTCGCTGCGCCATGGATAATCTCCTGTAAGGAATGAATCGCTGTTTGACATCACAAATTCTTCCGCACGCTTCATGGCAACAGAATAGTCCCCTGCCACAGGTATCGTTTGCGCACCGTATGCTTTTATCTGTGTGATCTTTTCTTTTCCCACTATATCCGGAATGAACACTTTGCATTCGATGCCGGCAAAAGCCGCATATGCAGCCATGGAAGCGCCCATATTGCCAGTGGATGCAAGCGCCACTTTTTTCTTTTTAAACTCAATGGCTTTTGTTATTTCAAGAGCGGATCCCCTGTCTTTAAAGGAGCCTGTTGGGTTTGCAGCCTCGTATTTTATGAACAAGCGTCCTGTTTTTGAAAGTCTTTTGTTTTCAAGAAGAGGTGTCCCACCTTCACCCATTGAAATGCATTTTGAAAGGTCTTTTACAGGCATGAAAGCCCAGTATTTCCAGTATGTCGGGGGAGTGCGCATGAATTCATCGCGAAGAATTACTTTCTTTATTGATTTGTAATCATATTCAGCATCCACCGCAGAGCCGCACTCGCACCTTGGAATTGGTAATCGCTCTATTTCATAGGGTTTATGCAGCCTTCCACAATTAAAACATCTAAAACCTGTAACGTAAACCATGAATATGGAAGGCTACTTGATTAGCTCCATATCCTCGCCGCAGCAGACAAGGGTTCCTCCGCCTGCTTTTGTTACAACGACCTCATTTCCACAGATATTACATTTATATTTTTCACCGGTTTTTTCTACGCCCATTGGTTTAACTTCCTGATTATACATTATTTATAGAGAAACTATTTAATCTTTTACATTATTTTTATTATTAGCATGAAAGGATTGGTGAGGAAATCATTGCAGACTTCAGAAAGAGCTCGGGGTGGAAATATTGAAAATTGAAAATATTAAATATTTAATCTAAAAAGTTTCATTTCTTTATTTGTATAACCCTGGAAACCCGGGTGGTTGAAGATCATCGGTGAACATATATACGATCGCTCCCGATGCATATCCCATCATCTGCATTGCTCTTGTAATTTCTTCCAAATTCCCTCACAGGATATAGTCCACTTGAAAGAATTGTTCCCAAAATTAGCGTAATTATGATCAAAGCCCAAAAAGAGGAAAGGGGATATAATCCCTTTTCAGTGGCAAAATAGTGTAGAGTAATTAGCAGACTGTAGAGAATGAGGATTGAATGAATAACAAAATAGCTGCTCCATGAAAAGCCAGTAAGTCCAACAAAAATGGCAGGCAATAATATCCAGAATAAGTAAATAATCTTTTCCTTCTTTTTGCAGGTAGCGGATACTGTAAAACATCCAGTGCTCTAACTACAAGCGCTATTGTTGATATAATCAAGAATAATGAAAGTGCATGATGAAATGTAGACCCTTTCAATGTTCTTTGGAGCAAAAAAAGGGAAACTGAAGCGAACACTCCGTTTAATAACCCGGCTTTCCAGTTATATAATCTGCTGCCCAGCCAGAAGATGACTGTAATTGTTGCAGCACCAAGGAACGGAGGCAACAATCCTTCTGCCAGAGTTATACTTGACATGCCAAAATTGATGGGAATGATGTCAAATAATTTGCCAGCGAATGCCAGAAGATATGCCATGCCGGTTGATATAATGGAGCAGAACTGAATGGGTCAGGAACAACCGGATGACCATATGAGTAAATATATTCTGCCTGTCTTGACATGTATGCAGGATTGGCAACATGCGTATCCCATGTTCCTCCAGATAAACGTTCTCTGGAAAAGCATAATAGAAAACGAGGATATATGACCTGATACGTTTCATAAGAAAGGTGAATAATATGTATTTTGAAAAAGCAGGTAAAGAGAACACTCAAAGAACTCTACAAATTGCTAAAGAAGAGGCGTTAAAACGCGGAATCGACCATATCGTTGTTGCATCAACCTTTGGAGATACGGGACTTGCTGCCGCCCAGATGCTGAAAGACACAGGAATAAAATTGATAGTGGTTACTCATAATACAGGTATTAGAGAGCCAAATCTTCAAACGTTTGACCCTGAAATAAAAAAGAAAATCGAGAGTATGGGTGGAAAGGTTTATACAGGAACTATGGTTTTGAGAAGTCTTGGGACAGCACTTAAGGAAAGAGGATCTCTATCTCATGAGCAGACTGTGGCTGATACCCTGAGAATTTTTGGTCAGGGAACAAAAGTGGTTGTTGAGATTGTAGCTATGAGTGCAGATGCTGGACTGATCCCATTCTCAGATGTTATTGCAGTAGCCGGAACAGGTACGGGAGCGGATACTGCTACCGTGATTAAAGCTAATTCTTCAAATAGATTTTTTGACATTAAATTAAGGGAATATCTGGTTAAACCACTTGATTTTTAGAGTTGGGGATTGAGAAGGTCTATCCTTTAGCAGCCATTTAAACCTTCTTTGTCCACAATCCTCAATCCTGTTCCTTTTAACTACGATTGCATGAATTTCATATCCAATTCAATCGTATTGTGCACCTGTTGGCTGTTCTGCCTTGCGTGCTCTCAGTTTTGCATAGAAGTCTTTTTGTCTCTGTTTCTCTGATGGGTCTTCTTTTGCAACTTTGACGTTCTGCGCATTCTCTGCATTGTCCATTGAGTTTTCAAGTCCTGCCATTGTTTTTCACCTCCTGTTTTTTGATTATAATAATTAATCATTAGTAACCTGTATTTAAGCCTAACGCACCACCTGTTATTATATTTTAAAAGAACTTTTTCTTGAAACGATAATCTCGAGCCGGGCTCCTTCATTAGTGCTGTGCATAGCGAATTGTTTGTATAATACAACCGTTGTTCCCTGAGATTCACTTTACTTAAAGTTGAAAATGATTTCACCATGTTTTAATCAGGTTAAATTTGGGTATAATATTGGAAAAGCCATTTAAATCATAAAGTGAAACACTTTACGATTACCTCATAAAGCAGGATGTCAAATATAGGGCAGTAATGGCTATAGTAGTCGTTCTATCGACATTAATTATAATTGGATATCAAAAAAAGAGGGGAATTAAAACCTGGCTTATAATTTTGAAAATTTTTATTTTAACTCCCCTATCTCAATAAATAATTTAGGACTTTTTGATCACGAAATAAATTAAATGGTTTGATGAGCTGACTCCTTGTTGATTTCCGCAGGGCATGCGGCACCCTCGTAACACAAACATTTCTATTTTCTTTGCCGCGCTCTATATGCTTTCTGATCCCATCCATTCCAAATATTCGAGAGTATCGGGAATCAAGCCATACACGCTTCTGAGTCCACGACATGCCTGATACCATGAAGGAATACAACCTTTGGACATTGTAACGCTTCGATTTCCAACTGTAAGGACTCTACATCAGATTCCAAACTGTTCTTTCGATAAATAAACAAAGCACCTCTATTTAATATTCCTATTATTATACCTTAATAATATTTGACATGATTAATTGACATGATTAATAATATTTATATTCAAGTATCGCTAACTTGAATAAACATGTATATCATTCCATTACAGGCAATTGTGCTTTATTTAATTTCAGCCTACTTACATCGCTCCCTGTCATCAGTATCGAAAACTCTGTACATTCTTCTTATGCTGCCCGGAACGATCGCTCATGAAACCAGTCACGCATTAGCCGCTTTGCTTATGGGTGCACATATCACAAAATTCAGCGTCTTCCCATCAGGGGACACGTTAGGACATGTAGAATATACTTCTCCAAAGATACCTCTCATTGGAAATTTTGTCATTTCGATCGCCCCATTGATAGGATGTCCGGCAATATTGCTGCTTATTAGCAGCTACTTTGGATTGCATTTTGATCTTAAGCCAGGCTCTTTTGACATACTTACAGAAACAAGATCCTTGCTCGATGGAACTCTTTCCTTTATCACAGGGCTTGATTACTTGAACTGGAAAACCTATGTTTTCTTTTACTTTGCACTGACCCTGGGGGCAGGCGCAGCACCCAGCAAAACCGATATCATGAGCATGCTTCCAGGTCTGATAGTAATTGTGGCGGTGATCTATGCATTGAACTACTTTGAGGTCAACATTCAATTCCTGAATATAATATTCTCCTCTTTAAGTGGAGCTCTTTCAATTGCGATAATTCCATTACTCGCTGTGACGGTCATTGTTGCGATGCTGAAGTTGATAGGGGTTGTAAAATCACTATAGGAATTCCTTTGGAAATAGAATCTAAGTTTGTAGAAAACATCCCTCTTATCCGAACAAAGTTATGAATTAATAATTCAACAACACTAAAATTTATTATTAGAACAATCAATTAAACAAAAGAATAACATGAGCAAACTCAGTGAAATAATAAAGAAAAAAGGTCCAATTCGAAAAGTTGGCGTAATAGGCATGGGTTATGTGGGGATCCCATCAGCGGTTTTATTTGCAGAAAAATTTGATTTCGTATGGGGTTTCCAGAGAGCATCCCAGAGTTCAGGCTATAAAATAGAAATGCTCAACAACGGGATAAGCCCCCTCAAAGGAGAAGAACCAGGTCTTGAAGACCTGATAAAAAAAGTCCGTTCACAGGGTAGATTTGAAAGTACATCAGATTTCTCCAGGATCAAAGACGTGGATGCAGTCACACTTGCTATACAGACCCCATTCAAAGATAAGGGAGAGCTTGAGCCTGATTTCGGGGCGCTTGAAGAAGGTATCCGACAGATAGGCAAATATCTCAATGAGGGTGTTCTCGTGGTTCTTGAATCCACGATCACGCCAGGAACGACGAAGGATTTGGCGGCAGATATACTGAAGAAAGAATCCGGACTTATACCGGGTGAAGATTTCGCCCTTGCTCATGCTCCAGAAAGAGTGATGGTGGGAAGGCTTATTCGAAATATCCAGGAACATGACAGGATAGTGGGCGGAATAAATAAAGAAAGTACAGACCGCGCAGTTGAGCTTTACAGCCCTGTCCTTACAACAGGCAAGATCATAGCCATGGATTCAACAGCGGCAGAAGTAACGAAAACTGCGGAGAACACTTTCAGGGACTTACAGATCGCTGCCATGAATGAGCTTGCCCTGTATTGTGAAGCCATGAGAGTAAATGTCTATGATGTAAGAACAGGTATTGACAGCTTAAAAGGCAACGGAATAACAAGAGCTGTGCTTATTCCAGGCGCAGGTGTCGGCGGGCATTGTTTGACAAAGGATACATATCACCTCGAAAGGGGAGTCAAAATATCCGGTTCAAAACTGGATTATCCTGAAAATTCTGAATCTCTTTATGTCCTTGCACGAAAAATAAATGATTTCATGCCTATTCACATGTATAATCTTACCCAGGAAGGATTAACGCGTGCCGGCAAGAAATTCAAGGGTTCAAAAATTGCCCTGCTCGGATGGGCTTTCCTGAACAACTCGGATGATACGAGAAATACACCTTCTAAACTTTATTATGACATGGTGATAAAAGCCGGGGCCCAGGTCAGTGTTCATGATCCATATGTTCTTGAGGATGGAAACCTAAAAATTTCCCAGGATCTGGAAGAATGCATAAAAGGAGCTACAGCGATAGTTATCTTTACGGGACATAAACATTATTTAGACCTGAAAGCCACTACTTCCAAAAAATTATCAGGACATTCGCATCCCATCATTATAGATGGCAGGAATATTGTTGACCCTGATGCTTTCATCAAAGAAGGATTTGTTTATAAGGGCATCGGGCGTGGAGATAAAAACTATCACCCTGTTATTTGAATAAATTTTCCGTGAAAATTTATCTCCGTGGCTTCAAAGGGTTGAGAATACCCCTTTCCGACAGGAAGGGGATGAATCAGACCCTTTGCATATGTATTTTTTTAGACCGATTAACTATATATTTCATTCATATCTTTCATAATCCTGTTGATATTGTTCACCTGCTATGGCGCACATGGTCGAAACGACTTAAACGTAACATCCTATTCCTGTCTTTCGTAAAGCCGAACTGGATAAGGGATGTGACATAGTACGGCGGGTATCGCCGGAATTCAAGCTTGTCTGAGAATCCAGTAGGTATTCTATGAAGCAGGAAGCCCCTTTTGAAAGCAAGGGGTAGTTCACTTGATCCCTATTGCCTTTCCTTTTTGATATGATTCGATAGCAGCCATTGCAGTCTCAAGTGCATGCCTGCTTGTTTCACCGTCTGAAATTACAGGAGTATCATCCCTCACGGATTTGATAAAATGTTCGAGTTCATTTTTCAAAGGTTCTTTGTATTCGACCTTGGCCGTCCTGATCCATGCTTCATCATGCAATTCAACTGTCTGTTTCATATAATCAAGATATGCAACGCCTTTTAATCCTATTGCTGTAAGATTTCGAATTTTATGTGGCGTCAGCCAGTTCGTTTCCACCATTCCTGAAAGATTGGTGGCGCATCTTAAAAGGATAGATGCATGGTCTTCAAAAGAATGAATATCTTTACCTGCGATCGTATATACCTCATTGATCTTCTTTCCATAGAGGTATGAAATAACATCAATATCATGCACTCCCAGGTCCATTATTATGCCGACATCGCGTATGCGTGGATTGAATGGCCCGACCCTTCTTGTAGATATGGATACTATCTTACCTAGCAGGTTTGAATCAACTATTTCTTTTAGTTTAGAGACTGCCGGGTTGAATCTCTCGATGTGCCCGACCATCAGCTTTAGTTTAGCATCATGAGCCGCATTTATCATCTTGTCTGCATTTTCAAGAGTATCGGCGATAGGTTTTTCGACAAGCAATTGAGTTCCTGAATTGATAACATCCATTGCAACACTATGATGAAAAGTCGTTGGAACGACCACACTTACTGCGTCAAGTTCATGTTCCAGCAATTCCCTGGGGTCAAAATAAGGGGTGGTATTGTTTAATTTTGCAAGCGAAATAGCCCGGTTCCTGTCCGTATCACATATTCCAACAAGTTCAACATCTTTCATTTCACTATAAATCCTTATGTGGTGTTGCCCCATGGCACCGCCACCAATTACGCCAACTCTCGTTTTGATCACCTGTGTAAATTTATTTTTTAATATAATTAATAATAAACTTATTTTGAATAAATAAAGTTAAACAAAGAGTAATAAGGAAACAAATTATTTAAATATATCGAAAATTAAATAATGAGCATAAGTCACATGATTTATTTAAAAAAAGAATTTGAACCTGTAGTTTTATGCGAGGGATGGGATTCGAACCCACGAACTCCTACGAGAATGGACCCTAAATCCATCGCCTTTGACCTGACTGGGCTACCCTCGCATTTTGTACCTCCGAGCCTTCAGATGATCCTTATCACATAAAAGCTTTGATGTTTGGAATAATCAGGAAAAATTCTAAAAATTGAAATTATCAGGAGGTACGTGGGCAGGTAATCAACTTAATCCTCACTCCCCAGCCTGCCTACGCACTACAATGATAGTATGTAGTAGCACCAAGAAATAGCTAATTATCATTGGAGTACTACCGAAACACTAAAACCTTTTATTAAACAGTGGATGAAAACAAAACATCAATAGGCATCGTATCCATAAAGTACAAAAATGAAAGGTATATACTTCCTGATCCTCAAATTGAATAACAACATCGACCTGGCCATAGGAAAACTCGGGACTTTTCATTTCAATACCGGATATTACTATTACATCGGCTCAGCTTTTGGAACCGGAGGATTCAAGCGCGTCACAAGACATTTCAATGTGGCTTCGGGTAAAAACAACACCAGAAAATGGCACATTGATCACCTTCTTCCCCATTCGGAAGTGATATGTGCCGTACTATTGCCGACAGGTGAAGCCCTTGAATGCAAAGCTGCACAAACGCTCATAGGATTTTCAGAATTGATCCCTGGCTTTGGGTGCAGCGACTGCGCATGCAAATCGCATCTTTTTTTCAGCGAAAAGGATATCAAGGACAATATAATAAGGATCGCAAATAAGCTGACAGAAAACGAAAGTATCATTATTTATCCCGGCATATAGGGACTACATGGACATCGGAATAATCGGAGGCTCCGGATATACAGGCGGGGAATTGATGCGCCTTCTTTCGCAGCACCCGGAAGGAAACATCAAAGCAGTTACTTCACGCAGCAGGAAAGGAGAGAAAGTCAGCGATACTCATAAACATCTTCGAAAAATTTTTGATCTTGAATTTGAAGACCTGACTCCCGAAGAAGTCGCTTCCCGCTGCGACATCGTTTTTACAGCTGTCCCTCATGGCGCCGCTATGCAGGTTGTGCCCGCACTTATTGATGCAGGCATTAAGGTAGTAGACCTTAGCGCCGATTATCGTCTCAAAACAGATGTTTTTGAAAATACCTATAAACTCAAACACACAGACCCGCGCGAAGTGGTATACGGCATTCCCGAACTTCATCCTGAGGTCCGGTCACAACAATTTATTGCAAATCCCGGCTGTTACCCAACAGGCGCCACACTTGCAGCCGCGCCTCTTGCCAATGCAGGACTGATCGAGCGCGTAGTATTTGATTCAAAAAGCGGGATATCAGGCGCTGGAGTAGAGCCAAGCGTTGTTTCCCATTATCCGAACATGGCCGAGAATATCCAGCCATACAGGCTCACAACACATCGGCACCGCGCTGAAATCGTTCAGGAACTTACGCGGCTTGATGGCAATCTGAAAAGCATCAGCTTTACACCGCATGTTATTCCTTCCGTGCGGGGAATTCTCACAACTGCGCATATTTTCGTAAAGAAACAATTGAGCCAGGAAGATGTCAGCACGATATATGGTGATTTTTACGGGGATAAACCATTTATTAGGCTGATAAAAGGCATACCCATGCTGGGAAATGTGCGCGGTTCTAATTTCTGCGATATAGGTTTTGAAGTAGAAACGGGAAGCTACAGGATAGTTGTGATATCGGCAATTGACAACCTGGTAAAAGGAGCATCAGGCCAGGCTATCCAGAACATGAACCTGATGTTTGGTATTCCTGAGACAACAGGTCTCTGGTCCCCCGGTTTTGCTCCATGAGGTGTTATTATGAAAATAGAAGATGTTATGAATAAAGATGTTATTACCTGTGCGCCTGGTGACTCATTAAGCCATCTGGCAAACCTGTTCAAAGAGAACCATATCAGCGGATTGCCTGTTGTTGACAAAGGAAAAGTAGTGGGGCTTGTTTCGGAAACTGACCTTTTAAAATTATTCAAAATGCCGGAATATTCAAATGAATTGTGGCTTCCAAGTCCCTTTGAAATAATTGAAATACCCATAAGGAATCTTGTACAGATCGAAGAGACTAAGAAAAACCTTGAAAACCTTAAGTTGCGGCCTGTAAAGGATATAATGACAAAGGATGTCCATGCAATTTCACCCCAGGACGACCTGGAAGATGCTTCAAGTATTATGGTAAAATATAAAATTAACAGGCTGCCAGTCATCGACAATGGAAAGCTTGTCGGAATAGTTGCAAGAAGTGACATTTTAAGGGGCCTCTCCGGTGCAATGACATGAAAACGATCAAAGGTGGTATATGTGCCGTAAAAGGTATAAGAGCTAATGGGACCAAGGAGGGGAAAAATGGGCTTGCGATCATGGTTGCAGATGCCCTGGAACTTGAAACTGCGGGAGTTTTTACGAGAAACAAAGTGATAGCAGCACCGTTAATTGTCACAAAAGCTTCTATTGAAAAGGGCAATTTAAAAGCGATAATTGCCAATAGCGGATGTGCAAATGCATTTACAGGGGAAAAAGGCCTGATCGATGCAAAATGGATGGCCGAGATCCTGGCAAAAAAATTGAAATGCTTTCCTTTTGAGATAGGAGTAGCCTCAACCGGAGTGATCGGGAGAAATCTTGACAGGACATGGATCGAAGGACATCTTGACGGGGTATTTGGTCAGCTTTCAGATACGGAAGAATCAGCTAAGGCTGCTGCAAGAGCCATTATGACAACTGACCTTGCCTTAAAAGAAATAGCTATAGAGCTTGATAATGGTGTGCGGATCGGGGGTATCGCGAAAGGTTCAGGGATGATCGAACCAAATATGGGCACGATGCTTGCTTTTATATTTACGGATGCCATTTTATCAAAAGTTACACTTGATGCTGCCTTAAGAAAGGCAGTTGATAAGAGTTTTAACATGTTAGTAGTAGATGGTGATACAAGCACAAATGACATGGCGCTCTTAACTTCTACAGGATATTATGAATGCGAAGAAGATGTTTTCCAGGAAGGGCTTATTCATGTGTGCATCAGCCTTGCAAAAATGATAGCAAAAGACGGCGAAGGAGCAAGCAGACTGGTGGAAGCAAGGGTTACAGGAGCACGTAGCGCGAAAGATGCGCGACGGGCCGCAAAGGCGATAGTGCGCTCCCCACTTGTAAAAACAGCGATATTCGGTAAAGACCCGAACTGGGGAAGAGTGGTTGCAGCTGCCGGCTATTCAGGCGCTGATATTGATCAGGATAAGATTTCTCTTAAGTTCTCTGATAATAAAAATGAGGTTTTGCTTGTTGACACTGGAAAAATCGTAGAAGGGAAACTCGATGAACTGAAGGGAATTATGGAAAGCAAAGAGATCATCATTGAGGTGGATATTGGTATCGGAAATTTCGGCGCGATTGCCTGGGGCTGCGATCTAACGTATGATTATGTGAAGATCAATGCTATGTATACCACTTAAATAAATATAGAACTTAAATCTCCATAAACCGCGCCGCCTTTCCCAGTTCCTCCTCGATCCTGAGCAGTTGGTTATACTTCGCGTTCCTCTCGCTCCTTGCCGGCGCTCCTGTCTTTATTAGCTCTGCGCCGATAGCCACGGAGATGTCCGCGATCGTTGTATCCTCTGTCTCTGCTGACCTGTGGCTTACCACGACCTTGAACCTGTTCTTCTGGGCAAGCCTTGCAGCATCAAATGCCTCTGAAAGCGTGCCTATCTGGTTCACTTTAAGGAGAAGCGCATTACCTGCTTTCATTTTTATTCCGTGTTCAAGACGCTTCACATTTGTCACAAAAAGATCGTCGCCTATGATTATTGTATCCTTAAGTTTTCTTGTCAATTCTGCAAAATCCTCGAATGATTCTTCCTCGAATGGGTCTTCAATAGAGAGGATGGGGTATGTTTTTACAAGGTCAGAATAGAAATCAATCAATTCTTCGCTTGAGAGTTTCTTGCCATCAACTTTGTATTTACCGTCTTTATAAAACTCGGTTGCAGCAGAATCAAGACCGATGGTTATCTTCTTATTATATCCTGCTTCTTCTATTGCGCCCATAAGCGCATCAAGGGCATCTGTTGTATTTTTTAGCGGCGGGGCATAACCGCCTTCGTAGCCCACATTGACCGCAGAATTCCCGTATTTTTTTACAAGTATTGCGCCCAGGGTATGGTAAGTCTCAGCGCCCATGCGAAGGGCTTCGGAAAAGGTCTTTGCGCCGCCAGGTTGTAACATGAATTCCTGTATTGCAAGTTCGTTTCCGGCGTGTTTACCTCCATTTATGACGTTCATCGTGGGAACTGGAAGCGTGAATGCATTTGTTCCGCCAAGATAACGGTATAGTGAAATCCCCAGTGAATCCGCTGCAGCATGAGCCACGGAAAGTGAAACTCCAAGAATAGCATTGGCGCCAAGCTTTGATTTATTCTCTGTCCCGTCAAGCTCAAGCATTATCGCATCTATTTCGCGCATGTCGCGCACGTCAATACCAAGGAGCACTTCCTGGATTTCTGTGTTGACATTGTTCACGGCTTTCATGACGCCTTTTCCAAGATAACGCTTATCTTTATCCCTTAATTCAAGCGCTTCATTCGTACCTGTTGATGCGCCAGAAGGAACGCTTGCGCGCCCGAATCCGCTTTCTGTAAAAACGTCAACTTCCACTGTGGGATTTCCCCGTGAATCTAAGATTTCTCTTGCATGGATGTGCTCGATTGTAAACAATGAATATCACCTTTTAATACTTTTTATATATTAGAATATACTTGATAGTTCACAGAAATAAAAACCCTTCTAGCAAAATTATTGTTTCTCTTCCCACTTCGTTATTTGACGATGCTCGTTTCGTTAGTTATATATGCCTTCAAATCGTTACCTCGCTTCAACATGACAGAAAAAGCAGATATTGCCCCAACTCCTGCCTCTCCTAATTCTGGTAATCCTCCCTTAATGAACGGTTCTTATCATGACCTGAAGAACAGACTGGCTGAAAAAATGGCGGGGGAGATCACTTTATCGGATAATCCTGGAGAAACATTAAAGAAATGGCGAGCTGGCTTTGATATATCACAATCGGACCTGGCTTCTTTTCTTAAAGTTTCCCCTTCAGTGATAAGTGATTATGAAAGCGGAAGGAGAAAATCCCCTGGGATTTTCATCGTTAGCAAGATAGTGGAAGCAATACTTGAAATGGATACTGCACGTGGGGGCGCAAAAATCCGTTCTTATGAAGGAATGCTCCGGGGTGGTTTTAGCGCTGACGCCATATATGAAATTCATGAATACCTTTCCCCGATGTCCATAGAAGAACTCATAAAACTTGTGAACGGGGAAGTGGTTTACAGCCCTCCGGCTGAACATATAAAACCATTGTATGGCTATACCATTGTGGACAGCCTCAGGGCGATCCTGCAGTTATCTTACAATGAATTCCAGAAGTTATACGGCTGGAGCTCGGAAAGAGCGATGATCTTCACCCAGATATCAACAGGAAGATCGCCTATGGTAGCCCTGAGGGTAACAAACCTGAAGCCAGCATTGGTGGTCATCCATGGAATTCCGGGATCACAGGTAGATAAAATTGCCGCCAAAATAGCAGAGATTGAACATGTTCCGCTTATTGCAACGGTCATGCCAATGCCAGAACTGATCCTGGCCCTCCGGTCACATGATCTTAGACATTAAAATTTTTATTTAAATAATAAACAAAAAACCGAGGTAAAAAAATGAATGTTGGAATCGTTTCATATGGCGCTTACATACCCATATACAGGATACGGGTCGAGGAGATAGCAAAGGTTTGGGGCGCAAACGCAAATAGCATAATTGACGGGCTTATGGTTTTTGAAAAATCAGTGCCGGATCTTGATGAGGATACAATAACGATCGCAGTAGAAGCTGCACGTCATGCAATAAACAGGGCAGGAATAAATCCTGAAAAAATAGGAGCCGTATATACTGGTTCGGAAAGCCACCCTTATGCGGTTAAGCCTTCAAGCACAGTTGTAGCTGAAGCTATCGGGGCTACACCGGATATTACAGTGGCTGATTTTGAATTCGCATGCAAGGCCGGAACTGCTGCTATCCAGACATGCATGGGCATGGTAGAAACAGGAATGATCGAGCTTGGTATGGCAATTGGCGCCGATGTTTCACAGGGCGCGCCCGGAGATGCACTTGAATATACTGCTGCCGCAGGTGGAGTGGCTTATATCATCGGAAAGAAAGACCAGGTTGCAAATATCGAATCCACATATTCATATACTACAGATACGCCGGACTTCTGGAGAAGGGAAGGGATGCCTTATCCGGAACATGGAGGAAGGTTCACGGGAGAACCAGGATACTTTAAGCACGTTTCATCAGCTGCCGAGGGTCTTATGAAAAGAATGGGCACAAAACCTTCAGATTACAATTATGCAATATTCCACCAGCCAAATGGCAAGTTCCCCACGCGCGTTGCAAAAATGCTTGGTTTTTCCAGTGAGCAAATAAAACCCGGACTTGTTGTTCCGCGTCTTGGAAATACATATTCGGGTTCATGCATGATGGGCCTTGCAGCCACTCTTGATATTGCAAAAGCCGGAGACCGGATATTTATGACTTCATTCGGTTCAGGCGCCGGAAGTGATGCATTCAGCTTTATGGTTACAGACAGGATAGAGGAAATACGAAATGGGGCGCCAGCCGTTGAAAAATTGCTGGCTGATCCTATATATATCAATTACGCGACCTATGCAAGACATAAGAATAAAATCAAATTATAAAAATCAAATGAATCAAATTTAGGTGAAATAATGAGAGATGTGGCAATTATCGGAGTCGGATGCACGGAATTCGGCGAATTGTGGGATAAATCCTTCAGGGAATTATTTGTAGAAGCTGGAGTGAGCGCGATAGAAGATGCCAATGTCCAGGGTGGAAAGATCGATGCGCTTTATGTGGGAAATATGAGCGGCGGGCGATTTATTGAACAGGAGCATCTCGGAGCGCTCATTGCGGATTACTCCGGTTTAGCCAGCCTTCATATCCCTTCAACGCGCGTGGAAGCAGCCTGCGCATCGGGCGGACTGGCACTGCGCCAGGGAATTATTGCAGTGGCATCAGGTTATCATGATATTGTGATAGCAGGAGGGGCTGAAAAAATGACCGATGTGGGTGTTGAGACAACAACGGATGCTCTTGCAGCGGCTGCTGACAGGGAATGGGAAGGTATTATGGGCGCCACGTTCCCAGGCCTGTATGCTATGATCGCACGGCTTCACATGTATAAATATGGTACAACACAGGAACAGCTGGCAGCAGTGGCGGTCAAGAACCATCACAACGGCACCATGAATCCAAAAGCGCAGTTCCAGAATGAAATTTCAATTGAAACTGTACTTAATTCTCTTATGGTCGCAGATCCTCTGCGTGTCTTTGACTGTTCCCCCATCACAGATGGCGCTTCGGCTGTGGTCATCGCTCCTGCTGAAATCGCCAGGAAATATACGGATACCCCGATCTACGTAAAAGCGTCAGCACAAGCAAGCGGGACTATTTCGCTTCATGACAGGCCAGATATTACAACCCTTGATGCGACTGTCGCAGCAGCGAGCTGGGCTTATAAAATGGCAAAACTCAAACCAAAGGATATTGGTTTTGCCGAAGTTCATGATTGTTTCACGATCGCCGAGATCTGTGCTATTGAAGACCTTGGATTTGTTAAGAAAGGAGAGGGCGGAAAGGCTACAGAATCAGGCATGACAGCCCTTGGAGGAAAAATCCCTATAAATCCATCCGGGGGATTAAAAGCATGCGGCCATCCTGTCGGAGCTACGGGTGTAAAACAGGCTGTTGAAATTACACTTCAACTGCGAGGTGAAGCCGGGAAACGGCAGATAGAAGGCGCCGATATTGGTCTTACGCATAATGTAGGAGGTTCGGGCGGCACTGCTGTCGTTCATATTTTCGGGAGGGAAAAATAATTATGTCAGTCCCAAGATTTTGGAGAAGGCTTAAAAACCTTTATAATCTCATAGGAACGCACTGTGAAAAATGCGGTGGTTTTTTCTATCCGCCCAGGAACATGTGCCCCAAATGCAGAAGGAATGGTATAGTAAATCCGTTCAAATTCAAAGGCGCGGGTATTGTTGTTACATATACGATCGTGCATACTGCGGCGAAAGATTATGCTAAACTTACGCCATATATTCTTGCCATAATACAACTGGATGAGGGCCCAAGGCTTACGTCCCAGGTAATATGCGACCATTCACATATCCATATTGGCCTGAGGGTCAAATCAGCTTTCAGGAGGCTTGGTGAGGAAAGCGACAAAGGAATGATATATTATGGGACAAAATTTGTACCGATGGAACCAAAACCCTGATTATTTTATTCATTTTTCAATTATTAGTTACATTCATTATAGTGTATGGATTATATAAGCACAGATGAATAATCTTCAAAATGCATCCATGACAGAACAGGAGCTGCGTGAGAAAATAAACCAGGTTTTTTCTATCTATGATATCCAGCATGCGGATGGCAATATTTATTTTTTTGGCACGCCAAAGGAAGATATAAGAATCATCTTCCAGAAGCTATGGCCGCTACTTTCTGAAAAAGGTTTCCAGTTCACAATTAAATACGATCTTGGTGAACACATTCTCATAGCATCGCCATTCTCACCTGCAAAAGAGCGCCGCTGGATAAATTATGTCCTGGCTATTGCTACCATATTTACCACGATGATAGTTGGTTCTCTTCTGTTTGGCGGCCATCCGGACATATCCCCCGCTGATGTCATGAAAGGATTACCTTTTACTATCGCGATCATGACAGTGCTTGGCTCGCATGAGGCAGGACATTATATAGTCGCGAAAAAGCATGGTATGCAAACGTCTTTGCCTTATTTTATCCCATTCCCGAACTTGATAGGTACGATGGGGGCTGTGATCAAACACCGAGGACCAATACCAAACCGGAAAGCCCTTTTTGATGTAGGTATTTCAGGCCCTCTTATCGGGCTTTTTGTGTCTATTGTTGTAACGATCATAGGTCTGCTTCAAGGGCCAGTCGATCAAACCTCCGAATTTTTTAAAATTCAACTATCCAGTCCTATTTTATTTGAATTTATAACTCGTTTTATCCCGTTGAATAAGGAGTTGATTTCGTATCCAATAGCGTTTGCAGGCTGGGTCGGGATGCTTGTAACAGCGCTTAACATGATCCCGGCAGGTCAACTTGATGGTGGTCATGTTCTTCGCGCAATGGTTGGCGAGAAAGCAAAAGAAGTGTCAAGAGTAATACCCTTCATCCTTATTTCTCTTGGTTTCTATGTCACATATATTCTGAACCGCGATGGTTTCATATGGGTATTATGGGGTATCTTCCTTTCATTTTTTGCAGCAGCCGGTCATCCCAAGCCTCTTGATGATGATATGCCGCTCGGGAAAGGAAGGATGGCATTAGGGGTAATTACTTTTATCCTAGGATTGCTTTGTTTTACTCTGGTACCTTTCCAGGTAGGGTAATTTGAAAAATAATAATGCCATGTCAAAAATCAGAGACCTTCAAATTATGTATTGTTATTAGTTTTATTAAATATAGAATGTATCGCTTTAAGTTTTGGCTTGAGTATTGCGATAGTACCGTTGATAGGATTAGGATTAAACTTCACCCTTTTGGAATAAGACTTATTCCCCATATCGTCAAGATAGACTTGGGACTTTTTAAATATAGTAATCATTAATTTATTTAATATGTTTCTTCGGTTCATGAAAAATGTAAAATAATCAAAAATAATTGGATAAATATTTTGTATATACACTACACAGATAGAATACAAACCCTTAATTCGTATAATCAAGCAACAAAACAGAATTATTTTGTTGAGTTATTTGTAGTGTTGAGCATTTCTTGATCTGATTTTTTATATATCAGTGACTTAAAAATCATGGCGTTACTTGGGAATCAACAACCATTTTTTAAAATATATTACTTTCAATCCGCTCTCTCTCAAAATATAAAGCCCCCATTAAATAATTCAAAACCACAGAGTGCACAGAGAGCACAGAGAAAATGGAATTGAATGAAATATCTAAAAAAATCATTGGAGCAGCAATACAGGTACACAGAATCCTTGGGCCTGGATTGCTGGAAAGTACCTATGAAGCTGCTTGAAATATGAATTGGAAAAGAGAGGTTTAAAAATTCAGTCTCAGGTTGGACTTCCGGTCATATATGATGGAATTAATAATCTTGCTTTTATCCGCCCCCGCCAGCACATTCCACCCGATTTCTAGTGTCTCGATCTATTCAGTCTCTTCGCGTAGTGTGATGCAGCGCACTTTGAAAAAATATGCCTCCTTCTGCACACCACCGGAATCAGTAAGTATCATTCTTGCGTTCTTCTCTCGAAGAAGCCCGTGGGGCAGAACAGGAAATCCGATATATGATCTGTCAGCACCCGGTTGATCTCTTCAGGCATGGCGCGATTGAAACTTCGCAATCCTGCTTCCACATGCGCCACCCTGATATGGAGCTTTGAAGCAGCAAGCGCTCCTGCAAGGGTCGAATTCGTATCGCCATACACCATAACGATGTCGGTAGTCAGGTTCCTTTATCTCAAGCTCGTTGAGGAATATCTAGCGACCAACCTGAGGATACATAAGTGATTCGGGGTCATCAGCGCCAAGAATTTACTATATAATAATATTTCTTTGTGTCATATTCCCATAATGTCTTTCAACATTCTTTTTAGAATCTCGCCTTTTTTCCGTCCTATTTTCCCGATTTTAGTTTTCAGACGTCTTTTATCTATTGCTCTGAGCTGGAAGACCAGAGCTACTGAAGCAACATCCAGATTATTGATCTGGTCAGGTTCTATTAAAAAGCTGAAAGGGAAGTCAGCAGCTTTTAGTTTAGAAGTAAGAGGGACTATTAAAACTGTTGGGAGTTTTTCTAAACCAGATGCCTGCACTATGATTGCGGGTCTTAATCCAGCCTGTTCATGTCCGCTGACATAGGAATTTCTACAGAATAAACGTCGCCCTCTTGCATTATAAAGTTCCCCTCTAAATTCAAAAGGGCTTCATCGCTAAGGTTATCCCATTCTTCAAATTCCTTTTTTAGGCCAAAATCGCATTCTTTTTGTCGAATAATCGATTCTTTAAATATACGAGTAATTTTCACGAGGTAGGATATTTGTTCATCTGAAAGATCTTTTATTTCTTTCAGTAATTCTTTCTTATACTTTGAGGTTTCCATAGTTATACCTTATTTTTCGACGATTTATTTAAAACATACCATTCTATCGTTTCTTCCAATCAAACTATACGCCGGCTTAAAATTAATCTTCTGCTTCAGAAAATCCCATTGTTATGCTGTTTTTTTTAATATGTTCAGCTGACAATTTATGTGTACACAGTTCATGTGGGTATTCAAGCGGTCGAGGGAGATTTCATTCGTACCAATACGAACCAAAATCTTTATTATGTTAAATATCGTTTACAATAATTGTAAATATGACCCGATACAGCAAGAGAAAAACAACTGACAGACTGCATTGCACCTTCAGTGCAATTATTGACATATTTGAGATGGAAAACAACAGGGAACCCACGAGCCATGAAGTTAATAATGTATTATTGTTCTATGGAGACAGAGGTTCGAAAGTAAAGTAACATGATTAATAATTATGTTCCATTATTAATAATGATGTTAAATTATTAATAATGCATCTCTGCATCGTTAAAATAGAAAGATTTAAAAGCAATAAATCCCTCTAAACATTAAAAAAACGTTACAAACTAATTAAATATGATGGGTACAAAATGAGTAACGTACAATCGTGTTATCAGTGCGGGAAATGCACATCCATATGCCCTATGCGCCGAGTATCAAAAACATCCCCTCGAAGCTCCATTTATAATGCTAATGTATATGGGGTTGAGACTTCGGATATCTGGACATGCCTGACATGCGGGTTATGTCCGCAGGAATGCCCCCAACAGGTGGATTTCCTGGATTTTATCCGGGAAGAACGGCAAGGGAAACAGCCCCTCGATATAGCGCATCTTGGTGTTTTCACAGAGCTTGCTGAATTGAATTCCAAACTCAACGGGAACATTGCTGCGAAGTTCGGGGATTCAAAAATCGGTTTCTTCCCCGGATGCGTCGACTCACTGGACTTATTCTTGCATGATGTAAAAACTAATTTTGGGGAAATAACAACTTCATCTATCAAGCTTCTTGATAAACTGGGTATGAAACCCCAGATGTTAAATATGAAATGCTGCGGCCATGATGTCTTCTGGCAGGGAAAAAAAGATGTTTTCGATGGCCTTAAGGCATATAATATAAAATACATCAAGGAAAGCGGTATCGATATCCTTGTCACAAGCTGCGCCGAATGCTACCGCACTTTTTCGAAAGATTACGACCTCGGGATAAAAGTAGTTCATATCTCACAGCTACTGGATAAACTGGGATTAAAGATCAATGCTGATGTTACATATCATGACCCATGCAGGCTTGGAAGGCACATGGGAGAATATGATTCGCCGCGAAAGGCGCTCATCGCAAACGGTGTTACCGTAAAGGAGATGGAGCATTCAAAAGAAAATGCCCTGTGCTGCGGAGTGAGCAATTTCATGAACTGCAATGAGCAGACAAAAGCGCTTCGCATTGCAAGGATGAATGAAGCCGAAGCAACAGGTGCAAAGACCCTTATCACAACATGTTCAAAATGCCTTGCTCATTTTAATTGCCTGAAGACAGAAAAAGATGCAGTAAAGAAGTATAATTTTGATGTTGTTGACCTTAGCGTGTTCCTTGCAAGACAAATGGAGGCGGGAAAATGATTAAATCAAGCGATCTTGACCCGAATTTCAAATATGAGATATCAAATGAACCCGGCGGTGAAAATATAAAGAAATGCTTTAACTGTACCGGTTGTACGGTTGGCTGCCCGGTGACGGAAATAGATAAATCCTATAATCCCAGGATGATACTGCGTAAAGCCCTCCTTGGTATGAGAAATGAAGTCCTGTCTGATGATTCATTGTGGCTTTGTGCATCATGTTATATCTGCTATGAACGTTGTCCTCAGGATGTTAAAATAACAGAAGTGATAGGGGCAATCCGGGCGATTGCCCAGCGTGAGGCAAAAGCCGGTAAGATAAAGATCACTAATAACAAACCCCTGTTCGATCATCTTTTCATAGATTCAGTAAAAAGTAATGGAAAGTGGTATGAAGCAGGTGTCAGCGGCACGTTCATGTTAAAGACAAAAGGTATCGGGGGAGCAATCGGCTATGCTCCGATGGGACTGGAATTATTCATGAAAGGAAAGTTAAGCATCCTGCCGCATAAAATAAAAGGTACCGAAGAGATAAAGCGCATTTTCGAGGAAGTGGAGAAAAAATGAAGCTTGCTTATTATCCGGGATGCACCCTGCACGGCACAGCTCGCGAATACGATGCTTCCACAAAAGTGGTTTGTAAGGCAGCAGGCGTTGATCTTGTTGAGATCGATGATTGGAATTGTTGCGGGGCTCTTGAGGCTATATTTGATAAGGAACTTTCGATGGGTTTGTCAGCACGCAACAACTTCAAGGCCCAGAAGACCGGGCTTGACCTTGTTATCCCGTGCAGCATCTGCTCACATAATCTTTCAAGAGCAGACACAGCGTTGAAAAATGATGAAGCTTTCAGGATAAAGATCGAAAGAGCTCTTGGTGAGAAATATAAAGGTGTAAAGATAAAACATCTGCTGGATGTAATGGTAAATGATATCGGGATTGATGCGATATCCGGGAAATTCACAAAATCATTAAAAGGCATAAAAGCGGTTGCTTATTATGGCTGCCTTCTTGTTCGCCCTTCTGAGGTTTCAAAATTTGATAATCCTGAAAATCCCATGTCTCTTGATAACCTGATCAAATCAACAGGTGCAGATTGTCTTCCTTTTATGCAAAAAACAAAATGCTGTGGTGGGAATCTTCTCATGAGCAAGCAGGATTATGCATTCCTCCTCACAAAGAAGTTGTTCGATGAGGCAAAAGCAGCAGGAGCAAATTGTGTGGTTGTAGCCTGTCCAATGTGCCACATGCTGCTTGACGGCCAGCAATCAACTATCGAAAAGGCACATAATACTGTTATCGATATGCCTGTCCTTTATTTTACCCAGCTTATAGGGCTGGCTCTGGGAATAAGCGAAAAAGAGCTTGAGCTTGATAAGAATATGGTGTCAACCTCAAAACTTATTGGCTCAATTGGCAGGGGAGAAACAAAAGTAGAAGCAAAAGGCGCAACTACAGATATGGCTAAAGCAGAAGAAGCGGAGGCGGCAGAATGAAAGGCTCAGTAGCGGTAGTAGGTGGAGGCATCGCCGGAATCCAGGCAGCTCTTGATCTTGCTGACAGCGGTTTTAAGACCTACCTCATAGAATCAAGACCCAGCATTGGCGGAGTAATGTCACAACTTGATAAGACTTTCCCTACAAATGATTGCGCCATGTGCATCTTATCTCCAAAACTTGTGGAAACATCAAGGCACCCGAATATTGAATTGATCTCATACAGCGATGTTAAATCCATCAGCGGCAAAGCAGGGGATTTTAAAGTAAAAATAGTAAAGAAAGCGCGCTATGTTGATGAGACAAAATGCACAGGCTGCGGATCATGCACCGAAAAATGCCCCTCAAAAGTCCCGGATGAATATAATGCCGGAATGAGCAAGCGCAAATCCATATATATTCCTTTTGCACAGGCTATACCCAGGGTTGCCACAATTGACGCTGCTCACTGCCTGTATCTCACAAAAGGCAAATGCGGTGTATGCAAGAAAGTATGCGGGCCAAAAGCTGTTGATTATGAACAAAAAGATAAAGAAATCGAATTAAATGTGGGGTCGGTTATCCTTGCAACGGGTTTTAAACCATTTGACCCGTCCATTCTCAAGAATTACCGGTTCGATCATCCGGATGTCATAACATCGCTCCAGTTCGAGCGCCTCCTCAGTGCCAGCGGCCCTACCCAGGGACATGTCACGAAACAATCTGACGGCAAAGTTCCGAAAAATATTGCATTCATCCAGTGCGTGGGCTCACGAAATCCGCGCATAGATAGGAAGCACTGCTCCTCAGTGTGCTGTATGTATGCTACCAAAGAATCGATAATCGCAAAAGAGCATGATCCTGAACTACATATTACTATTTTCCATATCGATATAAGGGCGTATGGCAAGAATTTTGAGGAATTCTACAACAGCGCCCAGAGGGAATATGGAATAAAATACATCAACTACCGCCCGCCTGAAGTAGTCGTGGGCGCGAATAATGCCCT